>Ga0041059_1001055_pt1 | contig 21883 bp, 19 predicted proteins | sample AraColnosormetaG_FD_56232 | JGI IMG/M metagenome (GOLD analysis project Ga0041059, IMG submission 56232) | Arabidopsis roots microbial communities from North Carolina, USA - Col MF nosort | ecosystem: Host-associated > Plants > Roots > Unclassified | place: USA: North Carolina | collected... | reverse complement strand
TTCTACCTCTTGGTAAGAGCTCATGAGATAGCCACATGATAGAAGCTCCTGGTGTTACAAAGAATTGAACAATATAACCACAAGATCCGGTTTGAAGTTGACTTGGTGAACAATCTCATCGTCGATCATCATTCCGGCGGTTGTATATTGAGTATATGTGGTTGCTCTCCCGATTTCATGATCAAAACGTTGGATCAAACAAATCAAGCTGAATCGCCTTTGGTATCGTCGACGGAGAAACCAAACAAAAGAGAAAGCTGAGAAAAAATTCATTTTGTTTAAAACAAACAATCTATCACAATTAGCCACGTATGCGTTTCTAATGAGTTTCCAAAAACCTAATTTTAGGAACGTTCCTAAAATTCTTGTTGAATTTTTATTTAATTTAGGCCCATTATTCTCTTAGAGACCAACTAAGAAACCCACTAAAAACTATCGATGAACTTGGTCTAAGTCTTTTTGTCTTACGTATAGATAAAAAAATTGATATGTATTGATGCAATCTGAAAAAAGATATCCATGAACCATGATGCTTTAAAAAAAGAGTTTTCTGCAAAGAAAACATTGTTTGGATTAGTCCGAGGAAACCATGAAATTTGCATAGATTATTTGCTGACTTCACTCAAGTTTTTGCTTCCTCCAATTTTTTCTTCTATGCGTTTAAGTAAACCAGTCAGATCCAATGGTAAACAATAAAATGGTCGACAGTATAAATGGGCTTTTAAGCAGAGTCTTTGGGTTTAGAAATCAGTATCTTAGTTTTGCTTCGCTTTATATGTTTTTCTATGTGATTGGTATGGGTTTGAAGGTACAAAGTACAAAACCCAAAGTCTTGGCCTTGTCTGCTTTCTCAAAATAAGTACTAATCTTGTCATAAATTTTGTTCTTATTTCGGTCAGTGAATTACTTTATAAGAAGTTATATAACGAGTAAGAATCAATTGATAGATCTTTTTAACCGGTAACTGAAGATTCGTTCCTCTTTGAGAGAAGAAGACACTAAAAAAATTTGGGTTATATTATAACTTAATTAATATACATAAATGTTATTTTAATTTATGATTGGTGTTCACGATTAGAAACATGGAACATGTGTATGCATGTGAAGGCGACAACTTCCATATACATAACAGAAATACAAATACAAATCTCTAGTAAACCAAATTAAAATAACAATAAGGAGAAATAAACTAAGTATTATATGAAGCCACACTTGTAATCCAATGACCTTTCGACTGATCAAACAGACTCACCTTTGAACCCCATTCACCTCTTATAAAGCCACTGCTTTTCTTTCTTTTTGGCATATCCACTTGCATCTATCATTTTTTATGTAAAGTCATTCCTCTGTTAATTATTACTATAATACATGTAGGTCCTTGTTCTTAATCAGATTAAATAATATCAGCTGAATAATAATTTTAAATAATTAAAGTCGGCATTTTAGAGTGGTGAAATTTGGTGACAATTATATCAAAAACTCTTCACATTTTTTAAAAAAGAAAAGACAATATCAACAACTATTACACAAGAAAAAATCATTCTGGTTCCATGCCATAAACGGTAGCATGCCCTTAGTAGTGTCAAAAAGAAAATATCCACCTTTGTATATCATTCATTTTAACTGGTGTTACATCACACCATATAATATATGTATTAACACAAATCTCAGTGTTTGTTATATCATTGTCCACTTCTTTCTCTCTTTTCTCTCTCTCTGTCATCCCTAATTAGAAAAGAAAAGAAGGGAACATATTTTTGAGTCTTTGTTGAGATATTTACATCAAAACACTCTCTCAACAACCATGGCTTCGCTTCCGGTGAAGCCTCTACCTTCCGGCCACTTACAGCTTCATAGCCGGAATCTTATTATTCCGCCATCAATGGTAACCGTTGGTTTCAAAAGGCATCACTTCTTAGGAGTCTCTTCTTATGGTTTATGTATTGATGAATCTGTAAGGCATATGAGAAGCCTAAGGTCGTCGAGCAATCGTCGGCGAGTAAGTAAAAGCGCCGGCGTGTCTATGCCGGTGGCTTCCTCTGATGATTTTCCAGCGGTTTCTTGGGAGTCTTGGAAGCCGGAAAAGACCACGGTGGCTCCGTCGCTGAGTGACGTCATCTGGCCTGCAGCAGGTAAATTAGTAGTTAAACTGAATCACTAATCTTTGCACCGGAGATATTATTATATGCTCATTTTGTTACAAATAGTCTTAGACTTTGATATAAAAAAAAATTCTTGATTGGATTTTAAGAATGATTATGAAACTCGTTTCATATCATGCAAACTACGAATCCTATATGAGATTCGAAAAAATTAAAACATTAAGGAGAAGAGATAAGAAAATGATAACATATAAAATGAGAAAACATATTATAAACTTCATTAGACAGCAGTTTTCTTTGTCCGAACACTAGGGAAGAGAGAGAGAGAGACAGAGAGATTGTGTCTCTTCTAACGACCAGATAGCTATTGATCTTAGGGTATACATGAATCTAACTGTTCGAGGTTGACCAATTCTTGAATTTAGTAAGAATCACGATTACTAATATTTATTTGTTAAATTCATTGTGAGCTTCATAATATTTATATACACATTCGAAAAAGTCATCGTCGATCATATATATATCTTTGAATGGAGGCACATATATATAAATTTATTATCTAATATTTGGTTAGAAATTTGTCAATTGTAAAGGAAACATCTATCTATAGTAGAAGTCGTGTTATCATTTCATTTATTCGAAAACATCATGCAAAATAATTGAATCACTCGGTTTATTAACCATGAATCTCTAACCGAATTATTGTCAATATTGGGAATGAGAAAAGGAGCCTTTGCGGCGATGGCGATAATGGGAAGAATAGATCAAATGCTAAACCCTAAAGGGATCTCAATGTCGGTTGCACCACTTGGTGCTGTCTCTGCCATTCTCTTCACCACTCCTTCTGCTCCTGCTGCTCGGGTAATTTCCTAAATGCTTTTTTTACAGGCGATTGAAATGAATAATTGCGAAAAATGAAGCAATAAAATGCTAGCTATTAATTGTTAATAACATGTGTTGATGGGTGCATGTGTATTTATTTCAGAAATACAATATGTTCACGGCTCAAATAGGTTGTGCAGCCATTGGAGTGTTGGCGTTCTCCGCCTTTGGGCCAAGCTGGCTAGCCCGCAGTACCGCTCTCGCCGCTTCCATCGCGTTCATGGTCATCACTCGTGCCAACCATCCGCCTGGTAATTCAATTCTATTTTTTGGAAATATAGAAATTTCATCACTAAAATATTGAGAATAATTTTCTAATATAATCCTAGCAAAAATAAATTAAAAAATTAGCGCACAGCGGATATCCTAATCTTAATATAGAATTTTGGAATGAAACATAAATAAAAATCAATTAAATAGTGATTAGGATAGTAGTAGGTCTCGAGTAGGGGTAAATTTTTCTATTTGTTCTATGCAATGGATCAAATCATAGATTCTTACTATCATGCATTTTAGGCCACTACACCTTTACGTGGAATAAAATCAGATTTTCTACATATTCACGAATTTAGCAAAAAAAAAGTTTTTGTTTGAAAGTCCTGGTTTTATGTCTAGAACAGAAAAAAAATCCAAAACTTCGGATTTCTTGTATATATCAATGTTGAGTTTTTTTTTCTTACCAAAAATAGTTTACTGATGTTTCATGTTTGTATATATATGATTTTGGAAAACACAACAGCGGCGAGTTTACCACTACTGTTTATAGACGGAGCAAAGTTGCATAAACTGAACTTTTGGTACGCATTATTCCCCGGTGCAGCCGCTTGTATCCTTCTCTGCTTCCTCGTAAGTTACCTTACGCTTTCAAAGTATGTGCTTACCTTTTTCTGCTTTCAAACCATTTGCTTAGAGGTGTTTGTAATTTTTTGGCAGCAAGCGATCGTGGGTTACTTGAAGGAAAACTTAAAATTTTGACGAATGAAAAAGGGATACGCGTTTATATTTATGTATACAAAACATATATTGGTGGAGGAGATTCTGTGAAGATTTTTTATTCATGTTTAGACGTTTACTGTAGTTGGTCGACGTTTTTCGTACGTACCCGTATATAAATGAATATATATACAAATATATATTTACGTTTCTACGAAACTTGTAATATACTTTTCTTTTCCGTTTTTGGTCTCTAAGTTTGGCTCAATTAAATTACTGAAAGAATAATGCGTATATCAATGTATTATCATACATTGTAGAATGTAGATTATATTTTCTTAGTTCTAAGAAACAATTAAAAAAAAAAAAAGGTTATATGTTACTGATGGAAAATCTTGTTTAGGTACCAGTGAACAAACTCGTGATGTTCAAATTAGAGATTCATTGGCGAAACAAACTCGTATACCAATTTTGGGACTATTTTAGTTTGAAATGTGATTTATACATTTTATTCGTATGGTTTGGGTATATAAAATAGAAAACTGGTTAACCATAACTAAGTAACCTGAACAATGTGTATCATTAAAGAGTTTGAACATGATCAATAATACTCCACTCTTACCAAATGTAAACCCAAGATTGGTTTTTCTCTTCTTTAAACCCCAATTTATTTACATTCCAAGACTGTTTAAGCTGAAAACTTTTTAAGAGAGTGGGTTGGCAAATCAGTCGAGAGTTAGTACTGAGTAAAAATTTCCATAGGCTCATTTCTTTCTCTCATCTCCGAGATGGAGATAGATCGGTCAAGACAGGAGGAACCCCGCCGTTCTCTGCAGTCTCCAGAGCGGTATCTGTGTGGACTGGGTGAATTAAGGATTGAACTCTCAAGAAGTAGCTCTCGCTCTGAGGTTGGCTTCTTATGTACCGAGCTTCTGATGTTTCTGTGTTTACTTGTGAATGTTGTTCGGTTCCTGAGCTCTGGAGGTTGGATAATGCACTGAGATCGAGGTCTGGGAAAACCGAGCACCGGCAACGGGGACATTTCACGTTTAAACGCAGCCACTGGTCTATGCACTCCACATGGAAATTATGGGCGCAAGGTAAACCTCTAACCTGTAAGATTCAGACAAAATCCGCTCAATCAAAGGACAGCATTGGGACGAGAAAAGCACACAAGCACAGCATGGATAAGAAGTTGGATCCCTAGCAATGGAGATCATTTATAAAAGTGATGTTTAGTACCTCATGGCCGATATGGAACTCCTCTAAGCAGATTAAGCATTCACCGCAGTCATCTGGCACAGCTTTTAACCTGAACTTAGGAAGTTCTTGAATGAGTGCCTCAACAGCTTCTGTCTGTTTATCAAAGCGTTAAGCATCAAATATTAGATGTTTTGGAATCATGAGACAGAGATATGATAAATGTAAATTTGGACATAATCACATCCTGCCAATGATCTCTTCGTCGACATCATTAACAAAGAAGATTTCTGCCTCTCTACAGACTCTGTGCAACAGGTACTGGAAACATAAATGCTGCGAATTTGTTTCCCTGGATGGGAGAGATTGAAACCACAGGCTTCTAGGCACATATTTATTTAAGAAAAGTTACTCGCTGCTTAGCTTGCTGAGAATAAATGACCAGACTTGCCTGGGCTGGAGTCAAGTAAAGTCCAGGATGATATGTAGCAGCATCTTGACTTATGCCTCTCATCTCTTGGCCTGCGGCTTCGAATGCCCAGTCAGGTACCCTAATCATGTCAACTAAAATCTGGGGACAAGACACAGACATTGAAAAATTACTCAGAAGTGTCAGAGACTAATTGCAACTAAGCAGTTAGAGACAAAAATCATAATGACAAACTCCGAAACTATCTCATCGTGTAAAGGACTTGAAGTTGAATAATCGGATCCTGGAACTTACCCCGAACTCTGAAATCGGAATTCCCTGCTGAGCACGTAATAAGTGTACCTGTCTTCGTGTCAACCACTATCAAGTAAAGTCCATTAAGTGGGGTGCCCTCTTCAAACCAAAAAAAAAAACAGCTTGATATAAATCTACCTTTCCGACACAGATGAAAGCAATGCAGAGGAGGCCACAGTAGCTAAACATCAACCAAATAAGAAAGCCCCATTTCTGGCCTTCTTCAGGTAACTATGGCAAGATAATACATACTAACTCAGCAACAGATTTCCAACAAGAATAATCATATGCCATGATCGGAAAAACTACTTACACAAGTTTTCGACTTTGTAAACCATTGTGTACCAATTACAGTCCAAGCCCACAGAAATGGATACAGCAGCAGAGATAGGACAGACAGGACAACCACTCTCCCACAAAACATGGCGTTCCGCTGTTGACTTCCAAAATCCCTAACAGATGTTCATACCAGAAATCAATGTGACATAAGAAACCATATATTCATAAAATTTGCTACCTAGAGAGATAGAGAAACGTTGCAACTAGCTACTTCTAAGATAAAGCTTGCAACTAGAAGAGCCTATTCGACTGGAGCTACAAAGAAATTCTATGCTTCCCAAATAGCTTATATTTATCATAATCTAATACTTCTCAATGAATTAAACGCCTATCTAAGGAATAAGGATAGCAAAGACAATTTTACGCAAAAAAAAAACTTGTTCAGATAACTCTGGGAAACCGGGGAAGATTCCAAAAAGTAAAAACCTTTAAAACTCATTGTAACTCTAGAACTAGGGAGATTTAGATGGAACTTACAAGCCAAGTCCAGAAGCAAGACCATTGTCAACAAACATGAAGACACGGAAGATAAAGACGGTGGTGTAATCGACCTGAAGTCATAGGAGACAAACACAAATGAAACTGAAACTGATAATAAGAAAGAGCAACAAAAAGAATAGAACTGAGGCAGCTACCACAATCCATATATGCAACGGGTATTCACAAGCTCGATATCTGTTCCAGTTGACAGCTACAATGATTCTACGACGCAAAATAACCATTAAGGAAACGAAATGGAGAGGTTATCTAGATCACCTTAAACCCTAATAAAACAAAATCCAGTTCACCTATCCCACAAGAACCAAAACTAATCAATCGGATCTTCAAAGAAATAAACTTTTTTCTTCTGATTAACCAACTGTATCTCGATCATCAAATCTTATATCGAATGGTGGAGAATTAGCTTTAAGAATGAGAATTCTCAGCTCGATCCAAACAAGAACAAAACCGAAAAAGAAAAAAAACAAATTTGACAGAATCCAAGTAGCATAAGGATACACACTAGTCGCAAGCATCGACAAGAAGAACCCATCGTACCTGCACAATTTACAAAAATCAGAAAACCCCAAAACTCAAAAAAAATGGGAATCGATAATCAAATTCGCAATCCGTCCCCTTTAGATCGACCCAAGTGAATGAAGATTGAAGAGAGAGAGAGAGAGAGCTCACCACTTGAAATCGACACCTCTCATCGCCATGAGAGAGGTGAGTAATAGTCGAGAAGAGCTAAAATCCGAGAGAAGAATTAAGGAGAAACCCTAAGATAGATTGAAGATCAAAATGGTTGAATCGATACTCGAAATCGTGAGCTAATGATGCAAGTGAGAAAGAAGAAAAAGGAGGGATTTTGGAGCCAAGTAGCAAAAATCGCGATGAAGAAACTAAAGAGAAACGGAAACTTCTGGCTGACGAACAAGTTAAAATTCACGATTTGGTCACTTCTGATGCGTTCAACATTTTTCAGTCATGTTAAAAATATTATTTAAATAGAAAACTTGTATCGAAATTTATTAAGAAATATAATAAATATTCAAAATTAGTATAATTTTTTGTCTGTTACAAAAGGAAAAATATATTTATCTGATAAACCTTTTAATAAAAAGTATTTTTTTCATACTTGTGATCAATTTTATGTTGATATTTTATTCTAAGAATATACTGTATATGAATTTAATAATTAACAACTACTTCCTTTGTTTCATATTAGTTTAAGGTTTTTATACACATATTAAAAAAATCATGAAAGTCTCATTTAATCTACCTCTTTTATATAAAAATATTATTAATTAAATATAATTGATTAAAATATTAAATATTTATTATTTGTATAGAAAGTTGAAAACAACACTTATTTTGAAAAAAATAAAAACTCTTAAACTACATTTATATAGAAACAGAGTATATATTTAAACAACTGAAAAGTTTTTAATTAATTATTGAGTTTTAACTCTTAATTACTTTAAGATATATATTTTCTAATTTTCGTTGCATTTTTCAGTTTCATGTTTGTTTTCAGTTTCAATAGAAATCTTGCAAAACCAAAATGAACACACAAGTCTCAGTGTAACAACAGCTATGTGATGAATAAACAACAATGAAAAATTTATTAGAAGTATCACAATCCGTTACTCAAATTACAAACCATGACCTTAATTATTACTATTGTAACTTTATAGAGTCTATTTCTTTTGTTTGAGCATTTATGATGCTGAAACCACACTCCAGAGATCAGATCCAGGCAGGCTTATTTAGAGCAGTGACGACTGCCTTGATCTGCAAGTAATTATTGAGACTGTATATGCCTTTCTCTCTCCCATTCCCACTCATCTTGTAACCACCAAATGGTATGGCTGCATCAAATACGTCGAAGCAGTTAACCCATACGGTACCAGCTTTCAAAGCCCTTGAAACCCTGTTTGCCGTGTCCAGATTCTTCGTGAAAACCCCTGCCGCTAGCCCGTACTTCGTCTCGTTCGCCCTCTTTATCACCTCATCCACATCACTGAACCCAACATCATAACCAGTGTTAAACCAAATCTATCATGGTTTCTGTTTTTTAATTGAATACATTTATCTTTAAAAAAAGTTTAGGTTTGGTTGGTTCGAAATTAGTTTCAGTTTACCAAATCTCTAACAACTCAGCCATTTTTACCAAATTGTGACTTATTTGTCTACTGGATCAGTTTTATTGGTAGCTCTATATACCTGAACTTCAAGATCGATTGGACTGGACCGAAAATCTCGTCTTGAGCGATAAGCATGTCATCCTGTAGTTGAACCAAGCGTTCGAGATTAATGCCATGGAGAATCGGTAATAGAAGAACATTAAAGATGTCTTAGAAGAGTTTTCTTTTTACCTTAACATTAGAGAAGACAGTAGGTTGGATGAAGTAACCTTTGTCTCCAATCTGATCACCACCACATTCAAGAGTAGCATTGCTTTCGATACCTGACTTTATGTACTTCATCACTTTCTCAAATTGCTTCAAATCGATCTATACAAAGTTTTTGTGAAAACGGAAATCACAAAACCAATCAACAAAGTAGAAAAGCTAAACTCTTCTTAATGGAAGGAAGGAATGTGTATGTGTTACCTGAGGACCCTGTTCAATGCCTTTCCTGAAAGGATCACCAACAACACGTTTCAATGCGCGTGCCTTTGATTTCTCAACAAACTCATCATACACTTTCTCATGAACAAATGTCCGAGACCCCGCGCAGCAACATTGCCCCTACAAAAACATTACTCAACATTATCTCAAGAACTAGCTAGGAAAATGAGTCAGCTTAGCTCAAGGTGAATATATTCTACTATTGACAAAACCTGGTTGAAGAAGAGGGCAAAGTGTGCAAGCTCTACAGCTTTATCAATATCAGCATCTTCGAATACGATGAACGGTGATTTCCCTCCAAGTTCCAGAGTTACGGGCTTAAGATTGCTGTTAGCAGCCAATCCAAGTATAACTTTCCCCGTATCAGTCGATCCTGTAAAAGCAAGCTGAAGCAAAAAGAAGAATGTAAGATAATTTAGTTTCTTAAAGAAGTTAGCAGCAAGTAAATAAATATATCTACCTTGTCTACATCCATATGACTCGCGAGGGCAGCACCTGCTGTTGCACCGAATCCCGAAACAATATTCAGAACACCAGGAGGAAGACCCGCCTATCATAAATTTCACAAGAAACATTGTTACTCATCAAAGTTTTTCTTTTCCTAGAGAAGACAATAGGAGAATCTATCGGATGTATCTTACTTCAAGGAAAAGCTTTCCAGCATAGAAAGCCGTGAGAGGTGTTTGCTCAGCGGTTTTGAGGACAATGGTGTTACCACAAGCAAGAGCAGGACCAACTTTCCAAGCAAACATCAAAAGTGGAAAATTCCACGGTATGATCTGTCCAGCTACACCTATCGGTTCATGTAATGTGTGAACTTGATAGTTTCCATCAGCTGGAATTGTTAGTCCATGAATCTTATCCGCCCATCCTACACATCAAAGCAAAACCAAGAATGTTCATTCACAGAAAGTAACACCAAAAGCACCAGAATTCTCAAGATTTAAGTTCGTTTTATGATACCAGCATAGTAACGGAACAATCTTGCAAACATGGGAATCTCTGCGGTCAAGGATTGTTGGTAAGGCTTGCCATTGTCCCATGTCTCTAGAGACGCGAGCTCTTCGCTGTGTTTCTCAACCAAATCTGCAAACCTCAACAAAACTCTTGACCTTTCCTGAAACCCAAAACAATAACCATATGTGACCATCCATATCACATTAAAGTTCATAAAACTGAAGACTCAAGAAGAGTAGTAATATACATACATAAGCACTCATTTTAGGCCAAGGTCCTTCATCAAAGGCCGTCCTTGCAGCTTTCACAGCTCGATTGATATCTTCAGCATCGCCTTCAGCTACATGAGCAATGACTTCGCCTGTCCTCGGATCAAGAGTCGGAAACGTCTTACCTAAATCCCCAAATCCAAATATCAATACTCAAAAAACTTTGCTTTTTTCTACCAATTCCTCTACGTGGGAGACAAATAAAAATGAAAACTTTAATCACCAGAAGCAGAGTCAACAAAGTTCCCATTGATGAGGAGCTGTGTGTGAGAAACTTGAACAGATGGGTTTATGATTTCCTCAGCAGCAGCAGAAGAGGTTCCAAATCTCCTTAAGATCCCTCCATTGTAACAATTTCTCCCTGAAAATTATCATCTTTACACATCACAACCTAGATTCGACATAGACCCACAAATCAAAGAATCTAACTTTCAGTCTATTTCATTGGACATAACGTTAATTTTGTAGAATTCAGCATAAGTTTAGTGATAAAGTAGAAACATGGAGATACAGTGGAAAATTCACTGATTCAGCAGAGAGATCGAACAGTGGTTTGTTTGTTTGTGTGTGAGATACCTTGAGAACGAAACAGTAAGGGAGAGGAAGCTGAAAAAGATCGAGATAAAAGAGAAGACACTCTACGAGCCGCCATGGATGAAACAAGTTTCAAGCTTTAAGCTTCAAAACGTCAAAGTTCTTATCTTTTATTCTTCGAATTCTCCTCCTCTTCTCTCTCTCTCTCTGTTTGATGGGATTTATAATTTGATTTGAAGGAGAAAGAATCCAACGGTTGAGATCTCCGGATATCTCTAACACATGTCGCTTAACTTACACTCTCTTGGTTTGTGTTGCCGTACTTTGAATGGCTCTATTTGACTAGACTGATTTGTCCGTTTCCTAATATCAAAGACAAAAGAAGCGATTTTTATTGCATAAGAGAAAAAAGAAATGTTTTTCTTTTTCCCTCTTAGAAAAATGAGATTCGGGAAAAAATAATTAAAATAAATTAGTAAGACAACAAACAACGTTGACAAATAAAAAACTAAAAGATAAGACAAAAAGTTGTCTTGCCGTGATCTCTGATTTTTTGGTATGTGTATCCATATGATTCAGACTCAATATGTTTTTTCTTTTTTCTTTCATATTAGATTTAGATCCAACTACAAATTAAAATTAATTAATTGTGGATATCATTTTTTGTGGCAATGTGGAAAAATTATAATGAAAATAAAGGAAATATCTATATAAATGCAAAAGTTGCTAGTTATGGTGTGAAGTCGTTTTCTAAGCGGTAGTTGTGTCATCTATTTGGTATGTTTTTCATCTTTTCTTGTAAATATAGGTTACTTTGCGGATTGTGATGTTTGTCCCTTGAAATCTTTCGACAAATAAAGAAAAAAAATCATCTGCTATTAATAAGAAGATTTAATTCGTACCATTTGAATACAATGAGAAAATTCTACTGCTCCAAAAGGTTACTAATCAAGAAAATGATTAAAGTTGAGAAAAAGGTGGTTTTTTTCTATGTGCTTTTTACAATATTATTTTCAGATTTCATTCTATATTCACATATTCATCTTTAAAATTAAATTATGGCATAAATGACAAATATATGGTTTTTGACACGATTGCGAGATTTAATCAGTTTATATATTAAAAATATCAAGCAATAAACTGAAAGGGATTACATATTTTTTTTGGTTTGCACAAAATCATGTAGACGAAGAAAAATACAAGTTGAAGTGTGTAATCAAAAATCATTTTCGTCCAATCAAATAGTGGAATGAGTCTATGACTATATCCTTTATTTTTCTTTTATAAGTGTCATTCTCATTATTTTTGACCAAAATATGGTCATTGCCCAAATTCAATTTATAATTAATTAATTTTTTAATTCACCTAAATTATGTGAAAACATAATTAGACTTAAACACAAGGTGTTTTATGAGTTTCAAAGCCCACTTTGTGTACCAATAAATGCTGTAGGAGCCAAGAGTGCGTTGGATAGAAATCGACATAATATCGACCGACGTCAAGTCACAATTACTTCAATCTGTAATAATGTTTCTTTGTATACCTGACTATTGGTTACAGCAAATCAAGTTAGTGTCAGAAATCCTAAATGCATTTGTCACAACAACTATCAGAAGAATCCTGGATCCTCTGGTTTAAACATTTTAGGCATCTTCAAAGTTGGATGATCAGGATCAATTCTTGTAGATCCTCTTTGGTTCCCTAAAACACCTCTCTTAGTATTAGCTGCGAACTTAGACGCTAATATTGTTGCACTCAAATTTTGATTATTGCTGCTGTTTTCGTCTCCGTTGTTATTATTACTTTCAGGCATGTCCTCTTCGAATTGATAGTCTCCATCATCGTCATAGAAGTAATCGTCTTCTTCCTCTTGCCTAGCTAACTCCATTGCTAATTTCCTCTTCATGTATCGCCTCCAAGCAGCTTGTATAAAACAAGTTCCCCATGCTCTCCATTGATGCGAATAGTATCTGGTTACAGTCAAAACATAAAGATCAAGAAACCTTATAGCGTGTGAAGCAAGAAACCTATATTGCTTATGAGACCATACGAGGATTACCTGAAAGCATGTTGGAGTTTCTTGCTGTGAAGACGTCTGAATTGGTTAGCTACGAATTTCAAGTCCTCTGCTCGGAGAGCGAAAGCTTCTACTTCGGAGAGAGTCCTTACGGTTCTCGTGGACAATGGTAGATTATGATTAATGTTTGGCACTAAAGCCCAGGTTAAAAGCTCTTCACCGCAGAAATCTCCTGGTCTAAGTGTGATAGAGTTAAAGAATCCTGACCGTCCACCATCTGTAGTTGAACTCTCCATCTGACCTCTAATAATGAAAAGCATCTCGTTTACAGGATCGCCTTCGCGTATAACATAGGTGTCTTTTGTGTTCAAGGACGGAACTAGACGCTCACATATCGCATCCAAGAGCTGGTCATCCATCTGCGCAAAGAACGGCACCTGAAAAATTAAAAGAACGTAAAATTAGGGTTTCTTACTTGAGTGGAACGTAATGGAAATGTGGTGTTATTCTGGTGTGGCTTACACGGCGAACGAGGGCAAGACAGAGATGTCGTTGGATCTGGCGACGAAGATCCAATGGTAGAGCCCGTAGAATGGCTTCTTCGTCGACTCCACGAGTCGTTAGCCATTTATATTGGACGAATCGCCTTACACGCTCTTGTAACTCATCTGGCAATTGCCTATGTCGCATCCATTCCTCTGTGTCTCTTCTTCGAACTCTCCATTCGTCTAACCTAGCAGTCGTCGATTGCAGATAGTTCTTCAAAAAGCAGAGAAATCACTTAGACTCCATTAAAAACTATGGAGAGAGCTAATTTTCATTTGAATTTTACCTGAACATTTCCAATGAGATGAGAGAAGAAAACAAGACCCGCGACACAAATGAAACAACTGAATATAGTCTCACTGCTCAGTGTACTCGCTGCAAGACTCTGTCCATAGGAACTACACAAAACCAAATCAAGAAAAAAAGATCAGTTAACAAGTCGCCAAAAGCAGCGGTTTTATTTGTTTTAAGACAGATGAATATCAACCAACCTGAGGTTACGGAGACCCCACCAAAGGCAGTAGAAGTATTTATCAAAGAAAGGAGAGGAAGTGACATCATTAGTGAACGCATCACCGAACATACCAAACTGAAAATGTTGGTCATCGTCATTGCGTGCATCACAATTTGACAGAACCCGAGTGATCCGCATCCAAGCTTGTCTACCTGGATCATGCAACGATCCACAGTCTAGAAACAAGAGACTACAAGAAGGTGAATGCGTTGCGTTCATCTCTTTAATGCACTCTCTTCTCCAGCATTCGTGCTGTCTCTGGATCGATAAAACGTACCAAACCGATCCAAGAACCTAAAAGGGAAACCAAGTTGTGAAACAGAGACATTTTTAAGTCATGTATAAGAAAGAGAAATGGTTACTTACGTGGCTCACAAGTAAGTAAAGGATGAGATTGTAGGCTGCACCGGACCAGGCTGTTTTGGCTGCGACTCCGGTGGCTTTAATGATTCGACGGTTGAGAGGAAGCATGACGAGGAAGCGAGGCACATATTGTATAAGGACGATCAATGAAAGTGTGTGGTTCTGGTGAGCTGCGTATCTGAATTCTCCAGCATTTGGTATCACAAACCAAATCATTATCTGAGAAAAACAGAGAGATTTCAATTTAAAGAACAGAACATAATATCAATAATTCTTGGCCTTGAATTTGTCACCGGTTGGTTTTGAAATGTTTCATCAGTAACACTATTCTGCCATTGTTACCTATATGAGCCCTAGGAAAATAAAAATAAGCTGAATTGAACCTGAGGAAGAGGAAGGGTGGCGGCTAGGTCGATGACGAACTCAGATTTGAGGTAACGGATAGCGATTTCACGGCGGTCCATAACAAGCTCTCCACGACCAAAGACTCTAGAGGATTTGGATACAAAAGCGGTTTTGAATTTGAGGAGAATGTGGATGAGGAAGGAGAGATCGGCTAGGTTTCGGAAGCATGTGACGAAAATGCCGAAACGGACGTCGATGGACATACATGCGGTTCCGGCTTGGACAATGGGGAGATAGAAGTAGAGAGGATCGAGGAAGAGAGCGAGGAGGCATGTGATGAGGAAAATGTGGTTCCATCTCGTGATTAGGTCACCGCCAGGGTCGAGAGTTTTGTCACGGAGCTTGGAGAAGATGGATCGACGGCGTTGGTTGTTGGGGTCGTTGTGGTGGTGACGGAGGGAGAATGTTGTCGGGAAATTGCGAAACCGTGCGGAGGTGTAGAGGTGGAGGTTGCTCATTTGGGGGTTGCGTGTGTTTCAAGTTATGGAAGGGAGAGATTTGTGGGAGTAGAAGAATGAGACCATATTGGAGACAATTAAGGAGAGGAGAGAGCCTGTGTCTATGAAAAATTATTTCGTTGATAGAAAAGTTAATTACTGACAAATATTAAACATTAGTTTAGCTGATTTTGTTTTTGTCGTCTAAAATTAATTTTATTAAAGACACATACAAAGAAACAACAGAGAGTATTATACGAAAACAAAAGATGATGATCGTAAATCAATTTATTGACTATTTATGTTGCTCGATGGTCAAAAACTTAATGAAAAAGATGTGATCTAGGTATACAATTTTTTTTTTAATTAGGTTATTCGTAATAAAATTCATGATCGAGATGTTTAAAAGTAATTTGAATATTATGTGTAGGGGACAATACAATTTTTATGACTTATATGTGACTTGGTCTATGATTGTTTAAAATATAAAATTGCAGCCAATGGTTTGATTACAGCTAAAAAAACAGTTTCGTGTTGGCTTCTATTACACCAAAACCCTTCAAACTCAGTTTCGACCCTTTTGTAATGGAAGTTGGACAAGCGAATCCGCTTCTTGGTGAATCGTCTTGCTGTTCCACCACCGTTAAATCCTCCTGGTGGCAGCGAATTCACAGAAACAACCACCAGGAGCCACGGTGGTGGGTGCGAGCGTTTCTAAAGATCCGAGAATGGTCGGAGATCGTGGCTGGGCCACGGTGGAAGACTTTCATCCGCAGATTCAACCGCGATCCACGCCGAGGTCAAGACTGGGACGATAGTGACAAATTCCGATACGATCCTGTGAGTTACACTTTGAGTTTCGAAGATGAAGACAAAGACGACGACGACGAAGCTGGAGTCGGTGGAGTCAGAAGCTTCTCGATGCGCTACGCTTCTGTCCCCGTTGCTTCAGGTAAATCTCCCGCTGTTATCAGCGTTGACGCCGTGAAATGATATCTCTTCGGACGAGTTCGACGATAGGCGTTTGAAAAGTCTCTCGTATGAGTTGCGTTTCCTCCTTGTTTATTATTTGTTTAAAAGTTAAGTTTGGTTTGATTTATTATTTATCGTTGAAAGTTACTCCTCTTTCAACGTGTCTTGTAAATGTATCACGACGGTCTAATATTTTGATTCTATAATTTTCCTGTGTTCTAACGATTTCATGTCTGTAGTAAGTAACAAGGAAGACTAAGATGCAACCAAAAAACCACCTATTTTTGTTTAATAAACAGAACTCTCTTCTTCTCCGACCAAAACCAGATCTTTGACATAGACATACTCTCTTTTCACTACAAAACATTAGAGCCTACCCCAACTACCAGAGTCTTGTTATACCGAATCACCCTCGTGAATGGAGCATTTATTACCGACCGATATTTCCCTCACGAGGAGACGAAGACAGAGCCACCACAAAATCTTGATCGCATACGAGATACTGTTGCGTGCCCATCGAGTAACATCTTCTTGGCATTCTTACCCCGATTTCATCTTTGACATCATGTCGTTGACTTTGACTTTCGTTCGTGCTTTTGAATCTCCCGAGACGAACAGAGAAAACTCTTTTAGCAAGGGAGGCTTTGCCGTCATCCACCTGCTGATGCCCAGACAAGGGGGCGACAAGAGTCTCCGAGTGGTTGTAGCAGACGTTTGAGGTTGAGAGTGATCTTCTGCAGAGAGGGCAAGTAGAGTTCGAAAGAAGCCATGTGTCGATACAGTGTAGATGGAAAGCATGGCTACAAACAGGGAGTAGTCTGAGCTTGTCTGTGTCAGAGAACTCATTGAGACATACGGCGCAATCGAATGGCTGTTCAAGACTAATGGTTACATTACCATAGAGGAACACTGGAAGTGCATCGATGGCAGTCTGGTCTAGACCAGAGTCATGGAGGAAGAACAGGTGCTGGAGCTGAGGCGAGGAGAAAGAAAAGAGATCTGGGTTGTAGTTGAAATGGGGAATGGGAAATAAAGTCGAGGACTTGCGGAGAAATTTGAAGATCAAGTAGAGGACACCGAGGAAGACGATGATAAGAGCAAGACCAGAGATAACTAAACATAAAACAGACACTATAGAGCTTGAAGATGGATCTTTCTGGTTCATAAGAGTTAGTGTTGCTGCAGATGAAGATTTAGGTGAAAGAGCTTCAGTTTCATGGATTTCAGACAAAAGTAACCTACACATTTTGGTGTTTGAAGAGAAAAAGCAGTTTTGAGTATAGCTCAGTGATCAGTCACTGTAAAATATAGTCATGAGATTTCAAACATCAAGACACGCTTTAAAAGTGTATCATTCCAAAAGCTTCTCATTGGTCCCATCTTTATGTCTTGGTGGCATGATTATTAGCTAAACCATAACCATTATTGACTAAAAAGACCAAAAATGTAATTAGGATTTCACATGTAGAAGGTCAAGAACCACAATAAGCTGGAAAAAAACACAAGAATATGATTAGGAAACTATTAGGCCCACCATTGTCTTCCACTAAGATGTTCTGAAATCATTAAACATAGCTTGCCTTCTAATACATAGTCTCTTCACTCCCACTTATTTGCCATTATATATTTTGATAATAGAGTCTATGTGATAATGCATTGTCCCATGTTTCTCAAAGGATCTTTCAAGAAGTCAAAACTCAAACATAAGTGTAAGTAAATAAACAACACAGAGATTGTCGGCAGAAAGATAATGAGATTTTGACAGATAGAGTAAAGATGGTTTTCGGAGAATTTCCTTAAATCAATCTAATCAATTGATCAAGATACAACGATACTTGTTCGTTCTTCAAATTATTCAAATCATGTAATGTACCCTTACTAAATCCTAGCAAGACCGCATATTTCTACACTCAGAGCGAGAGCACACACACCTTTGCCCGCAGATTTCCCGAGTGTCATCTCAATTATGTGAAAACGAACAAGTAGTTGGAGCTCACTTCTTCCACGGATTATCACCGTAGTAATAACCGGTTCCAACCATTAAAGCGACAGTAGCACCCTGGACGACCACCCTAGCTCTCATCAAAACCTGACCCAACTGAGAATTGCCTCTTCTGAAACTAATCAACCCAGCCGTGAGCACTCCCGCGGTCATAAGTGCACCTGCAATATTGAAAGAAATTATCAATTTTTGAAATGTCTAACAGTATTGACCAAGAGAATATTGGAGTCTATTCAGAGAACATCAACAAAACAAAACTTAAACAATCCTCAATAGTTCAAAATCTCATTACAGGGGAAGCCATGCATTTTGTCAGTGATTGACACAATGAAACAGTTTTTTCTCTGTCAATGTTTATAGATACATATAATCATGGATTTGCTCGCTGAGGTCCAAAGTTACAAATTCTCATACAATTTGCCAATGAAACAACCTCCATAGATAAGAACCAGCAAGAGAACATAAAGACTAATTCGAGAAACTGATATATCCTAAACGAATTTGTTCTCACTAATTTTCAAATGTGTTTTCAACTCCACAAACATTTATAATGAATGGAGTTTCTACAATCTGAAGGTACTCTCTATATAGCTCTGCCATCTACCATGATTCTTGAGAATTGAGATTCTGTAAAGACAAAATCATACATACCGACACAGAGTTGTAACAAACAAACAAAAAAAATCCACAAATTGAATTTCAATTACATATTTTCACAATCATTTCTGAATCTCATGATTCAAACGGAACAAGTAACTGTGTTTAGGGATCGGGTAGATAAAAACCCAGAAACTAAAATCACCAATTTGGTAAAGAGAAGCCTATAAACATCTGAAAGTCCAAAAGAGATTTCGTGAAATGAGATCAGAAGAAAGAGGAAATGAAGAAGACACAAACCGAGAGGAACGAGAGGATTCCTGACACGCTTCTTCTCCTGGAACAGATCTTCCATGTCTGGTTCTACCGAACTCATCTTCTCCAGAACCAATGTCAAAAACCAAAGAGGAACAAGAAGAACAAAAAAAAAAGAGAAACCAAATTATGTATGTAGTCACGCGTGGCCTGTTCGTCACCAGAGACCGTGTGACGACGAGCCGGTTCTGTAAAACGAGTCGGGTCGATGGTTCTGTGAATCGGGTCAGATTCCAGTGTTGGAATTGGAAAAAATAACATTTGGATACAGTCCACTGGGTTCACTTCTAACGTTCACGTCAGAAACAGCATCAAATCCGTTTTGGGCCTTTTTGGTTAACGTATTTCTCGTTTAATTTTTGCTTTGTCTTACTGAAACTTTTTTTTGTTTTATACTGAAAATTTTCATTTATAGCTTTATGCTTTTTGCCAACCATTCTCTGGGGGTTTGTCTCTGCGAATTTATTAATGCATACATTTTTCGATTACCCCTGAATAAAATTTAAAATCTGGATGATGAGCATCAATTCTAACTGTTACAGGTTGGCTTGCAACAGCCTTGAGAAGGGCTGCCTCGTTGAATGGATCTACAAATGCGAATTGATCGATGGTTACCCTCACGCCTTGTGCCTTTGAAGGGTCGCATTCTCATTTGATAGCTGTGTAAGGATAAAAAAAATGAAGATTCTTGCCTTGATTCTGTTTTCACTTAGCAGCATCCTCCAAAATATATGTGGATTCGATTATAACGAAACAGAACTAGAGAGTGAGGAGAGTTTATTAAAGTTATATAACAGGTGGGCGAGCCACCATCACGTTTCTATGAAACTCAAGCCAAAAGAAAATAGATTCTAAGTCTTCCGAAATAACATGAAAAATGACCTAATAAAACTTAGAATCTATTTTCTTTTGTTTCGAACTTCATAGGAACGTGATGGTGGCTCGTCCACCTGTTGTATAGCTTTAATAAACTCTCCTCACTCTCTAGTTCTGTTTCGTTATAATCGAATCCACAAACATTTTGAAGGGTGCTAAGTGAAAACAAAATCAAGACAAGAATCTTCATTTTTTTTTGCTTTGATTGCTTTTAATGGAAGTTGAAAGTGTAAGAAAGTGGAGGCTTGGAGATCTAAATAGGCAAGAGAAGCGATATATATATAGCTTCTTGCTTTCGGTTGGTTAATTATTAAGTTCATCACAAATGCATTGAAATGTGTGTGATCAACTTACCATAAATTAAAGTAACATCATGCAAATAAGATGATTAGGAATGATCGCACATTCGCACCTGTTTTTTCATTGAAAGATATTACAATTTCGGTTATTAGCTTATTTTCATGTGATCTTCATAAAGAGTATTCCATTAAAATCTGCTATCTATCATTAATTAACAAATAACAAACTCGTCTTGTCTATTAACAAATCATCACGTAGATTACTATATATGCACTAGTTTATTATCTCAATTTGATGGATCATTTGCCTTGTCTCTGATGATACAGCCATACAAGGCCAAAGACATGGGCCTTTTGGGTCTATTGTTTTTTTTGGCAGCACGATAGTGTGTAACCAATTTTATCAAACCCACAAATCAGATATGAAAACCCAATTTAGCTTGGATACTTTTGTTTTGAAATAACAAAATTATACTTTACTAAGATTGATGAATAAGTTTGATAGCAGATGTTACAGAAAAAAAGAAGGAAAAGTTTGGTTGCTATTTTCCAAAACTTAAAAGTCCCCAATTCAGAGTTAATCCTAATTCCTATATATATATATATCTTTCTCTCTTCTATAACTACATATGTGTTTAACCAAGTTATGTTCATTTCTCCTAGCTAGAACCAGGTAAAATTTGTTTTATTGAAATAATCTATACAATTAATTGGTAATGAGTAATGCCAGAATCTTACAAAAAAAATGATGGCAAAATATAACAGTTTTTAATGCTAAACAAAATAAGAAGGATCAACCGATAAAGAAAAAGAAATAACGTACTATAATCAATGCTTCTTAAGCATGTGATTAGCTTTTAGTATCCTTTTAATCCTACTATATTATTTGGGAAATACATTTTAAATGTAACCTTAATTTTTGTAATTAATTACATGACAATACCATTAGAAAAATTTAATCAAAAACAAAATCTTTTAATGACATCATTAAGGTTACCAAAATCATTTAACGACAATATTCATTTCTTAATTATAGGGCTTGTTGAATCTAAAGACGGGTCATCAAAGATTTTCTAAACTAAAGCAAAATATACCGAATATTCAAATATCTTTCTGTTACCAAATTATAAACAAATAAGTTCGTAAAACAATTTAATATTTTATATACGAAATCAATAAATCTTAATCACATAAAAATTTGTACAAAAAAAAAGTATTCAACAATTAAAAATTTATCAAATCTCTGTGTTATATAAGTTTTGATATTATATTCGAATAAAGTGTAATATACCTTTTTAATTTGTATTCTTTAACTAATTTAAGCTAACTAATATATTTGCTAATCTTATACCTATTAAAACCGACTATCGTTTCTTATCTCTATAGTATTTTTGCAAGATTTTTTTGGTGGATTTGGATAAAAGTGCATTCGGGTCATATGGTACATTCCCCTATTAAATAAATATGGTGCACTCCTATGTTATTAG
>Ga0041059_1001054_pt1 | contig 21904 bp, 14 predicted proteins | sample AraColnosormetaG_FD_56232 | JGI IMG/M metagenome (GOLD analysis project Ga0041059, IMG submission 56232) | Arabidopsis roots microbial communities from North Carolina, USA - Col MF nosort | ecosystem: Host-associated > Plants > Roots > Unclassified | place: USA: North Carolina | collected... | reverse complement strand
AAAATAAATTATATTAGAAATTAAAAGAAAAGAAAGAAAGAAAAAAAAAAAAGACAAGGCGTGAGATAATAAAACCCTTTGGCTTTCTCATAGAGATTTGTCCGGTCTCTTGTTCCTCTTTCTCCTTTCTTCACTGTAGAATCCGTCGACCAAACAACTAGCTCCAATGGCATAATGAGCATTGTAGTTTGCAATTTCTTCTTCCGTGAAGAAGAAGAAGATGGCTTTGGAGAAAGAGGAAGAAGCGTCACAAAACGGTGCGTTTTGTGTCCTTGATGGGCTCTATTGCGAGGAAGAAACCGGGTTTGTGGAGGACGATCTTGATGACGATGGAGATTTAGATTTTCTCGAGAAATCTGATGAGAGTGTTGTAAAGTTTCAGTTTTTACCTCTTTTGGATATGTTCTTATGGGATGACGATGAGATTCTGAGTTTGATTTCAAAGGAAAACGAAACGAATCCATGTTTTGGGGAACAAATCTTAGATGGCTTTTTGGTTTCTTGTAGGAAAGAGGCTTTAGATTGGGTTCTTAGGGTTAAATCTCATTATGGGTTTACTTCATTGACGGCTATACTTGCTGTGAACTACTTCGATAGGTTTATGACAAGTATAAAGCTTCAGACTGATAAGCCATGGATGTCTCAGCTTGTTGCTGTGGCTTCTTTGTCTTTAGCTGCTAAAGTTGAAGAGATTCAAGTTCCATTGCTCTTAGACCTCCAAGTTAGTTTCTTTTCTCTCTCTCCTTCTTATAATGTTTGCTGAAATGCTGAGTTCTAATGGAGTTGTTTTGTTGTGTATTTGTGGTTTAAGGTGGAAGAAGCAAGATATCTCTTTGAAGCTAAGACGATTCAAAGAATGGAGCTTTTGATTCTTTCTACTCTTCAATGGAGAATGCACCCTGTGACTCCAATCTCTTTCTTTGATCACATTATCCGGCGATTTGGCTCTAAATGGCACCAGCAATTAGACTTCTGTAGGAAGTGTGAGCGTCTTCTGATCTCTGTTATTGCTGGTGAGGTTTCCCATTTTAAAACCTTTACGATGTTTTTGTTTGGATTCTTGTTGCTTAAATTCTGAGTCTTGGTCGCAGATACGAGGTTTATGAGGTACTTCCCTTCTGTCTTAGCTACTGCAATAATGATCCTTGTCTTCGAGGAATTGAAGCCATGTGATGAAGTTGAATACCAATCTCAAATAACGACTCTACTCAAAGTCAATCAGGTCTGTTGCTTAAAAAGGCTTTGTAAATTAGTCCAGTTATAATGTTAAAGATGAGAATCTGATTCAGCATTGACTTCACAGGAGAAAGTAAATGAATGCTATGAACTGTTGTTGGAGCACAATCCAAGCAAGAAGAGGATGATGAATTTGGTTGATCAGGACAGTCCAAGTGGTGTATTAGACTTTGATGACAGCTCAAATAGCTCCTGGAATGTCTCCACTACTGCTTCAGTGTCCTCATCATCTTCGTCTCCAGAGCCTCTGCTCAAGAGAAGAAGAGTTCAGGAGCAGCAAATGAGATTGCCCTCAATAAACCGTATGTTTCTCGATGTGCTTAGTAGTCCTCGCTAGTACCTTTCTTTGATCAAATGTGTCAAAACATAAATTCAATCTCTCTTTTGCTTATTATTATCGGCCATCGGCTACAATTTGAAGGCAGAACATTTTGTGATAACTCTAAGTTAATTCTGCCTCTTAAATCATAATATTCATTGATCAATCAGTATTGTGTTCAAGTAGAATGTTGAATAGAGAATTCAAAAGTCAAAAAGTAAGGAGTAGTACATCGTCCTTGAAATCTCAACAAACACTAGCAATATAGGGCTTTAGACTAAGTAAGAATTGACTGATATATGAGCATCAGTAACAGTAAAAAGTAAAAAGTATCTCTCTCTTTCTTTCTATCTATCACTCTCTCTCTCTCGTGATATGTCAATTGTTTGATATGGAAATCTCTTGGACGTCTTTTAATTTTGTGGAGATAAGATTGGAAAAAGAAGAGTGGTTGATATAAATGATAAACCTGAAACATCTGATTTCTTCTGTTGGGTTAGTAAAACATGTGAAAGAAAACCTCAGTTGTACCTTTTGAGCAGACCTAGGCAGAAACAAGAAGAGTGGTTGGTTTTTTCCATAGATTAATTTCTTTTGTAAAAAATAATCTCTTTAAATTTTGGGGTAATTTTCAATTTTGATTTGAAAGGAAAGGATTTTGAGACCAGACAAAGGGTGGTTCAAGTACTCGTCTTGTTTTTATCCTTGAAGATGAAAAAAATCTGGTGGACATATATGTATGTAAGTATGTAACACCTTCCTCCTATGACTTGAATTTACTGTCCCATGTCTTGTCAAAGACAAAGACAATAAATATGTTATTAGCTTTTAAGCACCATCTGTGAATAACCCATTGGACATTTATCAGAATTTCAGACACACATATATATAGATTCTGACATATATATGAATTAATGTGTTGGTTTTATTGGAATATGAGATTTTAAGTAGCTTTCTTGGGGTTTTTAATATTACTTGAGATATTAGTGAGTAAACCAATCAAGACCTCCCTAATAATCTTTGATGATTTAGTCCTTACTCATTCAAATGGTAATTGTTTTTGTATTTTTTTTTGGTAAAATGGTTTTACTTTAGCTATCGAAATTGATGATATTGCTGAAAATAGCGTCTTCAACGGTCGGATATGTTTTTTTAGCAGAACAAAAAGAAAAAGCCTGTCATTTTTTTTTCCATCATAAAAAAAGAAAATAAAAAAGCCTGTCAATTATAGAAAAAAAGCTTTATAATTTTTTGTTTTAAAGTAGTATACGTACGTCGGTCTTTCCCACCAACATCCCACACGGTAAAGCTCACGTTTTTGTACTCCACGGTCTTTATACGTTACTTATATCCTTGTTACATATTTAAACAAATTCAGCACACACAAATAGTTGGGAAAAATAATGAGACACAGAATAAAATAAGACATGAAATAAATTAACCAACGAAAAAAAAGAAGAAGAGAAACTTCCGATGGTTACTTATTGGTGGTGATGAACAAAAATACTTCTTTTTTTTCATGCAAAGAAAACTAAAAAAGGAATAAGGTTCTGCCTTTAATGAGTTATCTGATAAGAAATAAAGATTTGGAAAAAGCTTCATTCATCTTTATTCTGAACAGTGTTATAAGCTCACATTTTTACTTTTTGAGGAAAAAGAAAATCATATAAACCTTTTTATTTCATGATATTTGTAACCAAGAAAAAAATGTTATAGATTAAAAATAGGTGAAGCTAATAAGATTACGGGTCTCATTATGGGAATACAAAGAGGATTTTTTACAGTGGTAAAGAAAGTACTAGAAAATAGAAAACCGATTATTTATTTAGAGATGACTTCTTTGGCAGATTGAAGGGTGGATTCAACGGCAGCAGCAGCTCCGACTAGAACGTCGCCGCTAGTTTTGGGATGAGATTGATGAACCACTTGTACATTTCTTTGCTCTGTGCCTTTCCCCGCCGAGGAACGTTGCTCCGTTGTTTCCACCACCACTTTTGATGATGATCCATCCTCTTTTCTTTTTTCAGTCTCCATTTCCTTACAAGTAAAATCAAATTACAAATATTACAATTTAATTAATCCGTTTCAAATTTATATTACAATTGAATGATTTATCATATTACTAAACGAAAAATACAAAGAAGTAAAAGAAGATGAATTCATCATACCTTCGTGGATTTTAGGTTCATAGCTATATTGTAATAGAATTTTTTAACTGGAGTTTAGGAAAAAGTAACAGAAATTAAATTTATAAAAGAAATTTTCTAAAAGAGCAGAAAATCGTAATTTTTGGGTATACGAACGTCCGGTTCTTGCGTTTGTCTTTCTGTTCCTCTCAAAATATCAATAGGCCAGCCTAAGTGTTAGGACAAACTTATGTTTAATTATTCAGCACTGCTACTAATCAAATAAGATGTGAAACTGTAGGGGCAAAACATATTATACCATAAGGACCACAAAACATCACAACAATGATATTTTCAACAGAGTACTAGTAGAGTATGTTTATAAGGAGGGATAGGGAATTTTTTTCAAACATAGAACAGATTCTCTGAGAGAGAATGTTTTCATAAGAGAGTATTATATAGCTAACTCTGATTTCAGCAGGTCAAGAGAGGAGATGAACCACTGCATTTGACATCAGAAGCATCAGAAAGGCGTTGTCTTGGAGAGAGTGTTGTAATCGCTGCAACATCTACGTCGAGATTCACTATGAGCTTCCTCTTCTGCGACTCTGTTACACTGTTCCTTCTCTCTTCTGATCCTTCAGCAATGGGACTCAAAGTCTGTGTCTCTGCTGCTCCAACGTCTTCTCCATCTGCTGCGTATAGGATTCTTTTTATGGAACCAACAAGCTGCAAGACAAAATAAGAGTGACGATGAGAATTTAAAACTTTTATGGAGTTTGTTGAATTGAGACAGAGGAGAGATTTTGCATACAGGTAAGTGCTCTGTGTCTGGGTTTTGACAGAGAATCTCTACATCTCTGAGTTTAGAGAAATAGAAATCTCTCTCTTTCTCTAAGCTGTCAATGTAAAGTTTCAGTTCTGTGATCTGTGGATCAAAGAAGTGAGTTAGTGAGCTTTTAGACTTTGGTGTAGTTTAAGAAATGAGTGTGTTGAAAAGATATACCTTTTCATCATAAGCAGGCACTGGTTTAGATTGTTTAGCTGATGGTTTTGAAGAGTGGTGGTGATTCCCAGTTGAAGAATGGTGAGTACCGGTGTTGTTGGATTGTGGCTCATGCTTACGGGTTCCATTTGAAGATGAAGGTCGAGGTGGAGCTGAAGAAGACGAACTCTTGCCTGATTGTTGTGTAGCTGCAGCTCTCTTCGTTGCTTCTTTACCTCCTTTGCTGGCTTCCCTTCTCTCAAGTGCATGGTAACTACCGATGAAAACCAAATACAAGAAAGCAGATTCAGAAACGAGTAAATGAATAATGGATCATCTATAATGATGAACTTCATAAAAACAGTATATGAAGTAGACTGTTGGCTATATCTACTCAGAAGAGCCAGTACACTAGGAACCATGATTCATAGTCACAAAATCCAATTCTTTAAACGGAAAACCGAAATTGTCACACAATAGTCATATTACTCAAGAAGCCAAGTATAAAGAGATTCTGGAACAAACTTACTTATGCTGGCCTCCATTAACAGAATCACAGTACTTTTTCATCCACTGCATAAACTCCAAGTTATCCAATGGCCTTCCCTTAACGAGTTTGCTCACTTCGATGTGCTACACAACCAAATTAACCAAACAAAGTCAGTTCTATTATATGCCTCCTCGAATTAAAACCCCCAAAAATCGATAAAAATGAAGGAAGAAGAAAGAGGACCTTAGTGATCTTGAGTTTATTAAACACATCCTGAAGAACCTTATAGTTCTGAATCATCTCATATTCACTCTTCGCATCAAAGTTAACCTTGTGCATCGGAACAGTCCCAGGATGCACCGAATCCATCAGCTGACAATGAACAGCGCCTGAACAAGCCTATAAATCCATAGATCCGTATTCAGATCCAGAAGAAACAGATAATAAATTCATCAAATCCGTGTTCAATTTCCAGATCAACAAATCAAAACACAGATAAGAAACCACCCATTCCGTATTCAAATACAGAATTTCACCGTACTTGTTACTAGAAGACGATAATCGTAAGATCCAATTCCAAATCCGAAACTAGGTTCAGGAAGAGAAGCGATTTTACTCAATAGATTACCTCTTCGACTTTGGAGAGATTGAGTTGGAGAGTAGAGTTAATCCAAGCCAGAATCTCCGATCTCCCGACGAAATATGCAGAATCCATCATCCCAATGTTCGTAGCCATCTTCGATTTTCTCAGGTTTCTCTCTCTGGTTCTTTCTCGATCTGTCTCTCTCTAACGGCTCTTTTGAAATTAGGAGAAGAGAACAAAGATAGAAAATAAAGAGACGAGAGCGGAGTTTTCAATTCAAAATATCCGAATCTTTACCCGCTCTCGATATTTCGGATCCGGGTATTATTAACAGAATTAGGCTAATTACTAAAGCCCAAAAGCCCATCTTATTTAACCACCCCTACCCAATAGGCCAATATTATTATGGGAAACAAATTGTGTCACACAATAGAAAATAAATTTGTAACAAGCCCAGAGATATAATTGTCACTAAAATCATAACCAAAAATAAATTCAAAATCAGAAGCCACAAAAGAAGATCAAACTTGCCTATCAATCTAACTCTAAGTACACACAGTCAAGTTATTTAACTCTTTCTTGGTCTTAATTATTATCATTACTGTTGACTAGAATGAACAGGGAATCTCTCGAGAACTTGCAAAGCCTCTTTGATATTGGGCCTTCTCTGTGGTATTGGAGACGCACAAGCTAGGCCCATTTTCAAACATGCCAACACAGCTTCTTCTTTGCCTTCTAACTCAGCCCGTATAGCAGAGTCCGCCATCCGAATTGCCCGCTCACCGTCATCAATCACAAGCCCATTAACCTGTCCAAGCTCGTCGACCACCACGATCTTTCCCGTTAGTAGCTCAAGCAGAATAACTCCGAACGAGTACACATCCCATTTCGAATTCGGCTTAATACTCCGAAGAGATTCTGGAGCATTGTAGGGTAACCCGACTGAACTTGGACTTGGGCTTGGACTCGGCCCAAACTCAAGAGACGTTGTGGATCTCTTGCTTCCGAATATTGGAGCCGATCCACCGGTTCTATAACTCATGTCCCCAATCAAAAGCTTCTCAAGACCGAAATCCGCAACTTTAGGCTCCATATCTAAGCCCAAAAGGATATTGCTAGGCTTGAGGTTACCATGCACGTACTTCTTGTCGTGTACGTATGTTAGCCCGCGAGCTATGCCTTTTGCTATCTTGAGCCGAGCGTCCCAAGGTAAATGACAAGGAGAGGAGCCCACTTTCCCTGCAATTAAAAGAAAACAAAACACAGGACCGTTTATTAGGTGAAATCGAACATGTACACGTTAGCAAATCCCTCACTGTTACTTAACAATACAAAAAGACAAATGTAAAGCAAAGGACTTGCATCTATCAATAACAAAAATACAAAACCTCTATATATGGGGCTCAACAGAGAGATTTCACTGAAACAGAACTGTCACTATCTTGCGCCTGAGATAAGCTTACGAAGTTACGATAAGATAATAAAAAAAAAAAACAGTTTTTGAGACTTGCCGTTGACTCTCGTCCGATCATTAACTGACATACTTTTTTAGTTGGAACCAACTCTCTGACTCCGAAACCGACACTTTTCACTCTTCTGCTTATGTTAGCCAACTATTACATTACCCTACTAACGTAAGCGTGTTGATTAAAAATCAAAGGGAACGGAAAAAGGACTTACGGTAACGGGCGTTAGCGAGGCTGCCGTTAGGGACAAAATCGTAAATGACAAGTTTCTCGTCGGATCCCCAATAGAAACCGCGAATTCGTACCAGGTTTGGATGTATTAACTTAGCCACGGCTCGAACCTGAGCTTCGAAATCTCTAAACCGGTCTAAACCGCATTCAGCTATTCGTCGAACCGCCACAGCTGTTCCGTCTTGAAGCACCGCTTTATACATTATGCTCGAACCGGTGGCTCCCAAAATATAAGCTGATGCTTTGAGAAGCGTTTCGATTTCAAGCTCTTTCTCTGAATCGAGATTCACTAACGTTCCCTTTTTTTCTTGATCGTCTAATCCTGACCGTCGATTTGGTCCGACCGGGTTCTCTTCGTCGGATTCGGATTCCGATGTCTCAGATTCCTCTTCTTCTTCTTCGCAGTCACCGTCAACGTAAACGGATTTGCGTAAACAGTACCATTTTGAGACCTTGGAATCTGTTGATGACGTGGACCATTTTGACGTAGCCGTTACGGTCTTCCGTTTTCTCGACTGGTAAATGTAGAAAAACACAATCCCGAGGATTGCTAAACCGGCTAAGTCACCGACAACAATGCCAATGATAAGCACCGGTTTATGATCCCATTTTGATTTCGGACCGGTTTTGGAGCTAATTGGGTGATTGGTTAAGCCAATAGTATTTGGTATAGCAGCTAATGCAGGAGGAGAATTTGGAGTCGGCGATGGAGGTGGAGAGGTTGCTTCACCGTCACGACAAGGGTGTTTTGCATGGTCGGATCCGCAGAGACCCGGGTTACCGGAGAAAGAGTTGGATTCTTGGTTATCGAGAACCCGAAAACCCGGGATTTGACCTGTAAGTTGGTTGAATGAGAGATCAACGGTGGCGTCTTCCGGGATTTCGTCGGCGAAACCTGACGGAATCTCGCCGGAGATTCTGTTGTACGAAGCGTTGAAATAGCGTAGACGATTCCCTCTGAAATGTGACGGCAACGAGCCTTTGATCAAATTTGACGAGAGATCAAGATACTCCGTCGACTTAAAACCTCCCGGAATCCCGCCGGATAAATAGTTTTTCTGAAGTGAAATCTCCGTTAAGTTCCGGTTCCATCCTAATGTGTTCGGTAATTCGCCGACGAAGGAATTATCGGAGAGATTCAACACTTGGAGGTTCGAAAGCGCGCCAAAACTCGCCGGTAGTGCACCGGAGATGTGATTATCGGACAGATCAAGAAATCGAAGCTCCGTCGCGTTGAGAAGCGAAACCGGGAAAGACCCATTGATGGAATTGTTGGAAAGATCAAGTCTTTGAAGTGAATTGAGTGAACCCAAATTTGAAGGTAGTGTGCCGGTAAGGTTCGAGCTTGGAAGTGACAGAACAGTCACGTGCCGGGAAGATGCATCGCACGTGACACCACGCCAAGAGCAAGGAGTCTCGTCGTCGAATCTCCAGCTCCGAAAAACGTAAAGAGGATCGTCAACGATTGAGTAACGGAAAGAGAGAAGAAGAACACCGTCTGTGGTCAGAGCAAGAGAGGTTTTGTCGCAGAGGAAGAAAAGAAAAACGGTAATCAGGAAAAGATAACGGTGGAGATCGGCGGCGACTGTCGTCATCATGCTTCAAGCCTACGCATCGATAGAGAACTAAAAGATTGATTTTTTGAAAAGGCCATGTGATTGTGAACGATATATGAAAGTGTTTATCTTTTTATGGAATTCTTGATTTGAGTAATTCTTTATAAATATAACTTTTGTAAATAAAAAATTCTATATCCTATGTAAATTGCACGGAATGTGATAACAAAAGTTAACACTGTTTTCCTATTCGTAAATTATGCTGACGTCGCTTTGTCGTTTTTCACGTTTATATTCAACGTGGACCCTAATATTGGTTCATCATTGTTTACATTGATCTTCAAAGAAACGTAACAAAACCATATAAATCTGGATAGTTTTGTTTACATTTAAATCTTTGCTAGATCACAGAAACTATATAATATACTAATTCTGTTACTCCTTTTGATTATGACGGAAATTGTGACGTGAGATTACGCATATCGATCATGTGATGTGTGTGAAGAATTGTATTATTAGCCAATTAACTAATATCTATGGAAACATGATCAGATGGGAGAATAGTATCTTTGCTATAAGACATTCACAAAAAGTTCGAAATTTTTGCAGGTCTCTCACTGACTTGGATTTACTTATATATGACCGTTTTATTATTGTTTTCTCATTACACCTAATGTTTCTCTGATCATAGTACATCTTATAGATATAGGCTTATTAAACTAATCTATAAGATAAAAATAAAACTAATCTAGTGATTCGTTATAATATTGACTTTATGCGCAAAACACATAAATAAAAACAAGTGTTTCATATAAAATATTACTAGATATCCTTAGCAAAAAATAAATTAACATTACTAGATATACCTACTTTTTCAGAAATAATATTCGTTTCATGATCTAATCTCTGTTTTAAATGCAGTTATAATTTTGCATATACCAAAAATAAAATCAGAAGATTCTTTTTAATGAAGTGCAAGTAGACATTTAATGTCTTAGTTATATAAGAAGAATTCGATTTGATTCATATTTATGGAATCCTTATATATGTAGTTTAACATGTACTACGTAGTAATAATCCCAATGGATCACGACTCACAACTCACGACTCACGACTCACGAGAGTTAGACTGATAAAAAAAGGAAATATCAAAAACACTAAACAGTTATGTGTTGCATCAAAAATATATAAATGTAGTACTGTATCTACCAAGAGGTCAACATCACACGTAAATAAATGCATGTCAAGATTAATGTACACCGGGTCAAATTGATTAAAATTGGTCCCCGTTTTAATTAAATTTCGCGAGCGTCATTGTGGTCCTTGTTATTTGATTGCCAAAATCACAAAATTGTTTATGTATAAAATACTGTATATATGTTTTACCGGTTGGTATTTGTTTGTTTTTGTTTGTTACCACCATATGTCACGGTTTCTCAAACGATTAAGTAATCATGAGATGAACATGGTTTATTTATCGTTTAAGAATTTTTCTGCAAACCAGTGCAATCACTGGACCGAAAAAAAATCCAATTATTTCTTCTGCTGTGTGTGAAACAATAAAACATATGAGTGTCGTGTAGTCCAAGTTTCAGCATTAATTACAGTATTAATCGTTGTGTGTGAACAATACCCACTACAGTGATATTATAGACTCATAGTTGAGTTTGACTGTAAATTGTCAGAGCAAATTTACTTATAGTCGACATTCATGTTACAAATTGGACAAGGTAAGTTTCGAGATTCAGGTTCACAAGCTATTTACCATTTCTGTATGTTTTATCTTCCTAAACGTAACCACTATGTGATTAGTCTGTAAACTCCAATACGAATATATACAAAGCTGTAGTAATACATTATTAATTAGAGGATGGCTACTAGTTTGGCGGTGGACAAAGACGGGAGATGCATGAAAAATGGCGTTTTCTACTTACCATTATGCAAAACTCCAAAGTTATTATCGTCTTGCAAAGTTATAAACCAATCCTGAGTTCGACAATTTTTCAAACAGTGATAATATAATAATACAACACTGCGCATTGTCACTTGATCGGTCGGGTGTTTTTGGATATATTATATGATATCTGTTATGACTTTATACATTCTTTCTTTTCCTCCACAAATATATGATGATTTTATTCGAGAAAATAACGGTCAAGAAAATTGTTATAGTTCCTAGAGTATTTGATTATGCCAATAATATTTAGATTGTTTGATTCTTTGAAGTGAACATGTCGAAGCCATTTCTGGTAGTAAGCTACTATCTAGTGGCTTTTAACAACGACATATGATTAGAATGATTAAGTGAAATGGGTCATATGATTATTTAATTACTTAATGAGCTTTTCAAAAGACAAAAGCTTAAAATGGCATTTTCTTTGTTAATGACGTGACAGAAATAAAGAGATATTTATTCTTCTTCTTCTTCTTTAACTGATCATATTTATTCTATGTTTATAAATAACTAATCGAACAATTTAAAAGGGGTAGAAACTAGAAAAAGAGTACACTAAAAAAAATAAAAATGATAACTATAGAAGAAGTAACTAGAATATATTCATCGTAGTTATTACATTCTGGCGAGTAATAAATTTTGTAACATTTATTATTTAGCTATTCAAAGAGGTGTAATGGTCTTGAAGATATATTTTAAAATCCCTTAAAGTAATGTGTTTTTTCCTTTTTATGGAACCTTTTAGAAAGATACATAAAGGAATTGGGCACAAAATTAAAAGCTCGAAAAGCTTCAAGTATGTAAAAAAAAAAGCTAGGGAATAAAATTTAGCAAATCACGTGTAAGAGAATTTGAGAGTTACTAAAAATAAGATAAGATACTTTTATGATGATAATAATACTAAAATCTTAAAGATATTATTCTCATTGGATTGGTTTTGTGCGTCCCTTAATGGGTAAGCAAAAAGTACTGTAAAACCCATTTGGCATCGCAAATCAATAAGCTTTTATGGGTCAGTCAGTCCATTGGTTGGGCATAAAGATTATGTGTTTTCTTTTTGCAAATTTGTAATATATCATGTCCACAAATAGATCTAGAAAGCTTAATATAACTGGTGAGAAATACATTTTAATATAGCAAAGCAGCGAAATACATACCATTCGTTAACCATTTCGTGTGTTTCGTCATTAGCATTTTGAGTTAGAGTTTGCCTTTAGATCTAACCAGTACTACTAAAATGCTCAACGATTACAAAATACAATCACGTATCACATTATCACATTTTAAGATTCCTCGTTCACAATTCTGTTTGCTTAGACTTCAAAGAACAGAGTAGCTTTTATGTGATATCTCAACGAACACTCTATATTACTATACTCTTCATCTTCGTTTGCTAAACCGGGAAGGACTAAACCGGCTAAGATCAACACTTGTGGCTACACCGTCTACAATAAGCTCAGCCAAAGCAGCACCAGTGGCTGGACCATTAAGAATCCCCCAACAACTATGCCCTGTGCCTACATAACATCCCTTGATTCCTGGAATCTCTCCGATCACAGGAACTCCATCTTCTGTGCTGGGCAAGAAACAAGCTTGCTCTGCTTTCACTAGAGCGTTTTCTTCGTTTAGATAGCTCGAGACTGTTTTCGCAACTCTCTTGAGAACCTGGATCGATTCAGGATTGCTTGTGACCTGATCAGCATCATCAGGTACCTCTTCTTGTGATGACATTCCACATATGTACACTTCACCTGTCCAAAAAAAACAAACAACAAACCAAAGCAACCACTTCTCATTTTTTCCATTACTTGTATCAGAAAACGAGATTAAGTCAAAGTAAAATCACATGAAAGAACCGAAATTTTACCTGTGGGACGAGGGTATACTTCAGGGTCCAAAGCTTCACCACCATGAGCAGGACGATAAGTTAAGAACAGGGCATGAGGTGTTATAGCATTTGGTTCCTTCGGTTCCAAGACAATGCTATGAGCTTTAGTACAATAAACCCTAAAAATCGAAGACAACAGCTCAAATTTACTCGACCATGGACCCATCGCCAGAACCACCACGTCAGTGTCTATAACTCTCCCACCTTCAAGCACTACAGAGTTAACTCTACCTGATTCCACTCTCACCTCTTCTAATTTCCCGATCACAACCTCAACACCGTACTTCTCTCTCGCCGTCGATAAAAGCTTCCGAGTAAAAAGTTGAGGATGCACTTGTGCTGTTGTTTGAGTTGTACCAATCGTTGATGTGCTTTTAGCTGGGCCGTTGACCCAATCCGGTAATCCCAAACCGCCGGAACCGGGTTTTGATTCCGTCACGGTGACGCTAAGAGTCGTGAGTGCTCTGTATCCGTACGATTCGACACCGTTTAGCTCCTCAGCGAGCGATCGATGGAGTTTAAAGCTCGCGCGTGCTAAATGCGCAACAGGACTTCCATCGCACCAATCGAAAGCGAGAAATCCACCGGCTTTACCGGAAGCAGCGCACGCGACGGCTGATTTCTCGACGAGAGTGACGGCGATTCCTTTCTTGGCGAGGAAATAAGCAGTACAGACGCCGATTACTCCACCGCCGCATACAAAGACCCGCTTCGAGGTTTCTTCACCGATTTGTTTTTTAGCCGCCATTGATTTCGATGAGTTGGAGCAGATCGTGATTGTTCGTCGGGTTAACACCGGAGGGAATAATAACGATGAGATCACCGCCATCACCGAGATGAGATAGATGATGACTCACCGAGTCCACACGTTAGTTAGAAATTATTTATTGGGCTTAGTTTCTTTTTGGGCTGATCTTTTGAAGCCCATTTATTGTATAATCTCTACGCTATTGTGTGTTACTGTGTTTCCTATGATATTTAGTAGCTGATAAGTGATAACTGATATTCTCTGTATGAATTTCAATGAATAGTTTTCTGATTCTAGATGTTTTAAGAAGTTGAAAAGGACTTGTTGAAATAAATTATGGGGGAAAAGGACAAATGACCAACTAACAATCAGATAGGCCATTCCAAAATTGGGCTCCACCACTTTGACGACAAAAGCCCATTTATAGGGCGGCTCTACTTCGGCCTTTCATCAACCACACATACACTCCTAATGATTATTATTCAATATATTTTTAGTAGGTACTGTGATGTTGTTAACTTTCAGTTAGATAGACCCGCCGAAACTTTTTCTTATAATATTACATATAATTTCGCTCTGTTTATAATCATTTTATTCCTCTACTTAAACAGAAGCTTCTTTCATTCTTTGTGTTCATTGAACTTGTTTACTATACGGAAAGTTTCTGCAATTCTATAAAAATATATATAAAATAATGAACTGTTTATAGAATTGTACTTACTTTTTTGGTTTTAGTGAAGCAAATTTCTATTTAATCACACATTTACTGCACTCTAAAAAGGTGAAAACCTAAAATGTAATCGTTCACACATTATCTTCATGTTCAAATCCGATGGAATATTTATCGATCCAAGAGTTTCAATTAATAATTTGCAACATAATCTTCTTATGCCTTTCTTATTTAGCAAGTGTGATGGTCGATCCATTGATCATTGTTCATGAAAGTTGATGATGTGGTCGATATTTTCTCCACATGAGAAGTATTGTTTTGAAAAGAATATTTATCATATACTACTATTATTGACAGAAAAAACAGTGTAGAGAGTATTGTTAATATTAATTAAGTCAAAAAAAGCCGGCGGCCAATGTGGGGAAAAAGCTTCACACACTTTCATGTAGTAATCTGTCCTTTTGTTTCTAGCTTTATATTGCCCTCGCTTTTGCCCGTTCATGACTCTTATGATGCTTGGTCGTAAAACGTGATTCCATGCATTATCTTATAGAGTTATAGTATATAGATATTATCAAAATGATCAAGTTTTTAATATCCCAATTCTACATTTGAAATTTTTTAACATTTGATTTACAAAGTTGACGATAAATTTCAGATTTGAAGACGAAATAAAGCAAATCTTTAAATAAGTTTTTTTGGAAATATCATATGATATCAGAATTCTAAAAAATCCAACAAATCGGTAAGTTCTAACATATAAGATGAAATAGTACTTGGTAGGTACAAAAATTAAACGTTTTGATTCCACACATACAAAAAGAAGAAGAAAAGAGTAACTTTTTATTTGTCGTCCAACAAAGAATCGCTTTTCAATCAAGCTTTAGTGAAGGTGTTAGGTGTGTGTGGCTTAAGCATATACATCAGAAGACCAACAAAATTTATCTTAAGCACGAAGGTCACCGAACGTAGTCGTTTCAACGATGACCGTACCATTAATGCAGATTTGTAGTGCGTGTGGATATATACATGCACACGTGTGGAAGGTGAAGGTACAAAATGTGCATACGGCTTAAGGATAAGCGAGAACACGGAAGGATATTTTGTAGCAGCATCTTTCTATTCTATGCAACTAAGTAAACGAACCACATGCACCTGTTTTCTTTAATTTATTGCCTTTGTGATTTTTTTTGTTGACACCATTATGTTTTTTTTTTGTTTGTAAACCATATAATTAAGTAGTTTCCCTAAACCGTTAACAATTAATACATTCTATAATGTCGAATAAAAAGAAAAGGTAATGCAAGTGGAAGAATATCTAAACACGTTAGTAGACCAATAGCAAAATTACAGTTGCTAGCTTACACGACAGGAGGAACAAGACAAGAGTAGTTTTGCCTTTGTTAAGAATAATTAGCATGACACGTCACTCAAACTTACACGTGGAAGGATAATTCATGGACACGTGGACATACTGGAAAACAGCTGTTAAATCTTTGTCCGGTTATCGTAAGTTTTTGAATTTTAAAACTGTATTTAGCCGAATTAGGTCATGTTCCACGTGCCTTTTTTTCTGCACCACTATCTCTTTTCCACAAGAGGGGCAATGATTTTTTGGTCCAAAAATATACAGTTGTAATCTTGGACGGTGTGTCTTAAATAAAATAATATATGGACGGTGTTTTCTTTAATGTTTTCTATGTTCATATGAACTTCTCGGTGGTCGTTTCAATCACAAAATTTATCATACCAGAAAACAAAATATTTTCAATAATTGAGGCTGTACGTTGTGTATTTTAGGTTTTTTCTTTAGATTGTTGCATGTTATATTTTCAGTTTACTATATGTTGTGATGATTATTCGTTACAAATGTTTTCAAAATGTCATACTATAGTAGTCATTTATAATAGATATGAAAAATGATCACAGTTGATTTGTTTTTTTGGTGGACTACGAATAAAATCGTTTTGGTAATTGTCTAATCTTCGAGTGAGTAAGACACCGTCAATCAACCATCAATATCATCAATCAAAACCATTATTGATCTATTTTTTGGTTTAAGGAAAAGTTGGTAATTGTAAAACGACTTCAATAAAATATTTAAAACAAGGAGACCAAAACCGACACTCGGACCATTGATAATAGAAACAACGAGCAAGGTTATAGTAGTATAGTTGAGTCTCACAAACGAACACGTAAACCCAATATAATAACTACGCAAGGTTACATCTAGAGCTTATTGTTCCCATCACAATAACCTCTTGGCATTATTAATTATCAAATTCACTCAAAGTATTAAACTCCTGATGTCTAATAGATTATCAACAAATCGACAAAAATGTAGATATATAACTCAAAAGGTATAAATTCAAATGTTTGGTGGGGTTACGTAAAAACTTGAATTATTAAGAACTAACAATACTATAGTTTAATTAAAAGGAGAATTATGAACCGTTAGAGGGAAGGTTAGGGAGCGTGCATGAACATTACCTGACGTTTACCGACCTGATTCGTACCGTACATACCAGAACAAAGAGCTTTTAAAAACCCGCGTTTTACGACCGACACGTGGCAGTTCTTAAATGGATGACAGTTAGTGTTTTATTAATTGTTTTTGTTTGATTAACAAGTTTTATACAGCCTGGCTGTTTCTATTCGTATTTTCGATATAATAATTAAATATATTTCAGGAAACAAAGGCAGTGATGATTTTGCGTTCCAATTCGGCAACCTATGTTGTCGTTTTCTGCCACGTCAAAACCTCCTATCTTTTGTTAACCGCACATTTTACATCACGTTTCCTAAACCGAACATTAATATCTAACCATTTTTATACATTCACTTAATATCGCTCACACGGTTCTTTGTCAATCCCATTTTAATCCAGCTTCGTTTCAAATTATTGAGGTTTAGATCTTTTTATGATCATAGAGCAACTATATATAGATTTAGTATTGTCAATTTGTCATGCACTGTTATATGCATGAATTAGGTGTTTGTGTGTTGTTTAGTAATTAATTATACCTTCTTAGTGACAATTTGTTTTCTTTATTAGTAATGAAATTTGTGGTCAATAATTTTGATTAGTTTTCAACCCGGAAAATCGGTTATATGTAAAGTAGATATTATCATAAAGTTTTTATGTGAAGTGCTATACAGCCTGGCTTCGCTATTCTAAAGTCAAGACTAAACATAAAAATAAATAAAAACTGTCCTTACCCAAACCTAACCGTTATCATCTTTTTATTTTTTTCTTCAGATATTTCTTTTTCATTTTTATTTCCCCTATAAAAAAATTTAAATTCACCTCAAATTGTGCGAATATTATCATGGCTTTGCTAGTTGGGTTTCGTGATTTTGTCTCTTTAACTTCTTACTTTCGCCACGCGCTTAAATGGCGCGTGTACTCACAAACTCATACTTTGAGACTCGACTGATCTCCACGCTCAACTATACGAAATTGCTGATCTTGAACAAAATTATTACGAAAACGACAAAAAAGACACATCGACGTAGTCAGGCTTCGACGCGTGTCCACTTACAGCTGTACCGCAAACTTTGAAAAACCGCTTGCGTGGAAGAAGCGTTGCCCATGACTTCTCCACCGTCTTAACCGGTTTCCGGTTATCCTCCTCTCTTAAATCTCTGTATAAATAATTTTGTCCTCTCTTTAGTTTCTCGAACTTGTTTTTGGTTCATCTCTCAAAACCAAAATCACTAAAGAGGAGAAGATTGCTAAAGTTTGATAAAACATTCCAAAATCAATGGCTGATAGGATCAAAGGTCCATGGAGTCCTGAAGAAGACGAGCAGCTTCGTAGGCTTGTTGTTAAATACGGTCCAAGAAACTGGACAGTGATTAGCAAATCTATTCCCGGTAGATCGGGGAAATCGTGTCGTTTACGGTGGTGCAACCAGCTTTCGCCGCAAGTTGAGCATCGGCCGTTTTCGGCTGAGGAAGACGAGACGATCGCACGTGCTCACGCTCAGTTCGGTAATAAATGGGCGACGATTGCTCGTCTTCTCAACGGTCGTACGGACAACGCCGTGAAGAATCACTGGAACTCGACGCTCAAGAGGAAATGCGGCGGTTACGACCATCGGGGTTACGATGGTTCGGAGGATCATCGGCCGGTTAAGAGATCGGTGAGTGCGGGATCTCCACCTGTTGTTACTGGGCTTTACATGAGCCCAGGAAGCCCAACTGGATCTGATGTCAGTGATTCAAGTACTATCCCGATATTACCTTCCGTTGAGCTTTTCAAGCCTGTGCCTAGACCTGGTGCTGTTGTGCTACCGCTTCCTATCGAAACGTCGTCTTCTTCCGATGATCCACCGACTTCGTTAAGCTTGTCACTTCCTGGTGCCGACGTAAGCGAGGAGTCAAACCGTAGCCACGAGTCAACGAATATCAACAACACCACTTCGAGCCGCCACAACCACAACAATACGGTGTCGTTTATGCCGTTTAGTGGTGGGTTTAGAGGTGCGATTGAGGAAATGGGGAAGTCTTTTCCCGGTAACGGAGGCGAGTTTATGGCGGTGGTGCAAGAGATGATTAAGGCGGAAGTGAGGAGTTACATGACGGAGATGCAACGGAACAATGGTGGCGGATTCGTCGGAGGATTCATTGATAATGGCATGATTCCGATGAGTCAAATTGGAGTTGGGAGAATCGAGTAGACAAAGTGAGATTATTAGGAAACTGTTTAAATTGGAGAAGAAGAAAAATGCTCTGTTTTTTTCTCCTTTGGATTAGGCTTAAGAATTTTGGGTTTTAAGGAAATGTATAGAGGAAATCGAGTGAACAAAGCTCGAGAGCTGGGGACGTAGTGACGAAGACGAAGATCAAATTTCTCTTAAGCTATTCAGGAAAATAAAATAAATTTTTATTTATAACTACGCTTAATGATGATAATAGATCAAATTAATACACAAAGTATCACAAAGTGAAAGATAAATGATCCAGTTAAAGAACAAGTTTGTCGAGGATTGGTAAAGACTTGCATTTGGCAACTAAAGGCACAGATTTGGGCATGGTAAGACCCTTTCCTTCCGACATGTCAACGGCAACGTCATTGTCTCTCTCCCAATCGAAACACTGGATCAATGAGCCTAAAGCTAAGCTCAGTACTAGTTGGGCCAGGCCCATACCAGGACATGCTCTCCTACCGATTCCGAAAGGCAGAAACTTACCACGATGGGTCTCTGATTCAAACCTCTCTGGTTTGAAAGTTTCTGGGTCATCCCATACATTTGGGTCTCTCTGAATAGCCCACGCATTGATAAATAGCCAGGTGCGACGTGGAATGTCAAATCCAGCGACTTCACAGTCAGTGGATGAAGCGTGTGGGACAAGTAAGGGCGCCGCCGGAAACAAACGAAGAGTCTCAGAGATCACATTGTTGAGATAGGGACACTTGCCAGTATCTGATTCCTCAAACACACGCCCTTCTTTCGAAACCTCGTTTAGTTCCGTTTTGAGTTTCCTTAAAACTTCCGGATGATTTAGAAGGTTAGCCATAGCCCACTCCAACGTCACTGCGGTTGTGTCCGTTCCAGCAAGCAACATCACCTGCAATGAATCCTTTGAATCTTTGATGAATCAATCTTGATCACTCCTATTAACGATTCAAAATTATAGGAATTAAAAACTCATGTACCTGTACGAGCCCTTTGATGATATCATCAGTGTAACATTCAGGTTCTGATTCTTGAAGAGACAGCAAACGAGTGATCATCGTTTTCTCAAGCTCTGCTTTTCCTCTGTTTTTCCGATGCTCGTCGACTAATTTCTGCATAAACTTGTCCAATTTCGAAGCGAGTTTCTTTGCTCTCTTTCTGTATCCATCAAGATCAAAGAGCTTCAGAGTCGGGAGAAAATCTCCGACATAATTAACACCAGCGAAATCGAACACCTCCCTAATCAGCTTCCGAACTTCCTTAGTTTCCTCGTCTTCCTCTCGTTTTCCAGCGACCATGCTCATTAGGATGTTATACGTAAGCCCATAAAGAAACGGCTGGAGTTTCAATCTGACACTGCCTCCTGATGTTACCAGTTCCACGTTGATCTTCCGAATCATAGCTCTCACTTCGTCTCTCCGTATATCCGAAAAGTCTCTGAGACGAGCGGTGGACAAGATATCTACGGCGCAGAAACGGCGGAGTCTGCGCCAATGCTCCCCGTACGGAGCTGTGCTAACCAGCGTGTTGTTGTAACCCATGTATTCAGTTAAAGTAGCGAGAGGCCTGTTGGCGAAAACAACATCGTTTTGCTGAGATAAGAACTCCTCCGCAGCTGAAGCTGACGTTACAACCACCGCTCGACGAGAGCCTAGCCGGAGAATAAACACGTCGATGCCGAGGTTTCGAGAGAGGTCACGAAGGGAACGGTGAACAGGTTCTTTGAGAAGGTGGAGGTGTCCGATCACCGGAAAACCTACAGGATTTGGCGGTAAATTCTTCTTCTGCTTTGATCGGAAAACATACGCCACTGCAATGAATCCGGCCATGAGAGCGAGTAGAAACAAATCAATCATCTCACCCATTCGTGAACACATAATTCTGGAGACTAGTCGCATGATTCTGGAGAGTAGTCAAAAAAATACCAGAGGTCTCACTATTATAATATACGAGGGAGCGAAAAAAAGAAAAGAAAGTGTACATAGTTCTGGAGAGACTAGTCAAAAATATACGATGGGTTGGGCCGAAAAATATGAAGTTATTGGTTATTGATAGGCCCATTACGATAATCTAGTGATTTGGTTACCCAGTAAAGGTTTACTTTTTGTCGGAGATTGCAAATATCATGTGAGAAGAGTTTATAATCTCGAGAAATCTTTTTGGGCGACGTTGTTTGCTCGGAGCTCTTTCTCCGATTTGTCTCCATTTTCGGTGATTTAAAGTTAGGATTTGGCTGTGGAGATGTCTTCACTTACCTCCGTCGAATTGAATTTTCTGGTTTTCCGATATCTTCAGGAATCAGGTACGATAAATATAGACTTTCTATGTTCTCGCGGATTTTTTTGTACTTTTGTTTTTGAATTTGTATGTGTTCCGGTAGCTACTGGCTGAGGTTTTGGATTTGATTTCGAATTGTGAATGTTGTTGCCTTGTTCTACGAATTTAGAATTGTTTTAGTTGTTTTCGTGGATTCGGCTTAGGGTTTCAGCGATGTTACCGAAAATTGTAGTTTTAAGGATCTTCGTAATGTCTCCATAGCTCAGGATCATTTAGATCTTCTAGTTCGTACTGCTACTCGCGAATCTAGGTTTTGATTTTTCCATGTCGAGGTCAGTCTGGGAGCTTGAGTTTTCTGTATCTGAAGACTTTCTTCACTAGAAGTTATTTTAGATGATTGAAGTAGTTTATGCTCTGTTTTTCTATATCAATCCTATCTTTGTTTTGCAGGGTTTACACACGCTGCATTCACTCTAGGTTATGAGGCAGGGATTAATAAATCCAACATTGATGGGAATATGGTTCCACCTGGTGCTCTTATCAAATTTGTTCAGAAAGGTCTTCAGTACATGGAGATGGAAGCTAATTTGAGCAATGTTAGCATACTTTTTCAACTTTTTTTTTTTTTTTCACATGGTGTTTGGTGTGGTTAGACTGAGTTATTATGTGCTTTTTTTTCGCAGAGTGAAGTGG
>Ga0041059_1001053_pt1 | contig 21933 bp, 26 predicted proteins | sample AraColnosormetaG_FD_56232 | JGI IMG/M metagenome (GOLD analysis project Ga0041059, IMG submission 56232) | Arabidopsis roots microbial communities from North Carolina, USA - Col MF nosort | ecosystem: Host-associated > Plants > Roots > Unclassified | place: USA: North Carolina | collected... | reverse complement strand
ATATATATATATATATATATATATATATATATATATATATATATATATATCATGTTCCCACACACACACTTCACAACTTTGAGAAAGAAAAAAAACGAGAGAGAAAGAGAATCGATCATCAACAATGTCGTCGGAGGAAGATAAGATTACAAGAATCTCTATCGAACCGGAGAAGCAAACACTTCTCGATCATCACACCGAGAAACACTTCACCGCCGGAGAAATCGTACGTGACATCATCATCGGCGTCTCTGATGGTTTAACCGTTCCTTTTGCCCTCGCCGCCGGTCTCTCCGGTGCCAATGCTTCTTCTTCTATAGTCCTTACCGCTGGAATCGCCGAAGTCGCGGCCGGTGCTATCTCCATGGGACTCGGCGGGTACTTCTCTTTTTACTAGTTCCGTTTTAATTGACACGTAAACTCTCTATATAGTTTTGAAATAATGGCTACATGCAAATGATGATTCATTTCCTACTTGTGGTGTAATTACTACTACACATTAACATAAATAACGTATGATAAAGTTGTGGTATAAAAGTTGTTCAATGGAATACTAATTTGTTTAAATTTACACGTAAGTCCCACATAATTTTGTTGGGTTTAAATTAGTCCTAGACTAATTTACCAAAACAAAAATAGTCCTAGATCATGCAACCATGTTACCATGATCATATACAATGCATGCATCCATATGTAATAAAAAAAAAATTCATATTTAGTTAGTCTCTTGAGTAATCATATTGTAAGAAAAGTAGTGAGTTATAACTATATGAGTTCAATGCAAGATTAAAAACTGGATAACAAATTTAGGTATTTAGCGGCAAAGAGCGAAGAAGATCATTACGCGAGGGAGATGAAACGAGAACAAGAAGAGATCGTGGCCGTTCCTGAAACTGGTAAGACCAAATTACACTCAATCTAAGCCATCCATATATAAGAAAATTATCCGGTTTAACACATTTTAATTACGATATGGATTTAAAACAGAGGCAGCTGAAGTGGCAGAGATTCTGGCACAGTACGGGATAGAGCCACATGAATATTCACCTGTAGTTAATGCTCTTCGTAAGAATCCTCAAGCTTGGCTTGATTTTATGATGAGGTTAGTCTCACTAATGAAAATTAGTGTTATTTTATGTATACTATATAGTCCATTAGTATTATTTTATGTATATTATATAGTCTTAATTAAAGAGAAAATCGAGGGATACTTTTAGATTTCTGCAAAAGCTGAGCTTATACTTTCCAGGTGTGGGCAAGATTCTTATATGGTCCGACTTCCAATTTTAATCTTTTTTGTTGCAACAAATAAAGTACGTGAATAGTAACAAACAGAAAACAACAAATTACGTGAATATAAAAACTTATCTTATTGATTTGGTTAAGTTTAACACTCTTTACCTATCACAAAATGTTTATATTCCTACTATAAGCATGTAACTTGTTATATAAGTGAGACTTTATTGTTTCGTTACAGGTTTGAGCTGGGATTAGAGAAGCCTGATCCAAAAAGAGCGTTACAAAGCGCGTTCACGATTGCAATCGCTTATGTTCTTGGCGGTTTTATACCGTTACTTCCCTACATGCTCATACCGCATGCCATGGATGCGGTAGTGGCGTCTGTGGTTATAACTCTGTTTGCGCTCTTCATATTTGGCTATGCAAAAGGGCATTTCACTGGAAGCAAGCCCCTCAGAAGTGCGTTTGAAACCGCCTTTATAGGAGCGATTGCTTCAGCTGCTGCTTTTTGTTTGGCTAAAGTTGTGCAACATTAGCAGTAACAAAACTAGTGTTGCGTTTGATGTTTTGTGTACTTTGAGACTTGTTTGTTGCATGTCTTGTGGTTATTATCAGGCTAAAACTTTTGGCAACCATAATAAAGTGAGAGATAACAATTCAAAATATTGGTTACATAATTACTTTCCTAAGCTAACATTGCAGACACACAAGTTTTCTTCTGACATTAATCCATTCCTGAAGATTTAAAAGAAACAGTTGCAGAGCCTTCTCTTCTTAAGCGTATCCATATTGGTCACTATCTTTGTCTTGAAGATCTTTCCAAGATCCAAGATTCTTCATTGACATTTGATCCATACCCTTGTCTGATTCTGTTGTTGTTAACGTCACCTCTCTGTCTGAAATTTGCTGAGGAAGATAGACCATGAACCGCCACAGAAACAGGACGGTTAGAAGCGGATGATACATCAACCGAGAAGTGTTCATTTTGAGATCTACCAAGATTGTCATTAGGAATCCAAACTCCAAAACTAGCAGAGTGATGATTGTCTATTGGTTGACCAAACAATGCAGCTAATGTCTGTGGATGTAATTGTCCTGAGGAAACCAGAGCTTGAATGTTTTCATATCTTTTGGTAGACTCAGAGTCATTACTCTGCGAAGCTTCACCGCTTAATCTCTTCAAATACAATCGGAACTTCTGCAAATGGTATTGATTCAGTCATAACCCTTATAGAGACCCTAATAAGAAGAAAGATTCAATCAATCAATCAAAGAAACCTGTAAATGACTAGCCACGTTTTCTCTGCTTAAACCAGGAACATTCATCAACTCGAGAATCCGCTTTGGTACAGCTTCTGAAACAATAAGAGAGATTCTTATAAGCACAAATTACTTTGAATTTCTTCTACAAGCAATAAGATAGTGTTTAGGATCATACTGTCAATTCCAAGTTTGTTTACGGCATTAACGAATTGTTGATGCAATTCAATAGACCAAACAACGCGTGACTTCTTCGAGTTTCCAGGATCAAGAAGAAGATCATCTTCATTATCATCTCTATCAACACTTCTCTTCTTCTTCTTCTTCTTATTCCTACATTTCATCAAACTTTCCTCTGAGCATTCACTAACCGAAACAACAACAGTCTCGAGGCTACCACTGTTCTTGTTATCCTCTAAAGCTTGAGAACTTCGAAGCTCTTTCTTCATCACACATTTCCTTCTAACAACATGTTGCCAAATGTTCTTAAGCTCTTCAGGACGAATAGGTTTGATTAGATAATCACAAGCTCCATGGTTGATTCCAGTCATGACTGTAGTTGTTCTTCCATCAACAGACATCACTAGAAACAGAGCAAATGTAAGAAACATTGATGCAAAGATTCAATCTTTAGAGACAAAACATAACAACAGAGTCTTACTAATGACAGGAAGATCCATTTCAAGAAGACCAACTTGTTGAAGAAGATTGTAACCATTCATACCAGGCATATGAACATCACTTAGCACCAAATCAAAACTGTCTTTTCTTTCTCTTAGAATGGTTAACGCAACATCAGCTTGTGAGCAAATTGTAACTACAAAGAGAAGATAAAACAAAAATGTTAAAACTTTCTTGAGAAAATCTATTAAAAGGTGGGAACTTTGATAAAGAATTAGACCTTGGTACATGAGACGGAGAAGCATTTTCTCGAGAATGAACAAGCATGAAGTATCATCGTCTACAACGAGTATTCTTAACCCACTAGGAAACTGATCGTTGATCGGCATTAAGCTTTGGTGTGAGTATTGAAAACCCTAGAGAACTGAGAAAGAGATTTTGGTTGGAGAAGAAAGAAGAAGAAATGATTGAAGACGTACAGTGTTGAGTAAGTAGCCACTGGTTTGAAGAGAGAGGCAACGAAAGCGACTGGTAATAGCTGTAGTGGCACTCTGTTGTAATTAATCCAATTGGTACTACCCTTATTTGTAAACATACACGAGTCCTTTAAAATCTTATCTATAGACAAAGTCACGGTCCTCATGCACTACAATATCAGAATGCTTATCACGCCGGCGAATTTATCCGGTGGCATAGCCGGATTATTCGTTTTCGGACAGAAAGATCAAATGACTAAAATACCCTCGCTCACAAACTCGTATAACTACCGGAAAAAACTTTTCACCGTCCCTCCAGTGGCGGAGAGAAGAAGAGCTTTGAAGATGTTCTGGTGCGGTGCTCGGAGAAGGGTGAGAGACGAGGGAGGTGGTGAAGATGAAGATGAAATGTATGGATACAACGAGGAAATGGCGATGTTGGAGATATATAGCCAGTCGTGTAGAGAAGAAGCGCTTATAGTGACGGCCATTGTCGACGATGAAGAAGTGGAAGTTGTAATCTTTAAAGGAGTGTCGTCGTGCTTGAGCGGAGAAACGGCGGTGGATCCGGCGAGGAGTGTGTTGCCGGAGAGAGCAGTCATTACAAAGATTGATAGAGTGAGAGGTCCTTTTGATCCTTCACAGATTCATTATATTCAAAGGGACATCTCTTTTCAAGCCTTCAAGGAGACCAGACTCAACTAATGTTAGTGAATGTTGTGTCTGGATCAATGAAACTAATGACAATTTCAATTTTTTCACTAATAACTCTCACCTCTGTTTCTGAACTAATTTCTTAAATCTATAACATACCCCAAAATGAGAAAAATGGACAAAGGTAAGATAGAGAGAGATACAATAAATCACACACTAAGCTCAAGTTAGTAGTTAAAACACAAACCTAACTCTTTTCTATATATGAGGAAAACAATAAACATCAGCCAAGAAATTAAAAATCAGTTTTTAACTTTGAAATCTTACTATGTTAAGAAGCACACAAACCTCCCATATTGGATTTCTATATTTGTATGCTTTTTGTCATTCCTTCAATCTATTAACCACTGAATTGAGATTCATATTTTGCTCGTGGAATCGACTTCTTTGATCACTGCGTGCTCCTCGTCATCCCCATTCGTCCTGAGCCTCTGCTAAAACAACAATGCAAAGCAAACGTTCAAGTGTTAAAGAAAACTAACCTAACCAACTTATAATCGTTACATTGGGTCATTATAATAAGAAAACATCAGGTACCTTCCAGAAAGTAACTGTGCAGTTGTTGAAGCTCCTTTTGAGTTAGTAGAGTGACGTCTCGTTCTACTATCTGATCCTTTGTTATCCACACGCATAGCTGAAACCTCTTTCTCCATTGCTGCTACTTCTCTTCGCATCTTCTTTGCTTCCACTTCCATCGCCTTTGTTAGTGTTTCAACCTTCTTGGCCAACATCTAAAAGCAAACACAAGCCCAAGTATTTTGATCAGAGAATATAAATAAATATAAGCAAACGTTTCTTGGAAAGGTGTAAAACTAATGACTAACCTCAATAGCTTCGTCTTTATCTCTAAGGCTTTGATCTTTATCATTAGCAGCTTTCCTTAAAGTTATCACCTCCTTTTGAAGCAAATCATGTAATACTCCTGGGACACTATCATTATTTGTCCCTGCTGCTTTCTCTGAATCTCCTTGTTTTGTTGAATTAGGTGACCCGCCTCCGCTTGTTCCTTCAGAAGATTGGTTCAATGGAAACTTCGATCTGGGTTCGTTTGTTAGTACTTTACTCCTATCTAAAGATCTACTGCCTCCGTCAAATGATCTGGATGTTCCTTTCGCATGCTTCAATATTGTGCTTGTACTAGCATTCAAAGATCTAAACTGAGAACTTGGTGACCTCTTGGAGAAAAATCCATTTGATGTCAGTTTCGGAATAATATCAGCTCCGCCAAGGGATTGTCTTCGAGAAGGCCCGTTGCTCATACTTCTTCCCTCAGGTGTCGATCGGTTTCCACTGCTTGAAGGCCCTCTTAAACTCTCTTCTAAGACTCTAAGCCGCAGTTGAAATTTCTCCTGCAAAAGGCAAAAGCAGCAATTCTAATTAAAGCCTTGATACATAAGGACATAAAGAAGACTAAAGCTATATGGATCTGAACTCCGAATTCTTACCTTTAGCTGAGCTTCAGATTTTGCAGCTCGATCAGCTATGGCAAGTTTGTCACGTAGTTGTTGCATTTCTCCCTGTCCAAAAAGAAACAGGAAAATGGTTAAAGAATGCACTTACTCAAGTTACAATGGTTCCTGTGAATATGAATCACAACTCGAAGCAGTAACAGAAGCCCAAAAATAAAATATCAAAAGTAACCTGCAGAAATCTTCGTTCTTCGAGCCATTGCTTCACAGGCATCACTTTATCGCTACCATCTTTCCACTCATTTGCCACTACAGTTGCAACCCTGCTTGCACTTACTTTGGCACGAGCCAGTTCCCGATCAAGGATTCTCCTCTCTTCCTAATGAAAGGATTAATGGCCATAGCTATGATTAGCACAGGAATTGAATTTTAAGTACAAGGGTAGCAATAGGCTAATGAGGCACTAAACGTGTAATTTAATTATTACATTCATTTCTTGAAATTTCCTCTGGTAATCTCTCACTGCATTTGCAGCTGTACCACCAGCAAGAACAGCTTCTTCAAGCTCCCGTACGGTCTGGGTAAACTTTTCAACTTCTGCAACCTTTTGTCTGTGCAACTTGTCCAAAATTCTGTTCTCTTCCTAATTTGAACAATCGATAAACAAGGCATGCTCACGAAAACGAAGGAGAGAGATCCAGGAATTTATAGTACTGCTGGGTAAAGGAGGCGAAAGTGATACCTGACAAATTTCTATCTGTTTCATTAGCTCTTGGTTTTTATTCTGGAGGTCATCAACCATTGAAGCCTTTGCAAGAGCAGACTGAACAGTTCTTTCAGCATCAAGCAAAGCTGCTTCCTTCGACTTGGTTAGACGGTCCAATGCTCTGTTGTCATCTTGAAGTTTAACAATCTACAAATGAAGAATGCAATGCCCAGTTATTAAAAAGGTTCCAAGACTCAATAAGCAAGGAAATAAGAGATATAGTTGATTGAAAGGAAGTAAAATACTTCATGTCTCGCCAACTTGAGTTCAGCCTCTAAAGGAGCGAGAATAGCTTCAATAGGAGGCATATCGTCATCCTTTTGAGCAGCATGAACCCTTCGAAGAGTGGCTTCTGCAGCAAATTGAGCTGCCATTGAAGCCCTTTTTTCTTCGTTTATTTTCTTGATTTCAAGGTTCTGTGACAAGATGCGATATCATCAAATACAGAATCCAGAAAAATAAAAGAGATTGGAAAATGAAAAGCAACTGAGAAACATTGCAAACATACTTTACTGTCAAGAAGGTTTTCAGTTAGTTTGAGCTTCTCCGACATCTTTCCCAACTCTTCAGTAAGCTTAAACAATCAAATGAAAGAGTAGAGCGTCAGAATATACAAAGATGGATAAAAAAAGATGATTTATGTGACCTAATATATAAACTTCATATAAGATTTTGCAGGCATGAACACAATTTTTTCTCGCAAAGCATTTCAAGATCTAGCTATAAACAATAATGAAAGCCAAATCATAATACATCTTCTTAAGACAAGGATTCAGGAATATGTATATGCTTCGTGGAGCGACTGACCACAGGCCAAACAAGAGTGAAACCAGGCTTACAAAGGAACGGTAACAGAAAAAAACTACAGCCACATATCGGAAAACTAATGAAGGTCTAGAAACGAACCCAAGAGTAATTCAGTTCAACCACCTATACTACATAATGCAACTTGCGCAAAAACTTAGAGCCGAAGGATAACATTTTTCAGAATCTAAATATTGAAATTGTGCTTCACAAATTTAACTTCTTCCTAACCATTGATTAGACCCAAACAAATAATCCATTAAGTCAAGCTATATCTTCAATCTTCTGTTCATGTGAAATATTCAGTTGAATCAAGTCTAATCCAAACAACCTTTACAGGACATTGTGAAATGTAAGGAAAAAGACAGATTAAGTGCAGATATTACACTAACCTCTTCAACAGCCTTCTCTCTTTGCCGTTCAGACAACCTCAATGCTTTGATCTCAGCTTGGGATTCAGACAACTCCCGATCTTTATCTGAGCACCAAAAAGTCAAAGTTTAAAACCAAGAAATGACATTCATGCACGTACGGAAAAGTTCAAACATATATCCAAAAACCTAATTATACCAAATTACAAAATCAAAAATGTCAACGGAAACTTGAAATCAACCAATAGAATAAAACAGATCGAGAATCATAGAGTACCTCTGACATCGTTCTCAAGCCTATTAAGCTCAACTTTAACCGGATCTGAGCCATGGAGTAAAGTAATGAACTCATTATCGGCGTCAAAACTCGGCTTCATTGACCTCCGTCGTGTTAAACCCTTACTTCCACCTCCTCCTCCTCCTTCACGGAAAGACGATGACATAGTCAATGACGGTGACGAAATCCTCGCCGTCGTACCAAACTCACTCGCCGTTGGTCTTCCATTGTTAACCTCAAACGCATATCCACCTTCCTCCATTTATTCCCGATCTATAAAACCCTTACTTCTCTAATCTACACAGGCATCAAAAGTTCCATATCTATTGAAGTCTCAAATCCATCCACCAGAAACAAAAAAAAAAAATCAACACATACCTAAAATCAGCACATTCTCAAATCGAGAAAGCAAAATGTAGAAATAAGACGCGCAACAACACTGAATCGTCAAGAAGAACTGATGAACCAAAAGTGTTAGGGTTTGAATTCGGCTTCACCGGAGATTCTACAAAAACAAAAGAGAAATAGCAAGTTTTTTTTGGTAGAGAAGGATTTAAAAGAGGTTTATGCTAAGTCACAGCGAGTAGAGAGAGATAATTACCGTTTTCAGATTTTTTTTACATTTTCATGTTTATTTAATAATAAGCTTACAATTAAACGCTGTCGTTTAGAACCGAACGACGGTCTTCTTTAACCTTCTAGGGTTTAAGCCTTCTCCGTTAGATTTAGCTTTGATGTTTAAAAATCTTTTCAAAGTTGTAACCTTTCGAATCTTCTGAAGAAACCCATGTCCATGAATGGTCAGAGAAGCTCTTCAATTTCTTTCTCGCCTGAGAAAATCCTCGAATCTCCCAGACCCATTCACCTGCAACAAGCATATTCATCAGCTAATCAATTCCAATTGCGGCATTCTATCTCTCAAATTCTTAGCTTACTTAGTCTCCAGAGGTTACACTCCTCATCGTTCTTCATTCAATTCGGTCGTATCGTTTGTTTGTAAACTAGGGCAAGTTAAATTCGCTGAAGATATCGTTCACTCGATGCCTAGATTCGGGTGTGAACCAGATGTTATATCTTATAACTCTCTCATTGATGGGCATTGTAGAAATGGAGATATCAGAAGTGCTAGTTTGGTTTTAGAGAGTTTAAGAGCCTCTCATGGGTTTATCTGCAAGCCTGACATAGTTAGTTTTAATTCTCTGTTTAATGGGTTTAGCAAGATGAAGATGTTAGATGAGGTTTTTGTGTATATGGGTGTTATGTTGAAGTGTTGTTCGCCGAATGTTGTTACTTATAGTACTTGGATCGACACGTTCTGCAAATCCGGGGAGTTGCAGTTGGCGTTGAAGAGTTTTCACTCTATGAAGAGAGATGCTTTATCTCCAAATGTGGTTACTTTCACTTGTTTGATTGATGGGTACTGTAAAGCTGGTGACTTGGAGGTTGCGGTTTCGTTATACAAAGAAATGAGACGCGTTCGGATGTCTTTGAATGTTGTTACTTATACTGCTTTGATAGATGGTTTCTGCAAGAAGGGGGAAATGCAGAGAGCTGAGGAAATGTATTCAAGGATGGTCGAGGATAGAGTTGAGCCAAACTCTCTTGTATACACTACGATTATCGATGGTTTTTTTCAGAGAGGAGATTCGGATAATGCCATGAAGTTTCTGGCCAAAATGCTCAATCAAGGGATGAGACTTGATATAACAGCTTACGGCGTAATCATATCAGGCCTTTGTGGTAATGGTAAACTAAAGGAGGCAACTGAGATTGTAGAAGATATGGAGAAAAGTGATTTAGTTCCTGATATGGTGATTTTTACTACAATGATGAATGCATATTTTAAATCCGGACGCATGAAGGCTGCGGTTAACATGTACCACAAATTAATTGAGAGAGGCTTTGAGCCCGATGTTGTAGCTCTTTCGACTATGATCGATGGGATTGCGAAGAATGGACAACTACATGAAGCTATAGTTTATTTCTGTATAGAGAAAGCTAATGATGTTATGTACACTGTGCTTATTGATGCTTTGTGCAAAGAAGGAGACTTTATAGAAGTTGAGAGATTGTTTAGTAAAATCTCAGAGGCTGGACTTGTTCCAGATAAGTTCATGTACACTTCTTGGATAGCTGGTTTGTGTAAGCAAGGGAATTTGGTGGATGCGTTTAAGTTAAAAACCAGAATGGTTCAGGAAGGTCTTTTGCTTGATTTGTTAGCCTATACTACATTGATTTACGGGCTAGCTAGCAAGGGTTTGATGGTTGAGGCAAGACAAGTTTTCGATGAAATGTTGAATAGCGGAATAAGTCCTGATTCGGCTGTTTTTGATCTCTTGATTAGAGCTTATGAAAAGGAGGGAAACATGGCCGCTGCTTCGGATTTGCTTCTTGATATGCAGAGAAGGGGGCTTGTAACAGCAGTAAGTGATGCGGATTGCAGCAAACAGTGTGGCAATGAAGTGAACTGTTCGTGAACTTTCTTATGATTTGAGCTATGACTATGAGCATCAGCTGTATTCTCAAATATGGGCAAATATAGAAAAGGGCATTTGTAAAGTGTGATCTTTTACATTTAAAATGGATGCTTTTAACAAAAGACACATGACTTTGATAGTTATGTAAATAAATATATACAGAAGCTTTTTAATTGAGGAAATGGAATCTGTTTCTATATGTGCAGAATCTTATTCCCTCTGGTTGGTTGAGTTTTGTCTTCAAGATTGATCAGTGGTTCCTTTAAGAATGTTGTATTTGCAAAGAGGGCATGTTGCTCTCATCTTAAGCCATTTCACAATACAAGTCGAATGAAAATGGTGGTTACAAGGAAGAGCATGAAGCTCTGCGCCATCCTCATATGAACTCAGACATATGCAACAATCCTGTTAAGAAAAATCAAGTAGAAGAAGCCTTTGAAACTAAGCAAAAGCAGAGTTCATAAGTAACAAATCGTTGTCAAACTAGATTCGTGTTTACCGCATCCTCAGCAAGCAGTGTTCTTTCAGTTGCTAAGCATAAGCCATTGATCGGTATAGGAACCATTTTACCAGGTCCAGTAATGTTCTTCTCATTGCTATGGAAAGCCTTAAATTTGTACAAGGGAAGAACACCGAGCTCCGCCTCCGATACACCTTCCTGTATAAAACCCGCAAGAAAAGGCGTCTCTAAGTTCTTTAAAGTAGTAGACAACAAAGATCGATGAGATGGCTTCATACCGTTCCAGCAACGGCATAAAGAAGAGCAATTATGCAAGGAAGACAGCAACAAAGAGCTATTCCAACAAGGCAAGCCAAAACAACACAGAAAACAGCAAAGAAGACGTCAATCGCCAGGAAAATCACCGATAACCTGCGAAAAAAAACCCGTAAGATTTGGGAAACACACAAAAGCAATTCTTAGCTTTTGAATGAGCAATATGTTACCAGTAAAGATTAGGAGCTTCTCCTAAAAGCTTATCACCACCTTCAACAACCCAGTAGAATCCAATTATCCACCATATGAATGATATCACTGTGTTTATCGACTCACATCTCTTCACAAAACTGATTACAATAAAACATCAATTTCATAATCATAAAACCATGAAATTGAGATTTTTCAATAACCAAAACCTGTAAGTTGTTGAATTGTCATCACTGTCTTGTTCATAATCATACTCAATGTTGTAATCTTCATGATCATAAGACTCCAAATCCCTAGCTCTACGAGTTGAGTTTCTTCTCCAATACTCAGACCAAACCAAAACCACATGGAACAAACACTGTAACCCATACACACAGATCCAAACCCTAATCGGTTCATTAGGTCTTTCTTCAACGGTACCGACAAGCATAACCGCTGACGCAAGAACTAAAGCAGCGTTCCATAGTATATCAGCAGCAACTACAGGCTTCGAGTAACCCCAATCGATTCGTCTCTCCTCGAGAGCACGCGCCGCTGTTTCTCTAACCAGCATCGACGGTGCTCGGTGGCCGGTGATCCGTCCTAATAGAACGGCGAGAGCTGTAGGTCTGGCTGATGAAGAAGAAGAAGAAAAAGAGCCGTCGTGTCGTGGACGGAGTAGAGGCGCATGTTGATCACGCGCCGCCGTGGAATCTGAAGAATACGATGACATTAGTAACGAAGAGAATTGAGATTCTTCTTTCTCTCTGCTCTAGAAAACGCTAAGCCATGGCGGACAGTTTTAAAAAATGGTTTTAGTTAATTAACATTAATTGAAGATTAGACACAGTCTTATAAGTTAATTATCATTATCACAATAAGTCGTACGTCTTTAACCTTAAAGGATCCGGTTAGGAGTGGCCATTCGGATAAACGGGTCGGATTCGGGTAAAATTCGATCGAATACGGTTTTTCGGGTAGAGAAGTTTAGGATTCTATAGGGTAAATCTAAAATATCGGTTCGTGTATAGATTTTAGGCCTTTTTTAGAACCATACTTGATTTTGCGGGTAAATATGCAAATTTTTCGGATTTCGAATAAAATTTAAATTTTTGATTAAAATATTCATGTATTTTTGGGTTCGACTTCAGATTTGGTTTTTAGGGTAGAAGAATTTAGGACACAAGTAAATTTTCGGATTCAGATTCAGTTTCGGGTAATTGGTTCCGGTTTTTAATACGGGTGTTACTTTGTTAGATAGAAATTGGCGCTAAAGTTGGTAAGTTTAGTTACTACTGGGTTAATTTAATTTACTAGGATCAAAACTTTTACATATGCCGACAGAAAAACGACAAAAACTGAAAACACTTCTCAGTGTTACAAGAATCAGTGATTTAGTTTGATAGCATTGATGATTTCCCAGCCAAGCTCTAAATCTGCGATAGACCAGTTGCAACACAAGAACACAGCTTCACTACTACTACTACTGCTTCGATGCATACACTTGTCTTTTAGACACAAAGAGCCCTTGAAAGATGCAACCTGCAAACAGTTTTCAGATTCATGGATCTGAGCACCAGACACTGTCTTCAAGATCTTTGCAGACAATTGTTTGATTAGATCAACATCATCATCTTCTGATTCTCCTTTAACTTTCACTGGACAACAATGAGCTAAAGAGACCACATGGTTTTTCTCATGTAACACCTCAGAGATTTCATCTTGGTGAACTATCTTTGCCTTTTTGCTCTTCTCTATTACCAAAACCCCGTCTGCGGTTCTATGGTCTGTAACACGGAGCTGAGTAGAGTTTGAGAATTTGAAATTCGGGTTGGAGCAGCTTTTTAGGAACATATCAGAAGCGTTTGCTTTTATATAAGTGGTTGAAGCGAATGAAACTGTTTCGCCATTGGCAGGGACGAAACAGGGGATGTCAAGCTCTGAGGTTATCTTTTCCTTAAGAATCATCATGCTGGGTTTTTCGCCGTGCACGAGTACAACGTTCTTTGGGGAAAGGAACTTTGTGAGATCCATTATTCCTTTTGCATCTGTGTGAGGACTGAAAGCCACTTGATGTACCTGATAACAACAGAATCAACAAGACATTTTAGTTTAGGTTCAACGTGTGAATTGGACGCATTGCTGTTTTCGTGTTAAGGTTACATAAATTTTGTGAGAACCAGAAGAAAGAGTAAACAAACCTTGCAACGGACATCGACCTTGGTGCCATTGTAGAGATCAACCGTCGTGGGTTTACCAGCCATCAGTTTGTGCCCAACGGTCCCAGCCACAGAGTATCTGTAAAAAACGGATCCATAAATGGATGAAAAGAGATACAATTTCGTGTTAGATGCTATGCTAGGAAAAAACTGAATTGCTAATAAAGGGGAAACACAATAGGTATAGTACCCGGGTAATGCAACAAGATTCAAGGGAGAAGGAGCCCAGTGCTTGAACACTTCAAGTGAAAAGCCAGCACAAAGCATACCAGGTGTGGCAAAGAGAACACATGGCCCAGGAGCATGTATAAGAGATCGATCGAAATCTTTAACTGCAGAATGTGAAGGTAGTAGTTAGAAAGCAAGCAGAGTTGTACAGCTAAGGTAGTGGATAAGAACAAAAAATGGACGCAAAGGATGTATTAGAACCACTAGTTTGGTTCTTATTTTTCAAGCACATCAGAGTTTCGGTTCCATATGATATAAATTTCATCTTCAACGTTCTAAAGTTATTTGCAAATGGTAGTACACATACCATTCTTAAAATCAAATGGGTTATGCGTATTGTGCTTTTCTTTAACGTTCTGGCTTGTCCAGCTGATGAGCATTTTGTAATACATATTTGCTTGGATGGTCAAACCTGCAAAAGTACAAATTTATCTTCAGGGACAGCAATTTTCAGAAGATAGAGATCACTATTCATGAAATAGAGTCACGACTTTGTTGAGCTGACTAATCTGCAGAATTGATTTCATATGAGGATTGGTGGTGATTTAACAGACCTGATGAGAAGTAAATTGGAACCTTTATATTCATGCGTTCCCAGTAATCATCAAGCAGCATGCAGAGTTCCTGAAAAAGGAAACGCAATTGTCAATGAGACATAAGAGAAGCAAAGACAAGTTTAAGTAACTGACTTCAAAGCTCTGTAAGAAGACAGACCTGAGCCCTTCCAAGAGCAAATGAAGGAATCAGCGCCTTCCCTCCGCCAGCAACACATTTATGAACCTGGAAGAGTTTTCTGAGATATCAGACAATTACCAAACGAAAGCTTAAGCATTTCCTGAAGGGGTATATTGATCAGAAACAAGCCAAAGGTGATGCGGGTAATTATAATCAAAAACCATTTAAGAACAAATTTAGAAACCATGTGTTAATAGTTACAAGTAGACATACAGCTTGAAGAAACTCTCTCTCCCGGGGATATTTTGAGCCGCGAATGGTAGTTGCATATGTGGACCTAAAACGGCATAGTTAAACCTATATCAGGTAAACTTGTTCTTTCTAAGTTTGTTGAAAAATACCAGCGAACAAGTTTGTATTTGTTTTCCATACTCTGAAATGAGAAGATCCAACTGGAGTCTGTCAATTTTAGCAGCTCCTAGATGTCTATCTGTCGTCATATTGTAATCTCCAGTGTACACAATCGCTGCATCTCCCATCTTTGCATAAACCATCACTGCTCCAAGGACCTTATGATCAATACAAAATAAGCTTTAAAAAATACAGAAACTCTGAATATAAAAAACACAGAAAGAAATTCACTAAAACCAGAACGAATGTCTTACATGCCCTGCATAATAAGCCCGGATTTGAAGATCTTCATCAACCTGAATTGTTTGCTTCAAATCTATTGCAATTACTACATATAAAAAAACAAGAGGAAGTCAAGTTATAGACACTGCATCTGAATTCGTGCACAAAGACCTCAAATGAACTAAATCCAATATTCAAGTACCTTTTTTCATGCAGTTTGCGATATGGGTAGTGGTGAATAGCTCCTCCTCGCCTCTTCTATCCACCATCACTCTTCGGTAGTCCTCAAGCATTAATGGAGACAAAGCCTTTGTGGGATACTACAAAAGAGACAAATCAAAGTAAACAACCTTTACCTTCACAAAAAAAAAACAGTCAGTCAAACATTTCATCGAACACCTTGAGGACAATATAACTCACCGACATATAAATCGGACCATTGTACCCACAAACTTCCGTGAAGTAAGGAAGCGCTCCAACATGATCCATATGGCTATTAACACTCACAATTAAAACCCACAAAAACTAAAAAAGTGAATTTTAAAAAAGGGACAAATTCTGGGTTTGAAGAATCAATACAAGTGTGTGATGATGATACAAGAGATCGCGTTGTCAAAATCACCGGATTTAGATATGAGAGAAAAATTTGGGTAACGATTGTGATCATCACAGCCCATATGCATCCCACAATCGAACATTATCTTTTTACCATTAATCGTCACTACCACACAGCTCTTTCCAATCTCTTGTCCAGCACCTGGATACAACACAAAAAAGATAGAATTATACAGAAATTGAAATTGTGAAACTTTGAAGAAGCAAAGAGAGAAGAAGAAGAAGAACAAAAACTGTTACCAAGTACGAGACAATCGATAGCCATAGTTACTGAAGAAATAAACAACAATTTGAGTTTCAAAACTCGTCGATGGTCAAAAATATCTTACTCGTTGAATCAGAACACAAATTCAAGTGACCGGAGAAAATTTTGAAGGGGGCGAGAGAAGAAACAGAGTTAGGTCGACAAACGAATTTGAATGGCGGCAAAGTGTTCAGTGACATCGGAACCGTTCGGAGTTATTACACGTGTCTGATCCAACCGTCGATATTTTTGTGGTGTGAAGCCCAATAATAGTTCTTCTCACGGCCCATTAAATTTAAAAGTTTGAAACGACAACGTCTCATGTCGTTTTTAATCTGAGGAAGAAAAAAGCTCGTAACTAATCCCTAAATCAAGAGAGAAGTGAGAGACACTGAGACTTTGTAGTTGACCGGATCATTCTCACTTCGCCGGCCGACGTTCTTCCTTCCGCCGTCGGTATCTATATTTACGATCCACGATCTCTCTTGCTGTTTCTGTCTTCATCGGTGAGTAATTTTTTACTGATCTTCCAAATCCTATCAATTCACCATCTCTGAGCTCTTTCGTTGATTTGAGTTTTGTTCTTACTGCAGTGACGAAAATGGCTGCTCGTATCGGGATCTTCTCCGTCTTCGTAGCTGTATTGTTATCTATTTCTGCATTTTCCTCAGCTCAGGATCTCCAGATCGTAAATGCCGAGCGAAGGGTAAGATTCTCCGATCTATCTTCTTCTTACAATTCATAAACTTCCTTAATGGATCCCGTTTCTCCGATTTATGGAAATTCAAGTTAATGAAGTTGCCGTTGGGCTTTGCTGTTTCTCCGATCTATACTCGGTTTGTAGAATTACTGTGTGATTGGTCACTTCATGGTTGATCATCATCGATAGGCTTCATATGTATGTACATTGATAGATAGTGTGACTTTTCATCAGTTATACGTTTGATTTGAGTAATTAGAAAGTCTAATGATAGAACCTGTTTGCAAAATTTTCTTGCCCGAAACTGAAATGCTTCTCCTTTGTGTTTGTTTTTGTCTACAGATTGATTTAAGCTCACATATCGTGAAGGCCTTCTTGACTCTCAAGGTATTTATAAGCAAATGTTTATAATAGTTATTCCTATTGAATATACACTGGAAGGTTGGAACTTAGAATTGGAAAATTAAAGCTTTTTTGGATATGTTATATGAAACTGCAGCTGTTTTTCTTTTAGTCAAATTTAGTTTATTGTAGTGATACTTGTTGTAAAGGTTGGAACTTTAGTGGCTTTGATTCGTTGTGACAGTTAATTTGATATTATCGCTTTTCTCCTTCATCATCTTTAAGTTTTTCTATTAGGAGGTGACATTTTCTTGTCTGGATTTCTTTCTTCAGGTTGAAAATATTGGGAAAGATCCTGCTGCAGAAATGCTTCTTGCTTTCCCACCTACCCAGATCAAGAATTTGGCTATGGTACAAGCCCTGGCAACTACTGGCAAGAAGAAGAAGAAAACTTATTTGCCATTAGATGTAAAACCAACTGAACAACCTGATGCACCAAATGACACTGGATACTACCGTGTTACGTTTATTAGCCCCTTAGGTCCGGGTGAAACTGTTTCACTTGAGGTGCTTTACATATTGACTCATTCCTTGGAACCTTTCCCAGTGGAGATAACCCAGTCAGAATCTCAATTGGTTTACTATCATGATAGTGCAGTGATATTGTCACCGTATCATGTTAAGCAACAGACAACTTTTATTAAGACTCCTAGTACTAGAGTAGAGTCGTTCACTAGCATTGAACCTGCTAACCGGGCTGGCAAAGAGATCAAATATGGACCATATGAAAATCGTGCTTCATACTCTTACACACCTGTCATCATTCACTTCGAGAATAACAGTCCATTTGCTGTTGTTGAGGAGCTTGTGCGTGAAATTGAGATTTCACACTGGGGTAGCCTTCAGATTACAGAAAATTATAGGTTGACTCATGGGGGAGCGAGGCATAAGGGTGTTTTCTCAAGGTATGTAATGGGACTAATAACTTCTATAATGTATGAGGTGACATCTGAAAATTTATCTCTAGGAGTTAGATGTTGCAGAATTTCGATTTATGTGTTTTGAGCTAACTGTTAAGGTGCCATTTTCCATTTCTGCAGGCAACTTTTCTCTGTTATTGAAGGAAAACTGTCTATTTAATTACCTATTTTACTGTTACTTGTGAAAGAGGTCAATGGCGAGGTTGTGTTCATATGTATGCTGTTATGCTGAAAATGTTTCTCTGAATTCTCAATTTTGGCAGGGTTGATTATCAATCTAAACGATCGGTCAGTGGTGCATCCTCTTTCAATGCGCTCCTTGCAGTCCTACCTCCCAGAGTGAACTCTGTCTACTACAGGGATGAGATAGGAAACATCTCTACTTCACATTTGCGTACAGGCTTTAGAAAGGTATGCTTGGATTGCCCACTTCTCTTTATCTGTAGCCATTTAGGCAGTGATATTTCCTCCCTGAGAAACTCTGCTTAGGCTCTAATTGTATAACTCTAATTGGTTTCTTATTCTCTAAGTTCTTATAAAAAAATTGTTGGTATTTGCAGTCAGAACTTGAATTTGAACCCCGCTACCCATTATTTGGAGGGTGGAGTGCAACTTTTATCATCGGCTATAGAGTTCCATTGGAAGACTATCTCTTTGAAGCATCTGATGGCAGACGTTACTTGAACTTTACCTTTGGGTGCCCGCTCGTCGAAACTATTGTTAACAAGTTGACTATCAAAGTGGGTTTAATTAGCATTTTCTACTAATAGTAATTTCCTTATATTGTTAGCAGATTACACTTAACACAGGAAGATATCATTTTCAGGTCGTGCTTCCTGAAGGATCAAAGGACCCTTCTGCTGTTTTGCCCTTTACAGTCAATCAAGAGTTGCAGGTACTTCATCAGCCACACATATACATGAATTGCATTTTCAAACTATGGTTAGTAAAACAACATGTATCTATAATGGTCTTGTCTCAGGTCAAATACTCATACCTTGACATTGTGGGAAGAACCGTGGTTGTGTTGCAAAAAGATAACGTAGTTCCCACTCACAACGTACCCTTCCAGGTAAAAAAATACCTTAACACTTACAGCTAACTAGCAATTTCCACAGACTTAACTATATCACCATAATGAGCCAATTCCTTTCTTTCTGCTATGTGTAGTAGTATTAGAAGAACCCTAAAAATCTGAGTGTATTAGTGTTATTAGCAATAGGCTCATTTTGTTCCATAAGTTACAAAATTGCTTAACATGTGTGACGATTTTGCAGGTGTACTATACATTCAAACCAATATACATGCTAGCGGAACCATTCATGCTTGTATCGGCTTTCTTCTTAGTATTTGTGGCTTCGCTTGCGTATGTACACATCGATCTCAATATCGTCAGGAAGTAGAAGTCTTATCAACAGTCCTTCGCTTTCACTTATAGACTCGTAAAAGAAAATACTTTTGATCATCACTTGAAGAACTAAACTTTGTAGGTGTTGCTGCTTTTAGTAGAGTTATATCTTTGACACTACTTTGCTCTCCAATCTTGATTTTTCCTCAATTTTATTTACAGAGAATCTAAAGTGTTTAATCCATCCAACAAGTGAAGTGGAAAAGAGCGAATTGCCAAATTATGTAATGAGGAAAATGTTTCAAAGTAAATCAAGATAACACAATTACACAACGGTAATAACAACAAATGCATAATAAAGTTTACACTAAGACAACAAACGCTGATCCTAAACTTCCTTGCCTTAAAAAAAACTTGCCTTTAAAATTTTGTCTCCATAATTTTAACAATCATGACCGGAGTTTGAAAAGAGATCACTAAACCGGATTCTTCTTCGGCCTTCCTCTTCCTCTCTTCTTCGGTGTTCCATCTGAATTAACTCCAACACCATTATTACTCCTCACAGCCTCATTATCTCTCTTCGCCGCACCACCTGACCATCCATCAAAACTAACACCATTACCACTTGGAGGAGCTGCAACGCCGCCGGATGAGAAAACCGGAGGCATCCAATTAGGGAACTTAGCTGCATCTACTCCATTAGCAATGGCAGCTTCTCCTCCTTTACCACCAACAAACCCCATCGGAAAAAAACCCCAACAACAATAATACTCATCTTTACCAGGTATCAACGGAGGCAACTGAGGAATACTCGCAGCGTGAAACGCTCTTTGACAGTTTTGACATCTAATACAATACTCTTGATAAACCCTAGGATACTCATGAAGACTGTAACAGTACGGACACGCCGTCCAAAACGTAGACATCTTCTCATTCGTTGTTGTTTTCTTCTTCGATTTCTGAGTGTTGAGATTTACTTTAGTGAAGATGAGATTCAAATCTCCATCGAATTGAGATTTCTTCGTAGGTGTTGATAGAACTTCCCATGCATCAAGCACGAATCTGAAAGCTTGATCGGCGAAAGGGAAACGGTTTTTGTCAGGGTGGAGAAGAAGAGCAAGACGACGGTATTGTTTCTTGATTAGATCGTTGTCTGTTGATGATTCAGTTAGATCTTCGATCTGAAGGATTTTGTACCAGTTTGGTTGGTTTTTGATACGATTCTCTGGTGCTGATGAGAGTAAGACATCGACGACGGCGAGGATTTGATCGGTGCCTTCGAGGAGTGGCTCTGTCTCTTGAGCTAAGATTGCAAACTCTTTTGAACCGTTTAGATCTCGTGACTCGAGAAGCTTCTCCGCGATTCCGAGAAGACGTTCTGCTTCTGATCGGTTAGGGTTGTTGTCTCCCATCTTTCTTCTTCCGTCGGCGATGGCGGAGAAATGGTGAGCAGATCTAAATATTATCGCCTCGACAAGAGACGATGAAACAAGGCTCTGATTGGCTGTGTGTAAAAATGGTCGGGGGAAAAAAAATAGTAACATTGGAGTAAACGGAAACTAAAACTTTATTTGTTACCAAATTTATTTAGTAATAAAATCATTTCTTCATTTTTATGTTATTATTTTTCACAATTTTATTTTATGTTATTATTTTTCACCCTTTTATAATGTTACCTACTTACAATTCGTTTCCTATTTCGCCATATTTATAATATTGCAAATAAAATCCAGCTTTGTGTCACCAGTTACAAAAATAATATGATTATATACTTTATTGGTTTTATTAACACTACATTAAAAAGGTAAATAAAAGGAAAAATTACTATAGTATATTGGAAATAAAGTCGGTATTTGACTCACTAGAGAGTTATAATTTATAAATGAGACATAATTATTGTTTATTCATCTTATTCAGACAACATAACTAAAAAATATATGGTCAAGATAATATTAAATGTTTTAAGAATGAAAATTTTCTAGAGCTAAGAATATCGGAAATAAAGTTAGACGTATTATGTTTAACAGAAAAAGAGGCAGAATTATGGCAGTTAGCTCAATTTGAGCTCAATACCAAAAATAACGGTTCCATGGGATCGAAAAAACAAATTCGGGTTCAGAATATATCACACGATAATATTTATTCTGGTTTGCGTTGTTTTGTGGACGGATCTTGGAAAGGAAGCGATAAGTTTTCTGGATTAGGGTGGTTTTGCAGATCATCAAATGGAGACTCGCCAACCATGGGAGCTGCTAATCTTCGTAGAAGTCTTTATCCACTCCATACAGAAGTCGAAGCACTACTTTGGTCGATGAAGTGTATGATTGGTGCCGACAACCAAGAAGTAGCATTTTTTACAGACTATTCAGACTTGGTGAAGATGGTGTCTTCTCCAACCGAATGACCAGCGTTTTCAACTTATTTGGAGGAACTAAAGACCGATATAAGGAGGAATTCACAAAGTTTTCTTTATCTTTAATTTCTCGAACTGCAAATGTAAAGGCGGACAAATTGGCACGAAAAATTCATATTGAACCGCTTCATGTCACTTTTATAAATAATTTTCCTCACAATTGGCTCTTTTGAGCTCTAAATAAAATCTGTTGACAAAAAAAAAAAAAAAATCAGAAA
>Ga0041059_1001052_pt1 | contig 21937 bp, 14 predicted proteins | sample AraColnosormetaG_FD_56232 | JGI IMG/M metagenome (GOLD analysis project Ga0041059, IMG submission 56232) | Arabidopsis roots microbial communities from North Carolina, USA - Col MF nosort | ecosystem: Host-associated > Plants > Roots > Unclassified | place: USA: North Carolina | collected... | reverse complement strand
TGATCTTTTTTTTTTTTTTTCAAATGAAGGCCTCTATTGAATATTTGATCAATAGTAAGGCCTCTACACATGTATACTTCAACGATTTTTAAGTAGATTAAAAGATTTTATTTTCAACTCTAAATATTATTTTCTTATAATATTGAACCAATTCTACTTCATTTCTATCTTCCATCAATAGTTTTTTCTTAAATGTTTCTAATTAATTTAACTTGAATTTAAAATGCATCCAAACTTTGTTTTAAATCAATAATTAGCAAAACAAAGAGAATATTTGAAAAATCAATCCTCACGGACAGATACGTGAAAAGTATATGCTCTATCATGTATTTGGTATAATTATCATAAATTAGTTCGTGCGCCACCAGAAGACCAATTAGTTAGAAGTTATTATAGTAATCGTCACCTAACGCATTCTGTGATTAATGACACATTCTCACTAAACGAATCTCAACATCCATGCCACGTCATGGACACTTTACAAGAGTTAAAACATCTGAAAAGACAAATATTTTGAAGTCATAATTCATTAACGTTGGACACTTTGTTTTGATAACAAGCTCACGAAAACTGAATTGTATAACGAAAAAAAAGATTCTAGATTCTAGAGAGAAACTCTACTATATAGACAATAGTCAAATACGTACATGCATGCATCCTATTGAAATTAATTATTTTGACTATAACACTAACTATTTTGTCAGGTAATGTACATGATAATAAGAAAATTAATACGTCTAGAATGAGTAAGTTGTGTGAATGAAAATAATTTATTAATTTAAATAATAATAGCAAGTAAAAGACAATTTATATTGTTACATCACAGCACACCATAGAATCTGAAATTGTGCGTGGAAGGTCTAATAGATTGGTACACTGACGTGGATCCAACCCGTTTGTAAAATAAATAATAGAAATGATTTATGATAACCCCAACAATTCATATCATCCACAAAATTTGACTGTGGTCACAACCTAATTAATATATTATCCTTCACTCGCTGATATTTTTGGATATCCATGAGACGTTATCAATCGACGGCAATATGTTTTTAGTTACTTTTTACCCTTTTTGTTCTAGTGATTTGAGAAGTCTGGTTTTTAGAAACTATCCTGATTGTTTTTTTTGTGTGTAGGAAATGGACATCCACATTAAAAAGTCAGATGCACGACTTTTATTTGAAGTACAGTGCGATCATCTTTGCATGTATAGGATCCGAGTTTGATATTCTTCTCGAAGTATTTTATATTTGAAGAATTCAATCTTTTTCCCGGCCTCGCGGAACATACCTTTTTTAGAAGCTTCTGCTATGAAAAAAACCGCCATAAAATTCTACCGAAATTAGAAAAAGTTGAAATATATTTGTTACAATAGTATGATAAAAGTTAAAATTTTCTGACGATGATGTAATCCACGACAAAAAAGAAGAAGAAGAAACTTAGTTGTAAAATAAGAAATATGGTTGTTACAAGAGAAAAAAAAGAGTTTTTTTTGTTTGGTTAAAAATATTACAAAAAAGAAAGAATGATTTGCCCCACTCCATTTGCATCTGCAGAGTCAGAAAGAAACAAGAAGAAGGCGTCACTGAAAAAATCTATTTTCTAAAACGACAAATATTTGCATTGCGATAAGCCTATATATATCTATGTCATGCACTAATTCTTAAAACCAAATTAGAAACAAAATTTTCTGTATATAAATAATAAAACATATGTAGAAAATATTAAAATAATAAAACCACTATTGTTATGACTTGTGAGCATTAGTTAATTAAAACCTTGTTTTGATCGCTTTAAACTATAGTTGGATCTGCGAATTACCACCCTAAGATCTAGAAGCAAGATTTATTAGTTGCTCCTAATTCCCAGAGAGAAAATAATAATCTAGAAGCAATATAACATCTATAGGTGGAAGAAGACAACCCAGTTTCGTCTGTTTGAAAAATCCTCGTAGTAATGAGAGACTTGCAACTTCTTATATATAAAAAATAAATTAGAATTACAACCAAAAAATTAAAATAAATCAACCACGTGGCGTGCATGTGTGCCATGATACATACCAACAACGGGGACAAATAGGGCATAGATGTTTGGGGGGTTTTGTGAAATTGTGACCATATAAATCATTCAATATTCAATGATAATAAATTGCAATAACGCAAAAAACACACAAGTGGGTAGTGAATAAGAAGTGTGTAGGGCCACGTTTCAATATTTATCTCCTTCTATAAAAAGGACTCTCTTCTTCTTTGTATCCTCATTTTCATTAATCCTTCAATACATCTCTCAAACCCTAAGAGAAGAAAAATTTGCTTTGTTTTTGCCAAATTCAATCGATATATCAAAGATGAAGATGGGAGGTTCAAAGAGAAGAGTATCGAGCAAAGGACTTGGAGCTGTTCTTAAAGAACAAAGAGCTAAGCTATACATCATTCGAAGATGTGTCGTCATGCTTCTTTGTTGGCACGATTGATCCTCAATCTGTCTTCAGATTTCATCCTCATCAATCTTTATGTATAAAAGGCTTTCGTGTGTTGGAGGGAGAAGAGTCGTGATGTTTGGAGCTTAACCGGCCTGGCGGATCGGGTTTGATTCTACGCGAGATTGTGGATGAATCGGTTAAGAGTTTGACTTGTTTTTGATTAGACCTCTCTATATCGTTTAGCAGATTCTTGTTCTTTGGAGCAAATATGGAAAATTCAATGATTTAGTGGAGGAGAGGGCAATATTGTAAATATATTTGACGGTATAATAGAGAGAGTTGACAAAATTTTGTAATAGCTTTTGGCTTTGTTCTATGACATTTGAAATATTAAATGATTTACAACAGTTAAATGCATAAATGGTCTTTACCTCTTTTCTATAGTCCATCTAATCTTTTCTTGGGTTAATTAAGTTTTTCTAATTTCAATATTAGACCATCTTCATTGAGGATATTTCATAAGAGTTTCTCACAATTAAAAAAATAAAAATAATGAAAATGAAGGAGAGAGTGTAGAAAGTTTCTCACTTGAGATACTTTTTACAACCCATCATGACAATTTTCATTTTATTATTGGTTCAATTTTTTAACAAAAATATTTTTTTAATCAAATAATCAAATTGTAATATAATATTAATATTTTTTTTGTTTGAGAAATTTTGTGGGTTTCTCATGAATGAAGATGCCCTTAGTGCTCATACTATTCTTTTTCTAATTAATGTATTTTTGTGGAAGATACTCCTATTATGCAGTTTAATTAATTAATCATATGTTTAGTCAAACCAACAACTCTCTGTTCCTATGATGTATGATTCAAAGGTGGCAACAATAAAGCAATAATCAATAAAGATTTCGTTAGTTAATTGTTGATTATCGCTGCCCCACGCATGGGGATCGGTTGGTTAAACTAATCCATTTTATTTCTGACAACAAAAAGTCTACTTTTATTTTAGTTCTTGGGAGAGCTACCACACAATTTTCGACATGTCCCATGGTTTGGCTCAAACGTTTATGATTTGTGGTGATTAACTGTTGAGACAAGTGAGTTATCAAAGTAAGTCATATAACACTAGTACTAATTTCTTGTTGACATTACAGTCTAAAATTATACTATGCAATTATCTATACTATAACAGGTAAATTACTCAAAATACATTTGTATTGAGAGGGATGATATAATTCAATAATTTGTGAGCGACTATGTATATAAACCAAGGGACACAATACTCAAAATCATTAGTTTGGTTGGTCCCTCTTATTTATCTGACGTTATCATTAGCCATTAGGTGCTAAAATAATTATATTCTATAATCAGCCGTTTTCCGATTTTGAAAGGACATCATGATTTTAGTATAACTAATAGTTAATAGAACAACTAAAGTTTCATTTGTAACATTAGGAAAGTAAAGTATTCAAAAGATAAAATAAAGTTTCCATTTAACTAGTGATGCAAGAAAACCTGCAGACCAATCTACTATCAAAGTTGAACATTACCCAATTTATTTCATTTTTTTTTTTGTAATACCTTATTATATTAGAACGGTGTTGTCAAAAGAAGAGTCATGTTAATAAGTTGAACTTGAATTAATAAACCTGTTAGTCCTTTAGATATGTACTGAAGAACTCCAATAATTAGAGAAGAAGTACGTTGACTGGTCAAATGGAGACATGGGTAAGGCAGGCCACGTGCGGCGGTCCTACCATCGTCGCCGTCGTGACCATCACCACCGGTCTCTTCTCTCTTGTCTCTTTCACTTCTTCTCGGGCTACGAATTTTTAGTGTTTGCCCTAATTAATAAAGTTGTAATAATTGAGCCACTCACCTTTCAACCTTATGCTTTCCTTTTTGTACTTCTTTATTTTCTGGAACTTATCTTCTTTTGTACTTATCGTTCATTTTTTTTTCAATACTATGACTAACATTCCTTCTTAATTGTTTTAAATCGTTCTCCATTGGTTTAGGGTGGCCAAACAAAAGTTAACACATTAACCATAAAAGAAATCTCGTTTCATTTTTTCCTTGATTAAACTTGTGATGGAAATGAGATTGGACAAGATATAAATTAAAAAAACCAAGAATCATGTTCGAGATATATATATGTTCCGGATTCAACTAAAATCCAAAAAGGAGGGAATTTGCTACTTCGATAATAATGTTTACTATTGATTGGCTCATATAAATTTGAGACCGAGTTCCGACCTTGTTACATTCACAAGCAACGACTTGAAACTTTTCCCTAATTAAAAACATATTTCCCACATGAAACAAAATCTGGTCACTAAAACAGGACGAGGATCTACGATCTTTCTCTAATCATGAACATTGATGAGTATGACTAATAAGAATTATGTGTTTTCAATTTAAAACCGATTAGTATTAAGTGAACTGATCCGATCCATCGTTCATCTTATTTCCAACTTGGAACTCCAAACACCACCAGGTCGATCCAACTTGTTGGGTTTAAACAAGTTCAGTGTATCGAAAGATGAACATGAGATGGCCTACGATGTCTCAAACAACAACAAATCAACTATTTGATTTATTGGAGTCTTTGTAACGTTTAAGAAGTTTTTTGTGACTTTTTCTTTGTTGACATTATCTCTTTGGAAGAGAAAACATTCAGACACTATTCGTCCCATCAAACCAACTAATTATTAATTTCCTCATATAGTAGTTGTGTTTCTTTGTTTGTTTTTGTTTCTGTCCACAATTCTAGAATATTTTGGGCTTCTTTCCGGGTGCCTTCACATTGTGTTCTTCTTTCCCATAACACTACATATGATTTATCTTATCTCACGTTTAATTATATAATATATGATCCTCTCTTTATGAGACATGGAGAGAGCAATTATTTGTGACAAGTCTAAGTCTATATGTTGGCATCTTGCTCGTACTTCACTCCGTAACACTGTATTAAATAGTTGTCTACAAAATTTGTGTCTTTTTTGTTTTGTTTTGTTTTGTTTTGTTTTGTTTTGTTTTGAGTCTCATAGTTTCATCATTCGTCTTCTCCACAAAATTATAAATCTTAAACGTGTAATACATAATGTCAACAAAATGGCCCATTAGCTCAGTTGGTTAGAGCGTCGTGCTAATAACGCGAAGGTCGCAGGTTCGAAACCTGCATGGGCCAATATGTCTTTTATTTATTGATTTTAACACCACAATATCGGCCCAATAAGACCTTTGTTTTTAAAGCGTCTACATATTCATTCGTGGGCCAAATTCACACCGTTATAGCAAATACAATAATAGAAATCTCGATGAGATTAAACAATATTCTTACATATTTACCAAAATGTAAGAAAAAAAATATAGCTTGATGAGCTCACAAACACACATTGATGACTTCTACTCCTGGTTTCAAGTTTGTTATTGTACCAAATTACCTTCTTCCTTCTCTTAAGTGCATGGCTTCACTCCAAGAGGACTTAAATGTTTATGAGATTCTGACATTACCATCTCTAAAGGTTGACACAGATTTGGATTCTTTGAAGCTTTAAATCTTCTTCCCATCTTCTCATAGAACTTTGTAGAGAATCTAAGCTCACCTGTTAGGTTGTTTCCATTGATGTATAAAGCACCAAGGCAAGGCAAAGCTTCAAGCTTCTTCGATGGAACAAAACCGGTTAGATTGTTGTTGTTCAGACCAAGAAACCTTAACCTCTTCAGGTTGGTTAGACTTGTAGGAATCTCACCTCTCAAACCCATTTTGGATAAGTCCAAAACTACCAAATTGCTCATCTTCCCCCAATTTGTTCCCACCATATCCTCTTCACCCATTGGATTGTTAGATAAAACTAATTCCGTTAGAGATTGGATATTTTCAATATTCTTGGACAGCCCACCAGAGAATCTGTTGTTCCTCAGGTCCAAAAGTGTCAAATTCTTCAAAAATCCTAGTTCTTGAGGTAAGTTCCCTTCTAAGAGGTTATTGCTTAGGTCAAGCTTGAGCAATGAAACCAAATCTCCAAAAGATGTAGGCAATGTCCCTGAGAAAGAGTTGCGGCTCAAATCCAAGATCAAGAGCTCTTTTAACCCTTTGAAACAGTTTGGGATCATTCCCGCAAACGAGTTCCCTGCGAAAACCAGCCTCTTTAGTCTCTTTAAGTTGCAGATACTCGCGGGTAGCTCTCCACTAAATCCATTTTCGAGAACCACTAAAGACTTCAGCTTTGTGAGATTTCCAATTGTTTCAGGAAGTTCCCCAATGAGACCGGGATTGGATCTAAACTCGAGAGATTCTAAGTTAGATGCAAAGTTTGTCCACAACTCCTCTTTAGCTATCACCATGGGAGAGATAAAGCAGTTGAAGAAGGAGAGAGATCTTAAATGCTTGAGCTCAAATAACTCTGGTCTTATCTGAAGACTTGAGGAGCAAGGAAGCGAGTTTTCATAAATAAGCCCTAAACTCAAATCCGTGACATACCACAGGTCATTGTAGATGTCACAAGAAACACCCTGAAACCAAAAACAAAAAAGTTTTATTTTTCAATGTTTGGATTTTCTGAAGAGCACTTAGCTGCAAGATAAAGGAATGATTGGTGGGCCAATGAGCATATAATTGTAACAACCATTGAAACATTTAAAGAAACCCCCAAAAAGAGATGTTATATGAAAATAGGATTCACTTTGTTGCTTTGAAGCTTTAAACTTCACTATCCGATTATGGAAATTTTCAAAGAGGACAAAGCATTTTGAAGAATTATTTGAGACAGCTAGAAAACAAAAAAGTCTTTACACATCATTTCAAAGGCTTTTTCGAAGTTAAGTTTGATTGATTCAACAACATCTAAAGCTCAAAAGTTTCTACATCATTATAAGCTCAAGCTCTTCACTATCTTCAAGAGTCTATGACAATTAAGGACTTACTTGACCGTACAAAACATAACTCTAGAGAAACTATAAAGCAAGTTTTTTAAGGAAAGAGAGACTTGTAAGAAAAACCTGAATTGGAGTCCAACCACAAGGATCAGGATAGAGAGCAGATCCGTTCCAAGAATCACCAACAAATCCTTGAATCGCAGAGTACAAGGCTTCACGTTCTCTTTTGTCCATTGGAGCTTCTTCAGAATCAGTTACTTCAGGTAAAGATTCATCTCCGTTACATCCGAAAAGCAGAGATAGTAAGAGAAGAGAGGAAAAAAACGTTTGCCACAACATTGTTCAGACAGAGAACAAGAACAGGAGAAACAGAGCGTGTGATGTATTTTGTCCTCTTTCTATTTGGGTTATGAGTTGGTTCTTGTAATTATTTATTGAAGAGAGAGCGAGAGGTCGTTGGGAATCAATAGCTTTTCTCATTACAATTCAAATGGTTAAAAAGTAAAAGAAGAGAATTTAGTTACATGTTCCTCTTTTGTCACATAAAGTAAAGGTTTCATTTGTTCCCATAACCATACATATATGCACATATGGAATTTTACCAATACTTATAACGTAGTATACATATGTGTACTAGAGCATGCAGAGAAGCACACATATCAAAGCGTTATTGAATTTAATGTTGACAAAGATTTTTCTTTTAATGTTCTGCTTTTCTGCAAATTAATCCTTTGACATTTATTTTGTAATCAATATTATCCTTTTGGATTCTGGCTTTTATGTTCTGTCAATTCAAAGTACATCATTTAAAACACACGCCTCTGCTTCTCTAATTCTCTAACTTCACCCCTATCAAAAGGGGTGTCTCTTTGGATCCAAGAAGCTATAAATTGTTTTACAACATAAATGTGAAAGTAACATCTCCTAGATCATCCACGTGCGATGGTTATGTAGTGAGAAAAGTCCAAAGCTTCTTTCTTATGGATCCTTCACCGGGTCTTGGTGATCCATCATCATCCCCATCATCATCATCGTCATCATCTTGATTTTCTTCATTATCATCATCTTGAGCTTCATCTTCTTCTTCATCTCCATCCTCGTTCGTATCCTCATTTACTGTTGGTTCCACATTTGCAACCGGTACATCTCCATTGTTCTCAGCAGAAACAACATCTGCATTTGTTTCTATCCTTCTAGCTCGAAGAGTCTCCACCACAGTTTCTTCGACAGTGTCCTTTGATGGGGCAGAGGCAGCAATGTCTGCATCATCTTCACCAGCAGCTGCATTATCCTCAACATCTGCTGGAACTTGGTCTACACTGTTCATTCATAAGATTTTAGGCAATCAATGAACAGAATTAAGATCCAAAAATGATAGGGAATGTGAATAAAAGTAGTGAAACCAGACTAATAATTTTCACCTACCGAGACTAAACTAATACAAGAGCCCTCTCTACCTCAACATATCTTAAGCAAAATCATGTGAAGTCATATTAAAGCCTTTAAACTCATTGTCACAATGTTAGGAAACTTACGTCTTCTTCCGTCTCAGATTGTAGTGTCTTTGGCCTGGGGTCTGTGGCAAGACAGCAACTGTCTGTTGTCTCCTACGCTTTCCACCAGTAGCAGTATCATCAATATGCTGTCTTTTCCTTCCACCTCCGCCTGTTGTCTTCTTACTAGTAACAGAAACGTGACCACTCAATTCATCTTTTGATGATTCTTCAAGGCTGGCATGCTTCACCGAACTTGTAGGATTCAAAGCAGGCTTGGCTTTTCTAGGTCTGCCACGTCCACGCCTGGAACTTTGAAACTCAGATAGCTGAGAACCCTCAGATGTTTCTTGTACTCTACTGTCTGTATATTCCTCATCCTCCTCCGGAATGGAGCTACTAGATGGTCGCAGACGTAGATCAACTGGCAGAGGCTTTTCACCTTTTGTTTCCATACCAACTGCCACTGAGGAGGATAGACGCTGCTCAGGCTTGCCAGTGTCAATCCCATGTTCAACTCTTTTACTTGGTGAGAAAATTATTGAAGTGCACTTCTGCAGTATCGACATGCTGGGCCTTCTAGATCCCCCACTTCCAGAGGCATCTCCGTCTAGAGATTTCTTGATATTACAAGAGTCAGATGCATTAGAGCTTCCTGGAAGGTCATTCAAAACTCCAATAGGTGGTAGAATAGCTACTTCATCATTAGATGGTAGCTGGAGATCAGAGAGTACAAAGTCATTTACCAGCTGCCCACAACTCCCACAATCCTTGAGCTTTTGAACAAATGCTAGAAAACGAGATCTTTCACGGCCAAACACTTCCCTACGTTTCTTGAGGTTGATGCTGAGTGTACTAAGTTCACTGATGTCATTATGCATCTCTACTTGCTGCTCTTTTAGTTTGTCCTTGTGCTTTGCAATTTCTTCACTTTCCTTTTGGAGAGCACTCCTTTTGGACATCATTTCTTCCATCTCCCTGTTCAAAGCCTGCTTCTGGTGATTGATATCACTAAGCTCTGCCATTCTTTTGTCCTCGAACTGAGCCATTCTGTCTAGTAGATCTTTCTCGTCTTGTTCTTTTCTTTCCTGAAGTTCAATTTCAAGATTCCTTCTCATCATTTCAAGATCGTCAATCACCTTAGATTGCTCAAGTTTGACTTTTTCCTGTAACGCTGATCGTTCATGTTCCATATTGGCTTCAAATGATTCTCTCTGCAGTCTAATGTCATCCAGTTCCTGCATTATCTGCACCCTCAAAGCACTCTCTTCTTTCTTCAATCTTTCTCCTTCCAGTAGTTGAAACCTCTCGAACTTTTCTTTTTCTTCAGATATTCTTATCCGCTCTTTATTGTATACTGCTTGCTTCTCATCCAATATTTCCCACTCCTTTTCAAATCTCTCTTTCTCTTGCTTCAGATTTTCCACTTCCTTAGAAAGAAACTCCTCGTGGACTCTAGATTTCTCTATCTGGGACTTGAGTTCAGATTGCAGTCTCAGGTATTCTTCCCTCTCTTCTTTCTTGATTTCAAGACTTTTGCATTCTTCTTCAATCATTTCTTCCTTTTTGGTCATCTCAGCTCGGATTTTTTCAATCTCTTGTTGTAGGTCTTCCAGACTCTCCTTATCAGAAAGCAACTGTTGTTTTTCCAAACTCAACCTTTTCTCCTCAGCTTGTATGATCTTTTCTCTTTCTTTAATAGTTTTTAACTTTGCTTCAAGGTCCATCTCCTTTTCATTCACTCGGTCAAACTTCTTATTCATTGCTTGATTCCTTTTCTCCAACTTCTCCTCGCTATGATCAATTTCAACTTTCTGTCGTTCGAGCTCTTCTATCTTTCTTTGGAGTTCCTTGTCCAGAGATTTTCTTATTTCTTCACATTCCAGTTCAAATTCCAGCATTTTGGAACCTAATACCTCTTTCTGATCATCAATAAGCTTCTGAATTTCTGTCTGTTAAAACCAAACCAAAGCTTTTATAACTGCTATCAGAGTAAATGAAATCTATTTATATAATAACGATATCCACTGCATAACAATATTCCTATTATGAGCATGCTGTTACTTTCGTTTGATATTTAGATTTCCACTGTATGACAATTTTCAACAACTACAATCTACAAAAGCTATACCCTAAAATTACCCCTTCTCTAGCAATGAGCTTCTCTTCAAATGCTCGTAACTCATTCTCCTTTGCCAATAGCGTGATCTGGAGTGTGTGAGCTTCCTAGGGTAAACCATCAAAAAACAAAGTCATATACGAAATATGCAGAAGTCATATAAGAAATAAGCAATTTTCAAAAGCTACAAACTCACTTTCTCTTTTGTAGTCAATTCTTCCAAACGTTTAGTTATGTCCTCTTCAGTTTCTTTAGACTTCGACATAGACAAATCAACCTTTCTATTCCATTCTTCAAGTTCTTTTTCTTTCAGCTTCAGCTTCTTTTCTATTTCATTAACCTTTTCCTCTCTTTGATTCAGGTTTCTCTTCTGCTCAGTTATGGATTCTTCCTTTCCTTGAAGCTTTTTCTCCCATTCATTAAGGTACTCTCTTTGCTTTTGGAAAGTCCCTTCATATGATTCTCGCCTGTGGTGCAATAACAATAACATACACGTAAGACTAAGAAAAAGAATTGAACTTTTCAGACGTATAACTGATATCTATACTTACTCTTTAGTAAATGAAAGCCGTTCTTGTTGCAGGACACTTTCACGAGTCTCCACTTCCTTCAATCTCAATTTCAGCTCGGAGCTCTTTCTAGTTGCCTCTGCGAGCTTGCTTTCGGCAGAGTAAATCTTGTTTTCCACGTCTGAAGATCTCCCGTTTACACTAGCAACCAGAGCATTTGCTTCAACTAATTTAGCTTCAGAACTCAGCCTTATCTTGCTATTCTCCTCTTGAATTTCACGAAGAGCCTTCTCAAGCTGCAGACAAAAATAAAATGAAAGAACATATATCAAAGAAAATTCAGAATACAAACGAAGTAAAACATCTAACTAATACAGAAAACTGAATCTCCTGTCTAAGGAAGCTCAACAGAAAAGAAGAACACCTCAAAATCAATGCATCACATAAGTAGATAAAGCTTATATTCACAAGAGCAAACACGTAGAAAACCAAACATAATTTGAAGATATCCATAATGTTAAAGCTAAAGAATGCTACCTCTTGCACACATTGCTTTTCCAGACCCAAGGCTTTCCTCAAGTTTTCTTCACGTTGTTCAACCGTCGTCAATGCATACAGATGTGATGACTGTTCCCTTTTAAGGATTTCTTGAGCTTCTTGGAATGCCTGATTTAGTTGTTCGTGCTTTGAAACCAACTCTTTGTTCTCCATAAGAAGAAGCCCCATATTGTGCTGATAGCCATATAACTGCACAGAAGAACCAATTCTAAGAGGTTAAAGCCTGTATATTTGTACTTATCAAAAGCCATAACAAAGAGTCAAAACACTCATTTCAACTTTCAGACAGCTAAAGGTTACCAATTGCATCATAAACCCATGAGAGCAGAATATTCAAATTGTTGATAAAGGTTACCTCTTTTTCAAGTGTAGAGATCTTTTCAAGAAGAGCTTCTTGATCTTTCTTCTCCATTGAAGCCTCATTCAACAAACCCACTTCCCTAAACCTTCTCCAATCACCCATATCCATATCATCAGTGTGACCTCGAGAAACGCCTTGTCCGGTCAGTGTTCCAATCGGAGGCGGAGGAAGAGTCGGTATTACTAGGTCATCACTGAAAGCAACCGCCTTTCCTTTTCTATCAGCGTTTCTAGGGTTAGTAACACCGCCGATTTTATGCGTCTCGCTTCTCGGCGTCATTGCCGGTGACATCCATTGTTTTCTCTGTGGCGTGAACATTAGTTCGAAAAAATTGGAACCCTAATTTCCCAAAATGAGAAATCTATCTCTTTCTTCTCTCTCTGACAACACAACGGCTTCAAGAATTTTGAAGTCCCCGATTAAAAAAAGTAAATCGCCGACGAGTGAGGTAAAAAGGTAATTACATTTGTTTTGGGCCTAAAACAGTTAAATATGCGCAAAAGCCCAATGTAATATCTGGCCCGTTAGAGCTACAAGATAATTAAGAAGAGGGCTAAGAAGATGTCTAGAATATTAAATGTTAGTCGTCACTTGACCGCTGATGTGAAAGTGAACATTTGTTTTTCTTGTTGATCTTTTTGTTACACCATCTTAAAATATCTTATCTGTTAGTAAAGCTAACTTTAAATTTATAAACATAGGAATAAAACCGTTGTCCCATATGCATCATTATTGTCAAAGCGATAATGACTATTATTAAATTACATAAGACTCAATTTGCTCATACATGACATGAAATGGTGTTTGAATAGTCAATCGCGCAGCCATGATAATGAGAGTAGGTAAGACGTATTTGCTGCGAAGATGTGTGACTATAATAATGACATGAACATATTGTGATAATATATAACTAAAAATAATATATCTGATCATAAGCATGTAAATCATGTTACTAACTAAATGAATCTGAAATGTACAACAATCTTATATACAAGGAAAAAGATGAGTTGAACAAGCTTATAACTATGGTTAAAGCTCTTTAAATTATGACTATTTGTAGATCTAAGGAAAATTATGAATGGAAACATATTTTATTTGTTTGAAGAATTACCAACAAGAATATGCAAAATAACCTAATTTTATTTGTCATTGAGCTCAAGTTGGGCAAAGGAGCTAGATGACATATTCTTCTTTTGCCAAACTTGAATATTATTTATGTAGATGAATCCGCATTATCGAACTGGCAATACATGATGAGGTGGAAATTAATTTTCACATGTGTTTGTTAAAAAGCGTGTCTGTGTCAGAGAAGATAATTTAATCAGGAGATCGAGCCAGAGAGCCTGGCGGAGATCACTGGAAATCAATTATTTTAGTTTGATAATATAATAATAGTAATAGTACTAATCCTTACATTAGAAATTTAGAACCAAACAATCAATTAAAAAATATAATTATTCATTCACTAATCATTACAGTAAATAGTAATTACTTGCTAGTTGCCAGTTCCCACTCTGTTGACTATTCTTCTCTGTTCCAAGAAGTTGTCAAAAGAGATAAATATGTAACCATCAACGACTTCGTCTTCCTCTTCGTCTTCGTCCACGGCTCTTTCACATTCGTAAATCGTTCCTCTATTATTACTAGAACAAGACAATGAGAGGTTTATTCTTAGATAAAAATTTTAAAGAGATTTCTATACATTTTAAGACTCTAGCTCACTGTTACATTCCATTCAAAATTTCTTCTTATTCAAATGTTTCTAATTATTCTTAATTACGTATTGACCTTTCCATTTTTTTTTGCCAACTATGTATTGTTCACAAAACTAATTTTAATCGAAAAAATACCATATACAGTACTCCCTAGGATTCTAAATTTCCAAGATATTTATTTATTCAACTTCTTCCATACCATGAAAATACGAAAAAATAAACAATAAAACTCCGTCAATAAAATAATAATCCGTTGAAAGTCGTCGTTCAAAGTTGGGTTTTTTTCTTCATATTATAAAAAAACACTCGTTCCTCTTCTTTTCTGAGTTGCTAAAATGCCAAATCAACTCATATAATTACACATAAAAATTCAACATTTCTCTCTCAAATTTCTTCATTCTTTAGCTCCAAAAAATCTTCATTCTTTCATTCTTTTTCCTAAATTTTAGCCATTGCCCAAAACTTTACAGAGGATTTTCAGACAAACAATGACAAAGTGTCGGAGAAGAAGATTACATCTAAGCAATATATACGCATTCAAAGGTCGTAAATCAAACTTTCAAGAAGATCATTCACACATAGGAGGACCTGGTTTCTCACGAGTTGTTTACTGTAACGAACCAAATTCTCCGGCGGCTGAACGACGTAACTACGTCGGAAACTATGTCCGGTCAACAAAATACACTCTAGCTTCTTTCATACCAAAATCACTCTTCGAACAGTTCCGTCGTGTCGCCAATTTCTACTTCCTCGTCACCGGAGTCTTATCGCTGACTGCTCTCTCTCCTTACAGCCCCATTAGTGCTCTCTTACCTCTCACCTTCGTCATCGCCGCAAGTATGGTTAAAGAAGCTATCGAAGATTGGGGTCGCAAAAAACAGGTACCAGCTCAAATCGAATTTCTCTCAAATTATAAAGTTTCAATTTTTAAATCAAAGTTTCGTTTTTTTCTTCTTCTATATTTAGGACATCGAAATGAATAATAGGAAAGTGAAGGTTCACGACGGAAATGGAATATTCCGGCGAGAAGGGTGGAGGGATCTTAAAGTCGGAAATATAGTAAGAGTTGAAAAAGACGAGTTTTTTCCGGCGGATCTTTTGCTGTTATCATCTAGCTACGAAGATTCGATTTGTTATGTAGAGACTATGAATCTCGACGGAGAAACGAATCTGAAAGTGAAACAAGGCTTAGAAGCGACTTCATCGGCTTTACATGAAGATTCAGATTTCAAAGAGTTAAAAGCTGTTGTGAAATGTGAAGATCCAAATGCAGATCTTTATACTTTTGTTGGAACTTTACATTTTGAAGAACAGAGATTACCATTGTCGATTACACAGCTTCTTCTTCGAGATTCTAAGCTTAGAAACACTGAGTATATTTATGGAGTTGTTGTCTTCACTGGACATGACACAAAGGTATAAACTTTAAAGATCTGTTTTTTTTTTCATTTGTACCCTGTGTCAAAAGTGTTGAAGGTGACATTTTGAAACAGGTGATTCAAAATTCAACTGATCCACCATCGAAGAGAAGCAGAATCGAGAGGAAAATGGATAAAATCATTTACTTGATGTTTGGTGTTGTGTTTTTGATGTCGTTTATTGGCTCCATTGTCTTTGGTATTGAGACAAGAGAAGATAGAGTGAGAAATGGAGGAAGAACAGAGAGATGGTACTTGAGACCAGATAATGCAGATATCTTCTTTGATCCAGACAGAGCTCCAATGGCTGCGGTTTATCATTTCTTCACTGCGGTTATGCTATACAGTTACTTCATACCGATTTCGCTTTATGTCTCTATCGAAATCGTTAAAGTTCTTCAGAGTCTTTTCATCAACAATGACATTCTTATGTACTACGAGGAGAATGATAAACCTGCGCATGCAAGGACGTCTAATCTCAATGAAGAGCTTGGGATGGTTGATACGATTCTATCTGATAAAACCGGTACCTTGACATGCAATTCAATGGAGTTTATCAAATGTTCTATCGCGGGAACAGCTTATGGACGTGGTATAACTGAAGTTGAAAGATCTATGGCTATGAGAAGCAATGGTTCGAGTTTGGTTGGTGATGATTTGGATGTTGTAGTGGACCAGTCTGGTCCTAAGATCAAAGGGTTTAATTTTCTGGATGAGAGGGTTATGAAAGGGAATTGGGTTAAGCAGCGAGATGCAGCAGTTTTGCAGAAGTTTTTCAGGTTGTTAGCTGTTTGTCACACGGCGATACCTGAAACCGATGAAGCTACAGGGAGTGTCTCTTATGAGGCTGAGTCTCCTGATGAAGCTGCGTTTGTTGTTGCGGCTCGAGAATTCGGGTTTGAGTTCTTTAGCCGGACGCAAAACGGGATATCTTTCCGTGAATTGGATCTTGCTTCAGGGAAAACAGTTGAAAGGTTGGTCATGTTTTTCTTCTTCTTGGAATTTAACCTCCATGGAATTTCTTGAGGTTAAAACTAACATTCCTCTGTTTTCTTACAGAGTATATCGGTTGTTAAACGTTCTTGAGTTTAACAGCGCGAGAAAGAGAATGTCGGTTATTGTGCGCGACGAAGATGGGAGACTTCTGTTACTGTCCAAAGGAGCTGATAAGTAAGTTAACTGAAAATTTTGAGAGATTATATATACATTTTGAGGCCTTCTTGTTGATATGTATTGAATTTGTGGAATCTTGCTTTTTTTTGTGTGCAGTGTGATGTTTGAAAGACTAGCCAAAAACGGGAGAAAGTTCGAAGAGAAGACTCGAGAACATGTAAATGAATATGCAGATGCAGGGCTAAGGACATTGATACTTGCATACCGTGAGGTTGATGAGAATGAGTATATAGAATTCAGCAAGAACTTCAATGAAGCTAAGAACTCGGTGACAGCGGATCGTGAGAGCTTAATAGATGAAATCACAGAACAGATGGAACGTGATTTGATTCTCCTTGGTGCTACTGCAGTTGAGGACAAACTTCAAAATGGGGTAAGACTAAAGGTTATAAAAATATTTTGGACTCGGATTTGGGTCAAGTAGGACTATAACAGGTTTAACTTGATTGAGTTTCAGGTTCCGGATTGTATCGACAAGCTAGCTCAAGCAGGGATTAAGATTTGGGTTCTAACCGGAGACAAAATGGAGACTGCAATCAATATTGGGTAAGGAACTTTTGTTTTTGTTCTTATGCCTGAACCTATACATTGTTCTTAGTGTGTTTGTTTCATAGTTTCTGACATTTTTTCGAAATCTCTGCAGATTTGCTTGTAGTTTACTAAGACAAGAGATGAAGCAGATCATCATAAATCTTGAGACACCACATATCAAAGCATTGGAGAAAGCTGGAGAGAAAGATGCAATTGAACATGTAACTTTTTTTGATAAAATTCAAAACAATAATACATTTTCGTTATCTTTTATCGATGAGATTTATAGAAATTTGGATTGACTGATGTTTATAGGCATCAAGAGAAAGCGTGGTGAACCAAATGGAAGAAGGGAAAGCTCTACTCACAGCATCAAGCAGCGCAAGCTCACATGAGGCCTTTGCGTTGATCATTGACGGGAAGTCGCTAACCTATGCTCTTGAAGATGATTTCAAGAAGAAGTTTCTTGATTTAGCTACAGGATGTGCCTCTGTTATTTGCTGCAGATCATCACCTAAACAAAAGGCATTGGTAATGTCTTTTCCTATGGAAGTAGCTTTTTATGAGTTCTACTATTGCGGTTTCGGTTTAGTTAATAGAAGATTCTGTTTTGTTAATAGAAGATTCTGTTTTCAGGTTACGCGGTTGGTCAAATCTGGAACCGGGAAGACAACTTTAGCGATTGGAGATGGAGCAAATGATGTTGGAATGCTTCAAGAAGCGGATATTGGTGTTGGAATCAGCGGTGTTGAAGGAATGCAAGCGGTTATGTCTAGCGATATAGCCATTGCTCAATTCCGTTACTTAGAGCGTCTCTTGCTCGTCCATGGTCACTGGTGCTACAGCAGAATCTCATCAATGGTACAATTTTTTCTCTCTCAGAAACAATCTCCATATAAACTCTATACATTCATCAAACTTTTCTCTAACGCGGTTCTGTTTCCGCTATTGCAGATATGTTACTTCTTCTACAAGAATATCACTTTTGGTGTCACCGTGTTCTTATACGAAGCCTACACATCATTCTCTGCTCAACCTGCATATAACGACTGGTTTTTATCGCTTTTCAACGTTTTCTTCTCTTCGCTTCCCGTCATTGCTCTCGGCGTTTTCGATCAAGACGTCTCAGCTCGTTACTGTTACAAGGTACCCAAACATTATCTCCCATAAACCCTATAAAAACCTCAAACTCCTCATAATCGCTAATTAAACTCTGTTTTTGTTTTTTGTTCTTGCAGTTCCCGTTGCTATACCAAGAAGGAGTTCAGAATCTTCTCTTCAGCTGGAAGAGAATCATCGGATGGATGTTCAACGGAGTCTTTACCGCACTAGCCATATTCTTCCTATGCAAGGAATCTCTCAAACACCAACTCTATAACCCTAATGGCAAAACCGCCGGCAGAGAAATCCTCGGCGGGACAATGTACACTTGCGTAGTCTGGGTCGTCAATCTCCAAATGGCTCTAGCCATAAGCTATTTCACTTGGCTCCAACACATTGTAATATGGGGCTCAGTAGCATTCTGGTACATCTTCCTCATGATCTATGGAGCCATCACTCCTAGCTTCTCCACAGATGCTTACAAAGTCTTCATTGAAGCCTTAGCTCCAGCTCCATCTTACTGGCTCACCACTCTCTTCGTGATGTTCTTCGCTTTGATCCCTTTCTTCGTCTTCAAGTCAGTTCAGATGAGATTCTTCCCGGGATACCATCAAATGATTCAGTGGATTCGGTACGAGGGTCATTCTAATGATCCCGAGTTTGTGGAAATGGTTAGGCAGAGATCGATTCGGCCCACGACGGTTGGTTTCACTGCGAGAAGAGCCGCTAGTGTACGGCGGTCCGGTAGGTTTCATGATCAGCTCAACAAGAATTTCATTGCTTTCTGAAGAGAAGTGTAGGAATGTCTCAGCGTTTGTGCATATGTACTTGTATATATAGCTATCAATCTGGGGAAAGCTAGGGCTCTTTTATATGTTGTGATTGCTTGCCTGAAAAGTCATCAAAAAGGGTTCGCTTCACTCGTATACTTATTTGTATGTAGCTTTTTTTTCTTGTAGATCACGATTTGTCTTTCAATTTAATTGTATTTATAATTGATATATATATACTCTTCATCTTTTTTTAACATCTACACTTTTTGTCATTGATTAATCGCAAGCCATTTTTCTTGACTTAGTCATAAGAGATGTAACTACAAAGAATGTTGTTCCTTTTAGTTTTTTTATACGGTAGATGGTTTCTATACTTTAATAACAACGTTCCATGTATTTTTTTTTATCTCATAGATAGAAACTTGTTATAAATATGTACACCTTAACAATAGGAAAGTAATCTTTACATATAATGTATACAATCGCCACTTGCTAAAAAAGAAGTTATATTTCTGTATTCTATTTAGTACATTTAGTAGAATAGAAAACCTTACATATTGAAAATTGATTCCAAATTCTGAGAGATCTAGAGATTTAAATGATTGATTTAGTTCCATTTTTTCTTTTGATTTTTCTTTCCAAGCGTGACTCGTGGGGATTAATTACGAGATCCCTATTATCGATGGTTTAAATTTAGGTCATATATACGACGAAAGAGATTTTTGTTCAACACATAGGATGAAGGACGCAGAGAAGCGAGAGGTGATTGCATCATCATCATTACAAAGAAAGAGAAACAGAGGAAGAAGACTAAGGAAAAGAAGAAGAAGAAACGAGAAGCGAGTACTAATGGTTCCATCATCATTACCAAACGACGTGCTAGAGGAGATCTTTTTAAGATTTCCGGTTAAAGCCCTAATCCGACTCAAGTCTCTCTCGAAACAATGGAGATCGACGATCGAATCTCGCAGTTTTGAAGAGAGACACTTGACGATCGCTAAGAAAGCCTTCGTGGATCATCCCAAGGTCATGCTCGTAGGAGAAGAAGATCCCATAAGAGGAACCGGGATTCGTCCAGACACTGACATTGGTTTTAGGTTATTCTGCTTGGAATCGGCTTCTCTTCTATCCTTTACTCGTCTCAATTTCCCTCAAGGGTTCTTCAACTGGATCTACATATCTGAAAGCTGTGATGGCCTTTTCTGCATCCATTCCCCAAAATCACATTCCGTATATGTAGTGAATCCGGCTACACGGTGGCTCCGCCTACTTCCTCCGGCAGGGTTTCAGATTTTGATCCACAAGTTTAACCCCACTGAACGTGAGTGGAATGTAGTGATGAAATCAATCTTTCATCTAGCATTCGTGAAGGCCACCGATTACAAATTAGTGTGGTTGTACAATTGTGATAAGTACATTGTTGATGCGTCGAGTCCAAACGTGGGAGTCACAAAGTGCGAGATTTTTGACTTTAGGAAAAATGCTTGGAGGTACTTGGCTTGCACTCCAAGTCATCAGATATTCTATTACCAAAAGCCAGCATCTGCAAACGGGTCGGTTTATTGGTTTACAGAACCATATAATGAAAGAATCGAAGTAGTGGCTTTTGATATTCAGACCGAAACATTCCGGTTGCTGCCTAAGATTAATCCGGCTATTGCTGGTTCAGATCCTCACCATATTGACATGTGCACTCTGGATAATAGTTTGTGTATGTCGAAAAGGGAGAAAGATACTATGATCCAAGATATTTGGAGGTTGAAACCATCAGAAGACACATGGGAAAAGATTTTTAGCATAGACTTGGTTTCCTGTCCTTCTTCTCGGACTGAGAAGCGTGATCAATTTGATTGGAGCAAGAAGGATAGGGTTGAGCCAGCCACACCCGTCGCGGTTTGTAAGAATAAGAAGATCCTTCTCTCACATCGCTATTCCCGAGGTTTGGTAAAGTACGATCCCCTAACAAAATCTATCGATTTTTTTTCCGGACATCCTACCGCTTACAGAAAAGTTATTTATTTTCAAAGTTTGATATCTCATCTATAAAAAAAAAACCTACTACTACTACTACACCTTTCAAAGACTTTTTATTTGCTTGCAGCTTGCACTATATATATAGAGTTGTGTGTAAGTTTCCCTTTTTTCTCCAAAGAATTGGTTGTATTGTGTTAAGTTAATATATATAATCTATCCATGTAATACAAGAAATTTGTACTGACATCTTAATCATAATAAAAAGGGTTGTACATTTATAATAAGGTCATATATAGTTAATCTACTAAACAAATTATATTATATTTAGATTTACAAAAATATAGTCCTGCGCAAATCATATCCTCAAGGCAAATAGGAGTCATATAAAAATCATAAATAATTAACTACCAGTCTTCTTCATTCATAAACCATACAAACCATAAATGTACGAGTATTCAAATCAACCATAAACTCTTCTTAGTCTTTCATACAAATTAACCATAATATTCTGAGTCTTTTTCAAACCATAAACCAGAAACGAAAAAGCATATGCATAATAATCAAACTTTTTTTAAAAGTTTACTTGTTCTTGAAGCTTCCCTTTCCCTTCTTGTTGTTGTTGTTCTTCTTCTTCGGGTATCCAAGCTTGCTTGCCTCCCTCTGAACTTCGCTCTCCGGAACTATCCTCTTTCTCTCTCTGATTACTTAACTTGGATACTGTGAATGATGCATAAAATACAAATCAGCAAGAAAATAAAATTAGTAATGATAAATGGGTTTTATTTTACATTCGCTCACACTTCTTCTTCTCTTTTTGTTACTCTAATAAAGTTACCACTACAAATAATATCTTTTTTTTTTCTTTTTTTCATTCTCTTTTTTTTTTCTTGTTAACTATTTCATTA
>Ga0041059_1001051_pt1 | contig 21945 bp, 11 predicted proteins | sample AraColnosormetaG_FD_56232 | JGI IMG/M metagenome (GOLD analysis project Ga0041059, IMG submission 56232) | Arabidopsis roots microbial communities from North Carolina, USA - Col MF nosort | ecosystem: Host-associated > Plants > Roots > Unclassified | place: USA: North Carolina | collected... | reverse complement strand
TATTTTTTATTGAATGTATTATAAAATAATTTAATATTATATTAATATATATTAGTTATAGACATATATTTCACTACATTCATTTCACCCACGCATCGCGTAGGACATTTTCTAGTACTATATAATTTTAAGTACTCTATCCCACAAACAATTAAAAGAACACGAAGACACCAAATCTGAATACCGAAAGAAAAAGGGTTGTGTGGAACGACGATCACACCTATAGCAAATTGCTCGAGTGTTATCATTGTTACGAATAACTGAGACCGTTGAACGTTTTTGTTTTATGTAGAAGGACGTTGGCTTCAAGAAGATTGGGTTTCCCAGTAAGCAACTAACATGAACCGTGACATTGCAATAATCATTGCATGTATAGAACCACTCTTCTGCATCTAATTTCGCCTCACATATGTCGCACCAATATTGAGCATTTGTTGTATCTTCTTCCCCGTAGCAAAGAGCGAGTGGATGTTTATCGTGCTTGTAGTGTGTCATACTTGGCAAAGTAGCGCATTTTAGGCCCAAGAATGACTTGCATTCCATACACTCAAGGGAATAAGGTGAACAATGACTAGACTCACACCCCATGCATTCTCCCTTTGTGAGATTAAAGAAGAGCTCATGTGAATGGCTTCCATGTATAAAAGGATCCGGAAGGGAAGCGCATCGTGCGTCTAATTGGAATCGGCAGCCTTTTTCGCTGCATATGTACATGAAACCAAAACCTAATTGGTCACAACCACTGCAATTGAACATGCCTTTGACATTTCGCGAATACAATTTACCCCCCATCATTCTCATGTGGACCTCAAGTGGCTTAGGAGGAATTGGATGGAGTATAAGCCGGTGTTTGTGTAGCGGATGGTCTTTTTTACGAGGAAAGGAAGCACATGCTTCGTGGAGAAGGAAGCTGCATTGCGTACAACCATAAAAACTTTCAGACTCTAAGATTGGTATGATGCATGCCTGACAGAAGCTGTCTGCATCAAAAACTCCGTTTCTGATGTTGAGTCTTAGATAATGCTCATGGCTGAAATGTTGTATTGTCTTGTCATCAATCCTCTCAAATGGCTCGACGTCTTCATCAGGTTCTTCTGGAACTCCGTCAAGATCTTTTCCGTCCCATATTCTTTCTTCTATTGCACATTTGGAATGGACAGCATAGTGGCATCCCCTATTGCAAGAAAACTGCCCATAGGTGACATCAATGGTAAGGCGACAGACGCCACAAGGGTATATTCCGGAAGGAAGAGAGGGAGAGAGAGATAAACGGTGTTGATGACGGGTGATTTTAATAACACGTGGTAAGAAGATACATGCCATGTGGACCATGAGGTTACATGAAAGACAAGCATAGACGTAATCATTGGTGTTTTCAAGAGACAAGCCACAAGCATCACATGGCAAAGGGATTCGTCTAGGAAAAATGGAGAGGGGGTGCTCATGGCTCTTGAGATGAGAGATAGTGGAAAGTGGTGGGTTTCTAGCACAAGTGAGGTTTAGGTTAAATTTGCAAATAGAACAGTGATAGTATACCTCTTGGAGATTCGTCTGACAACATTTGCATTTCAAATCGGATATAGAAGAATCTGAGGAGACATCATCGGATATAGAAGAATCTGAGGAGACATCATCTGACGCATCGGAGTCCTCTGTTTCGGAGTCGGAGGGTTCCTCTTGCCATGAAGCGGGCAGCTCCTTCAAATCAGTAAAAGAAGAATCTGAGGAGAAGGTGAGTTTCAGAGGATGTTGGGCGTGAAAAGGATGTCTGATCTCATGCGGGTACAAGTTGCAAACCTTGTGGTAACACATTTCACAAGTAGGACAATGATAGCTCCGATCATTTTCGGAGACCTCGTCTCCACATGTGTCGCAACTACTGTGATAATCGTTTCCCTCACGGAGAGTGTGAGGCCTAGTTAAAGGCATTGAACGACATCTTGGTAAGAGATAACAGGACTTGTGAATATCATAATCGCAGGTATCACAATGGAGATGATACTTAGTGCGATGATGTTTCTTGGTTCTGCAAATGAGGCATTTAGACATTCGTTGACCACCATATCGTCGAGAAAGCAAGTGCGTCGACTGAGAGGGATCAGATTGACGACACACCAGTATAGCACGAGAACTTAACTTCAATGTGATTTCTTCCATTTGTTTTTTGTTTTTTTTAGCAAATGAAGGAGAAAGTGAAGAGTTTTTAGATCTGCATATATTCTTAGGTTTACTCCCTTTTATTCTTATTTGTTAAGGCGAGACTTTGCTAATCATAGGATACCATTACCATACCAGACATGCTTTAGCTGTCACCTAAAGAGTTTAGTACTATTTCCTAAAGACCAACAAATTGAGTTACATTAAATCAAAGACCAATAGACAATATTTTAACTAGTTTGACTTTTTAGATTGGACAAAGTCGTGTTCTCGGATTTACTCCCTTCAGACAAGGTGCGTCTGGTGCGGTACTACTTGCAAACTATAATAAATGCATCTGTCATTAGAAAATTTCTCACTCATTTTTTTGAAAAAAAATTCACTTCTCCACGATAGCTAGATCTATAAAAATCAAAATAAAGGAATATTCCATTAAAATATACTAACTATGTTTTACACAATATAACTACTTATTAAAAAGAGTATACAAAAGTGTGAACCGTATATTCAGTTTACAAACTATATGAAATATTGAAATGTACGTTAACGGAATTAAAATTATTTTTATCTCTTTTTTTTCATTCGAACATGTGAAAATTAGAATTACATATTTGGGAATTATTTAGATTTAAATATTTTCATAATTTAAAAGAAAACATATCTATGAGCATATAGGTTAAAATTTTAAATTTAAATTAAAGACTTGAGTATCGAAATTGGTATAAATTAATAATTCATACTACTTTTTTCTGGGTGCTAAAAAAAATGTTTATGGAAATCTCAAAATACTTGATGTATTCTTATGAAATCTAGAAACATTTCATAAACTCCCATTTTTTATATTCAAATCTAAATTATATGAATTCAAAATCAGGTATCATTCTCATCGTATGGTGTTTATTCTTAAGTGAACGATCATATGATGTGTTTAGTTTTTGATATATTGCTTACTAGGTCCGCACACATGTTTTAAGAATACTAGATGAATATCTATGCTATGCATGGGTTTTTATTTTTAAATTTGTAGGAAAAAAATATGATTATAGTTTTTGTTATTTTTATTTTCATTTTGTGTGTGTTATTATCTAATTAATAAATTCATATCTATTTATGTTGTTATAATTTTTATGATTAGATTTATTTATAACTTTAAATATCAACTTTACATTTTTATATATAAATCTAATTATTTATATACATATTAATTTAATCTTTCACTATCATGAACACATACAACAACAATATATGATATATTGATACAATATATATAAATAAAGTTATTTATGTGGTTTGAAACTTGTCTAACTTAATTATTTATTTTATGTACTATCGCGTCATCTAATACACAAACCACATCATGATATGTTAGTAATTTAAGTTAACACTTTAGATATATTCCCTTACATATAGCCATATTGGAGAGAGTCTCATGTTTTAATTTTTTTTGTATGTCTAACGTTTCAAAGGATCATTGCGTGAAAAACAATTGTAACCACATAACATACAAGAATTAAAAAAAAGAAAGAAAATGTTATATGATAAGTCTTATTTACAAAACGTAATAATAATAAAATATTCAAGGTAAAATTACTAAATTAATATGAGATTAGGTAGCAAACATCTAAAGTACAACAAAATTAAAATTTTAGCCATTATGGAGTAATGAATATTGATAAAACAAAATTCAATAAAATAAATATAGTAGAATGAAAGTAGTGCTTGATACATTAGTATGATTTTTTACTTTGTTGGATGTTTTAAAAAAATCAGTAATTAATGGATGATTTAATACAGCAAAAGATTTTTAATGTTTCCTAAATTAATTTTTATTTAATTAATATAAAATAATAAATGTCATTTTCTTGTGTGATGATATGATATTTATAGTAAGAGAATTGGTCAAATTTCATATATATAATTTATTTTAAAAGAGTTTAGCATTTTTTTTAAAAGCAAATTATTTACATATTAATCAAAGACTGGTAGTGAGTGTTATTTTCATTATTTATACTTTTGAGACTGGACAAAGTCGTTTATGGGTTTATATGTTTCAGACCATTTCCAACTCTATTCAAACTCTATCTTTCGAGTAAGAATCTCTTCAATCTTCCATATTTTCAAGTTAATGATGGAAATTTCCAGTTTTTACTATATTATTATGGATTATTTGGTTTGGTTGAGTTAGGTTACAAAAATATAAATCTGACGGTTGACTGTTGTTTTCAAATTGTGGATTTACAAATAATTATTCTCCAAAATCACTTGATTTTGTGCTCTAAGAAAATAATAAAATCAAGTGGTTTTGTGAATTAAATAAAAACTGAATTCGGGTTGAACGGTTCAATTTTCTTGGTTGCGGTATTTTGTATTGTTCACCCCTACCGCTTATTGTCATCTCAAAGAGTCTCCTTTTATGTTTTAGTTTCTGACTACTAAATGGACCGCTATAAGGCCCATAACCAAATTTCAAAGAGAATTAGAGAGTTCATCACGGCCCAAGATGAATATACCCAAGTCTAAGTTTGAAGTTTGAACATTAAAGCCTTTTTATTTTGTTGTTTGTTTGATGCGCAACACGGCAACAGATTATATGATTTTCATTAAAGTTTTAACTTTCCTTTTGAACGACAGTAGAGTAGATGATACTATATAATTGAACTACATATTTAGTTACTTATATTGCCAAACTTACGGTGTTCCGCTATCAACACCGGTTAAGAAACTTAAAATATAGGAGTTTGACTGATATGTCAGATTAACAACTGAAAAGTATGACTGTATGATAGCTGAATGGTAACAATTTTAAATTGAATAGAAATTACTTTTTTTTTAAATGTAAAACAACTATTATTCAGAACATGTCTTATAAAATCATATATAATTTTATGAATATTTAAACGTATGTTACAAAAACCTTATATAAAATAAAATATAACATTTTTGACAACATGGTTTATAAAAGTTTATAAAAGAATACAAATTTGTATTTGTGCTGTCTTAAAAATGACAAAAAAATAGTGGTATTTTTGACAAACAGTAACATAAAAATGATACTTTTAAAATTGTCTCTCAAAATTTAGAATGTAAGAGTTTTCTCTTCAAAAAGTCTAAATTTTAAGTTTAAATATAATTAAAATTTTAGTAGTTTTGTTAAATTGTTAATTTGTTACGGAGTAAATAACAACAGCAAATCATTATCATTTACTTTTTTATCACTTGTTGAAATCAAATATATTAAAAAGACATAGCAACGTCGAAAACATAATAACACCAAAAAAACTAGTTTTGTAGTGTGTAATTAGTACTGGAAAAGGGGAATGACAAGAAAGAGAAATGCACGTGGTTTGGGACGAAGCAAAACGACGAGAAGTTACACTCGTCAATTGCAAAACGAGGGTATGAGCTGTGTCATGTCGATCGTTTTCAATACTTCCAAAAAACTTACGAAGTGGACCTCATGCATACAATATACTCCATTCTCCATATATAGGCAGAAAGAACTAAAACCACACATCGTTTTCTTTAGTCTGGTCCTTCAATATCTCTTTAATTTGGTTCCAACAGTCAAAAAATGTAAAAACTATAGTACCATTCAGTTACTTAACATAACCAAAAGTTAAACAGTGAAATTTCCAATTCTTTTTCACTTTGTGGGACACACGTTGGTTTTAACCCACTAGCCTATCAATATAAATTCGTTTTTTAACAGTTACCACCACATTACCAACTCTAGTTCTACTGTACGGATTGATTTTAATAATTTGATTAGTTACAGTCTGACTTACTAGTCCATATATGTATACTCATAGATATGTGTGTTAGAATAATCTCTACATTTCTAAATAACAGTAAAACTTTACATGTGAACATTGGTAATTGGTGTATTGTGTGTAATAATACTTTATTTAAAAATATTCATCGAGTTTAGCAACACAATATTCACGGGAAGAACAAGAACAGTTCAAAACTTGTAAAGGTGAAAAGAAAAAGAAGGCAAAGAGTTGACTCCATGGATTAAAGAGACTGTGTCAGCCTTGTTCTCAAAGCGATCCAAAACCCCAACATGGATGTTCTTCATCTAATTATGTTATTAGTAACTCTTTTATGTAGAAAAGTAAGTCTTTCAAGTACTATCTTTAAACTATCATATTTTTAAAACTGCCACAACTTTCCAAAATTACTTGAAAATACCAAAAAGTGTTTAAGCAAGGGTTTTGGAGAGTGTTAGAATCTTCATTACAACTGACTTAGAATCTTTAATTTATGAAACGCTTTAAAATTTTATTTTTTTGCCGTGTTTTGTAATAATTGACTATATCTGAAAAACAAAAGTAAAAGTGGTGTGTAATAAAATTAATACAGTATAGAAAATGTTGTTATACAATCTACCAACACTTTTAAGAAAAAAACATATAACGTTTTGTTTTATCTTTATATATATATATATAAGAATTAAGAATTTTCAATATTGCATAAAAAATTAAGATAAACACCGGGAAAATATTGTTAACAGAAAAAGAAAATCCTGTCAAGACATCGTATACTAATAAATAAGAGCATCATTAACAATGGGTTCTTAAAAAGTTTTAAAAACTCTTAAAATATTATATAAAATAAAATATGAATAAAAAAATAGAAAGGGTTCTTAAAAATGTTAAATTGGCTCTTAACTAAGAGATTTTTGATACACTCTGTTTTCCTATTAAAAACCTTTAATATTTTACTATTATTTTGTACATAAAAATGTTAAGAATTTTACTAAGAACCCACCATTAAAAATGGTCTAATAGTTCTTATTGAATAATCTCATGCAGACAGTGATAGTAATAGATAAAACTATTTTTTCACAAAGAAATAATTAAAACTAATAACCCCAAAATTTGTCGGAATCATTGTTCCATCAGTTTACGTTGTAGTAGGACCCAATATCACACAATCTTTTAGAGAAGAGATTTTGCACTTTTTCTTTATAACAAAGAAGACCGGCGCATTTGACTTTAATATGTAATAAGGTTTGGAATTCGAGAAATATTTAGGAAGAAGAAAAAAAGAAGATTGCTTGTGAATCAGGAAAAGCAAAACTCACAAGTCTTTGAGAATACAAATTCTTTGTAGTTTTTTTTGTGACAAACTAGTATGGTTAAAAACTATTTTATTTGTAGTTGAATGTTTCTATATATATAAAAGTTGTGATTGGCGACACAAAAATTGCGTATTTCAACACCTAATTTGGAAAACCTCACTTTTGTTACCAATCAGCATTATTTATTACACATGTACGTTTTTTATTTTTCTTCCCAAATACAATTTGCGTTTTTCAAAACAGAGTAAACGCTTGTAAACCGCTTTTCAAAACAACAAACTCCTTTAACCATGTGGTCCAACGAATTCCGCAATGAGTTTTACACATATGTTTCTATTTTTTATTTTTTAATTATTAAAAGCATTTATATACTCATATATATAATATTTATTTACCCCAAATAAAATAATTAAATTTTTCTTTCACTTTCTTGTAACCTGTCTTTTTTCTCTCTCTTTTTTTTTACATCATCATACTTTCCTTTACGTTTTGTTATCAGAATTTCAAACTGTTTTGCTACAGTGGGATTACATAATTTCATCAGAATTTCAAACTGTTATTATTTATTTATTAACACAAAAAATTAATATATGTTATTGTTTATTTATTAACACAAAAAATTAATTATTTATTAATATATATAATCTATAATCCGTACCACAAATAGTTTTTTTCACGAATCAAACATTATTATATACCGCTTATTTTGTACAAACCGCACTTGTCCCGCAAATATATTTCTTCCACACGTACCGTAATTGAACCGTACCGCACTACAATAACGCTTTCCCCGCACAACAAAAACCGCGGTTACCATTCGGACTCTAAGTATTAATCACAAGTTTTGGTACAATATATATAATCTCTATTGATTAGCTTACATTTAAAAAAATAAAATATTAGACTATATATGATCAAAGAACCATGTATTTTTCAATAGCAAAACCTTAATAAAAAAAATCTTATTCTCTCTTCATAAGCATGGATATGTTGTATGATTCCATATTTTTCGTGTAGTGTTCATTAACGATATCTTTGCGACATGAAACACATTTTGGACTGTATGTAAATAAAGGAATTCTTAATAATTAATTATACCAAACTCTACGGTATAAAAATGTGAAGTATTTTGAAAAAACGTAAGAAAATGTAAGTACAAAGTGCAAGGGGCAACGAAAACGACTAATAACTGCAGAATATTTGGGGCATTGGAATGGGGTAGATATTATTTATGGCTGTCAACACTGTGAAGAAAGTGACATTTCCTTTGATTCTTTTTTTTATAATTGAATTTTGTAAAATTTTATTCAAAAAGGAAAGGACTTTTGGTCAGCACTGCACTGCAAAACGGAGATTTCGCCATCTTCTTTGTCACGATGTCAAGTTGCTCTCAATTCTTGGATTCTCTATATCCCCTTCCAAATCTTTCTTTTATCTCTTTCCTAGTTTTTCATTTCCCCATTTTTTAAAATTTTATTTTCAATATCTCAACATATTTCATTGAAAAAACTAGCTTCGTGTATTTTATACGTGTATAATTGTTTTATTTGATCATCTCATTTTATTGATAATAAATTGAAAGGATACATGAGATACAAATTTTAAACCGGCAAAACACATAGATATCCTCAGAATCTAAATCTTAAACAAGAGAAACCAAGTCCGAAGATGAAGAAAAAAGTTCAGAAACATAAGTCGAAGGAATAGTTTCTTGGAAACTAAACTGAAAACGAAACAACATTTCAAATAGATTGCAGAAAATCTAAACCCCAAATAGAAGAGATTGTAATATACTCGTGCAAAAACATTTTAGTATTTTTTTAATAAAATTTTGGAGAAGTGACTTCCCCGCAAAAGTATGAGAAATCTTATTATACCAATAATTATGTAATAAGTACTGTGGTAATTTGCTGGTGAGACTTTCAGAGCATTAAATGTTTTTTAACTTGGATTTTTATTTGTCGGCACGCAATTGAAGAAACCAAGTGAAAAATTTAATGGCGAATGATGGTTTGATGATGCGTTTGTACAGAAGAAAAAAACGATAGTGTCTTGTGTCGTTTTAGAGCGGTAAAAGTAAAACAGTAATCATTAAAAATAAAATAAAAAATCATTTGATAATGATGTAAATTTTATTTCTTGCCGACTGAATTTATATTCGAAACTGTACAATTTCTTGAACGTACTGTTATGTTTTGATGGGACCTTTCTCATTTATTGCTGGACCCGTTTTTATTTGCAAACAAAAACAAATACGAATAGTGAAAAATAAAACAAAAAGATTTATTGAAAATATATGGTAACTAATTGATAAGTGTTGATAACTTAATATACGAGTGAAAACTTTTGATAACGAAAAATAAAATAAAAAAAAGTTCGAAAAAAAGAAGAACATATAGGAGCTGAGTAATGTACGTATATTTATGAGAAGAACACATAACATAATGATAATAAATTTATAAGAATGTTAGTATTTTCTTTTAATGGTTAAGAAATGGACAATCCTAGTATGAATCTAAAATGATGGGATGCATGCATTAAATTAATCAGGCTGAGGAATATTGACACGTGTCCATATCCATATGTGGTTGTCCGAAAAAGTCAACTTACTCCAGTTAATTACCACCACCCTTTTCATTTCTTCTAGAAAATTAAAAAACGTTACGAAAAACTTAACTAATTGTCATATCGTATACGTTACAAAGATTATTGACTAATTATTTATTCAACGTATTTTTGCCATTTAATTTTGGTTCATTGACTTATTATTTTTATTAGTTTATTGACTACCAGACCATTAAATAGATTTAGAATTAGATAAAACGTCAAAACAAAATAGCTGAAAAAGGATAGTAATTTAGGATACTCTCCAACTAAAGTTTTTAAGCACTTGACGTTAATAACGAAGTTATTAACTAGTTAATCGATTTGAAATAAAACAATCCAAGATAATTTTTCAAATTTTCGAAATAAAGCGACTAACATCTTGATAAACATAATTGTTTTGAAGAAGTCTAAACTTAAACCGAAAAAGTAGAGGGACTTTCTTAAAAAACAAAAACTAATTATCTTCTAGTAAATCAACCAAAAAATCTTGTAGTACCTGTAAAAAACCTAAACTTGAACAAAGCAGTATCTTAAGGGTATGATTTAAATCAAGTTTGGGAATGAACAAACCCACTATCTACATGCTTTCAAAACAAAATACTACAGAATACAGATTGTGCATTTTAATAACAGAATAATATAAATGACTTGTAACAAAAAAAAAAGAATAATGTAAATGACACTGGGGAAAACAAATGTGGTATTAAAACATATTAAACAGTTTATGAAAACAAATTCTAAGGAAAAACGAAAGTTATATACATGTTGGGGTGAATTTATTAGACATTGAAATCAATAATTAAATACTCATGGGGGAAGAAAAGGACACGCATGCAAAATAGAGACAGACCAAGGGTAACAAAAAGCTACTGACCAACGCTGCCAATGCACACTTTCTTTTACCTTCTTTCTCCATTTGTTCACTCTGATAAGGACCATTGGACCCAACACTACACACAATATTACCAAACCTAAAGAATTTTTTTTCTTTCAAAATGAACCAAAAGAAAAGAAAAGAAGAGTATATTAATTTATTAAGTAGTAGCGAAAACTCAAAAGAGTAAAGAAGCAGAAGATAGAAGAAGAACAACAACACACGCGAGAAATTTCAGATCTTTCCTCTCTCCGCATCTCCCTTTTTGCATCCTCGTGTAATCATCGTCTAAGAAGAAGAAGAAGAATCCTTTTGCTTGTTGCTTTACTTTCTCTGCAAACTTTCGTATCTTTGCGTGTTTGAGAATCTCTCTATCTTTCTCGGATTTGGAGAGTTATCGAAGAGATCGTGTCACATTAAGGTAAAAACAGAGTTTTAATTAGAGTTCTGTTTCGGTTCTGTTTTTTTTTTGGTTTGTCGGTGGGTTTACTGTTACCCCTTCCGAGAATCGAGGGTTGAGATCTCATCCGTATTGTTCTTCTTCAATCGGCATTACTGCGAAATCTAACGTTTTTATTGTTTTTTCCGAATCACTGATTCAGCGGAATAACAGAGTATGATGGTTTTTTGATTTCGACGTTTTCTGATTACTACTGTTTCTTTTTAACGGTTTCTGTCTCATTTAAAGTCTTGAGATTTGCATTTATGGCGATAGCTAAAGTAATGTCTTTTTTTTATTAGGATTGAAGACAAGTCTTTAATGCAGAGAAATCGTGTGAAAATGGATTCTTAAGCCCCACTTTTAGTTGCAGATCTGGAGCTTTTTACTGGGTTTCTGCTAATTTATCGACAAGAACAAAAAAAGGTTTACACAAGTTTTTGTTTTTATGTTTCTGTTTTGTGGTTAATGGCTTAGGCAAATATCTTGTGGGTTTGGTACTGCTTTAGTTCTTATGTTCACGAGGAATCCTTTGCTTTGAAAGTCTATGGCCGTGTAAAAGAGATATGTATTTAATGTAATCACAGGAAGATTTACTTTTGATTCAAAACCCAAGAAAGTTATGATGATTCTTGGTTTAATTTGTTTTGACAAGTTTTGTCTTTTGTTTCTCCAGGTTTGTTTTGTCTCACAAGTGATGGTCGTATGACTCACATGCATGTCCTCTGAGCTCGTTTAGCATCAATAAGCTTTCCCTTTGAATTGATATGTCAGGTAAATTTCGTTGTTTGATTAGATTTTCTCATTTGCTGAGACTTTGCAGTTTACTGAGACTTTGTTTCTTTTCTATTGAAGGTGTTGAAGAAATCAGTACACTTGACGAATTTAGGGAAAGAAGATCAGACTTTGAAATCTCAGAAGATGAGAGACGGCGCTCAAAAATAGGGAATTTGAAGAAGAAAGCCATTAATGCTTCAACCAAGTTCACTCATTCTTTGAAGAAACGGGGGAAAAGGAAAATTGACTATCGGGTTCCTGCAGTCTCCATTGAAGATGTAAGGGATGAAAAAGAGGAGAGCGTTGTGCTTGAATTCCGCCGTAAGCTTCTTGAGAGAGATTTGTTACCTCCTAGACATGATGAGTACCATACTCTTCTGAGGTTTGTCTGTTCTATAGTAGCTACATACACACTCTGGTCGCTTTAGCTAAAAACATGATGTGTTGCTAATACTGTCAAGCTAATCAATTATTCATTTTGAAAATGTAGGTTTTTGAAAGCTAGGGATCTTAACATTGAAAAAACCACCCAGTTGTGGGAAGAAATGCTTAGATGGAGAAAAGAGTATGGGACAGATACCATACTAGAGGTTAGGAGTCATTTATTTAAGTTTGAAACCTGCTTGTTTCCATATGAAAAAAAGAAGTAATTTCTTGTGTACAACATACTTGGTATTTGGATGCAAGCATCTAATCATTCTCTGGATTAGTTGATGGAATCAATATCTAACTCTTATAATTTTACTATGTATGTGAATGGTAGGATTTTGATTTCGAAGAGCTTGAAGAAGTTTTGCAATACTATCCTCAAGGCTATCATGGAGTTGATAAGGAAGGAAGACCTGTCTACATTGAAAGACTTGGAAAAGCTCATCCCTCTAAGCTTATGCGTATCACCACCATAGATAGATATTTAAAGTACCATGTGCAAGAGTTTGAGAGAGCTCTCCAGGAGAAATTCCCTGCATGCTCAATTGCTGCAAAGCGTCGAATCTGTTCCACAACTACAATACTGGATGTGCAAGGATTGGTAATTATTTAAGTTCTTACCAAGCTTTGGAATATTTTTGCATTGTGTTATGCTCTGAAGCAGAACTTGCACCTTTAGTGCTTCTAGATTCTTATCTGTGAAGTGTCATGTTAATGACAGGGAATTAAGAACTTTACACCAACAGCTGCAAATCTTGTGGCTGCCATGTCGAAGATAGACAACAGTTACTACCCTGAGGTACTTGACTTTCTCAATTTTACATCTCATATGTTCTTCACATGCATTCCCAGTTGTTTGAAGTCATCATATTATTTTGCAGACGTTGCACAGAATGTACATTGTAAATGCTGGAACAGGTTTCAAAAAGATGCTTTGGCCTGCTGCTCAGAAGTTTCTTGATGCAAAGACCATTGCAAAGATACACGTACAGCTTTCAGCCTAGTTTTCTATTTGGTCAACTATTGCCATGTGTAGTTTTCTTATCTCTGTCAATGCAGGTGCTAGAGCCCAAATCTCTATTTAAGTTACATGAAGTCATTGATTCAAGGTAGCTTTCTTTCTCTTTACACTGCACCTGAAAAGTTTCAGAAATCATGTCTAGCCAATACTTATGAGCTCTGGTGCTCTGTGCTTTAGTCAATTGCCAGAATTCCTTGGAGGTTCATGCTCTTGCTTTGGTGATGGAGGAGGGTGTCTTCGCTCTAATAAAGGACCCTGGAATGATCCTGAAATAATGAAGGTAAAATCTATATCTTTTTAGATTTTGCTGTTAGTTTTCGAGGATGCTGTTCCTTAAGGAACTTTTAAGTAGGAGTTCAGATTCTATTTCGGCTTTGTACATGAAGCTCATTTTAGATCTATTCCTTGATTAGCTCATCTACCATGGAGAATCATCACTTTTTAGGCAAAGCACCAGAAAGCTGACTGACCCGCATTATTCTTCTTCCTACATAAGTATACATCCATCAAAGGTAAATGATTCTATCTAGCCAATTTCTCTGTTTGTCGTAGAACTTTTTTCATGGTTAATATGACAATGCAACTTTGGATTTTCAGGCTATACAAGCTGAGACTTCAGCAGCAGAGTCGATATCTTGTTCTGATGTTCCTTCTTCTCCAACTGGAAGATTATGCTCAGCCTCTTCTCATGTGAATTCAGCTTATGAGGAAGTGAGTTCTTGTGTTAGTGCATTTTTGTCACAGAACACCTTAGTTGATACTGACCAGAACAGTATGATCTATGTAGGCTAGGGCATCAGATGTTAATGGCTATTATAGTTGCGACGACAAGTTTGCCATACCTGACAAAGCTACTAACCGAAAAGGCCAAGAAAGGCAATCCCAATACCAAATGCGTGAACTTAATGCAACAACTATCGGTTTAAAATGTGAAACATCTTCACCAGGTTATACTTCTTATTAATGCTTTTCTCATAAAACAATTTCATTTTATATGTCTCCTTTTTTAATTCAAATGTTGCTCAGTGCTAATATTACAGATTTCTTCTATAGTTTTCTCACCTTTTGAATTTCATCTTCTCTCTGGTATCTCCTAGGTGCTCCCATCATCCGTTGGCTTCATGATTTAAGGGTAATGATTGACAAGATAAAATGTGAGAACCTAGCGAAAAGACTACTTTCGTTAATGCTGAAACTAGCTGCAGTTTTTCGTTATACTCCGCTTGAGCTTCTGAGAAGCCAGACTACAGTCAGCCCTTCAAGTCTAACAGAAGATGACAGTCGGTGCAGCCTCATCTCACCACCTCCTAGAGAGCCCACAATGAAAGACCGGATTCTTCCATGTTTGGAACGTATTCAGAAACTGGAGAAAAGTTATGAGGATATTCGGAACAAACCCGTTGCAATACCTGTAGAGAAGGAGAGAATGTTGATGGATTCTTTAGATAGAATCAAGTCAGTTGAGTTTGATCTCGACAAAACAAAGAGGGTACGATACCTTTCCTGTTAGTTTTAAAACCTTCAAACTTAAAGATTCAGTATGGACTCAAAAGCGTTTTTTCATTGGTTGCAGCTTTTACACGCCACGGTGATGAAACAGATGGAGATAACTGAAATGCTGCAAAATATACGAGACTCCCAACTTCACGTAAGAACCTAATCTGCCTCAGTATAGCAAGGAACATTGTGATGAGATAACTAACACTCGAGATTGTTCTTTGTGCAGAGAAGAAGAAGATTGTTCTGTTAATAAACCATAAGAGAACATCTGAGTTTTGCATAAATACAAATCTGCACATACAGAGAAAGAGAGAGAGAGAATTGAAAACAAAAGACATGTTAGTTTCTTTAGCTCTTTCCCTTCTCTTCTAACTTATTTCACAACTTTTTTTTGCCTTTCTAAATAGGTCCCTATGCTTCCACTTTTTAAGTTATAAAAAGAAGAAGAAGAAGATAGTGACAGAGAAAGACTCTGATGATCAATCCTGTCTGTGATAATTTAGATTGAGAGAGATCAGAATTTTAAAAACCAAATCCTTTTGTTGTAATCAGTGTAGATAAGAAACTACACTAAGCTAAACAAATGAGATTTTGTAAATCTTTCCCAAGGTATTTTGATAATGAGAAAAACACTCTTGAGTCTCTGAAGAATCCATTTTGTTTAACATGAAAGCAAAAACTATATTATTAAGTAAAACATTTATATCAGAATCTGATATTTCAAGTGGATTTGCAGTTGTTAATGTTTATGATTAGAGTTTGATATATCATCAAGGTTGCATAATAATGAATGATGGCCAATGAGATAAAGACAAAACAGCCCTCGTAATCAGAACCCTGTATTGGAATTATATAAGGGTAAAACCGTCAAAATAAGTAACAAAATAAGGAAATTTTAAATCAGAAAAAATAGAGACCGTCCTTTTCCACTGTGAACGAAGATAAATTTCGCTATTCCTCTCTCTCTCTCTCTCTCTCTCTCTCTCTCTCTCTCTCTTCTTCTTCTTCTCCGTTCGTGCTCTGGACTCGCTCGAAATCGATCCGATGATAATTTATGCAGCTCGAAACTTAATTTAGAATCATACCTTTTTCTGGATTTGGCTGACGAATCCGTTTTCAATTGCACGAGTTGCTTCGCCAGGTGAATCTATCGATCCTAGGTTTTCTCCGCCTCTGATTTTTTCTTGTTCCTGAGTTTTTGGAATCGAATTTTACGATTGGTAGGGTTTGTGTTCTTGAGGAGGCTTGTGAAGTATTTATTATTTGGTTTCGTTTCTCCCATCTTCGATTATGTCGGTAGTTTTGGTTTCTGGAAATGGACTTTGATATTTGTGTACATAGATTGCAGGTTTGATCCTTGTTTCTGAGCGATTTGCTTGTTGGAGATTGTTATAATCTCATGGAGTCGTAATCTATTAGGTGTTTTCATGCTTGATTGTTCACTAAATCACATTTTTATGTTTTAAGTATGTTGGTGTTATTGGATTCTACTATATTGTAGCTTCTGTGGTCCCTGGCTTTCGTAGTTTTTAGTAATAAAGGTGCTTTTTGATATATGTAGGTTTATCAACTTAAGAATGTCTAATTATCAAGGGGATGATGCTGAGTACATGGAAGATGTGGATGATGAAATGGATGAGGATGATTTAGATGAGGATTTTCGTGGGGATGATATGGCTGCCTCTGATTCCGATGTCGATGAGTTTGACTACTCTGTAAGTATTCCTGTGTGAAGTCTAATGTAAATTTGCTAAGCTATTTTTAAAATTCCTGTGTCAAATGTATAGCTTTAATGTCAATTAATAATTTCTGCAGTCTCTTACTCTGTTGTGTGGGTTCTTTGGTTTCAGAATAATAAAATAGCTGACACTTCAGCTGACCAAGCCCGGAAAGGGAAAGACATCCAGGGGATTCCTTGGGACAGGCTTAGTATTACGAGAGAGACATACAGACAAACTAGACTAGAACAGTATAAAAATTATGAAAATGTCCCTAACTCTGGGGAATCTTCAGGGAAAGTAAGTCTTCCATTCTCTATGTCTCGTAGGTTTTCTTTTTCTTCTATATGTTTCACTAATATTGGGTTTCAACTGATACTTATCATTTGCTTAATGAATTCAGGATTGCATGGCCACACAGAAAGGGGCTCTTTTTTATGATTTCTGGCGGAATACAAGATCTATCAAATCAAGTATTCTTCATTTCCAGGTTCATATTATTTAAACATATCTATTTTCTATTGAGTCAATGTTTTTTTGGTAATTCCATCAGTATGTCATGTGTTTGGGTAATGAGGGTGCACAAATTGCTACAACTGTCTACCTAAGTTAAAGCTTAAAAGATATGGATTCATAGACTATTTTTATGCGGACATCTAACTAAAGTTGTTTTCTTTTTATTGTAGTTGAGGAATTTGGTTTGGGCAACTTCTAAGCACGATGTCTACCTTATGTCACAATATTTGGTGAGCCACTATTCTACTTTGACATCCGGAAAGCATGATGTTCTCAATGTTCAAGGTCATGTTTCCCCATCTGAGGTTAGTTTCTTCCTGAATGATATAAGATTCCTCTATAAATACCTACATCAGTTTAATGGTTGTTGTCTTTTTCTTGTGTGGGTGCAGAAACATCCTGGAAGTTTGTTGGAGGGATTTACAAAGACTCAAGTGAGTACACTCGCAGTGAGAGATAAATTTTTAGTTGCCGGTGGATTTCAAGGAGAACTTATATGCAAGGTAAGCTCTAGAGTTTTACAATCATGGATTTTTAGTTTTTCACACAACAATTACATGCATTCTAATCAAGGAACTTCATCTTTTTCCACATTGATTTTATTTTCAGCATCTTGATAGACCTGGTGTGAGCTTTTGTTCACGTACTACTTATGATGATAATGCTATAACCAATGCTATTGAGATTTATAACAAACCCAGGTATTTGCATGTCTTTTGCTTGAGGTTGTATTTGCCAACTTGTCTCTTCTAACTGATTTTTTGATGTCTGTCTGTCTGCAGTGGGGCACTTCATTTTACTGCGTCGAATAATGATTGTGGAGTCAGAGATTTTGATATGGAGAGATACCAGCTTGTTAACCAGTTTCGCTTTCCATGGCCGGTGAATGTAAGTCCCTACTTTTTCCTTGATTTTTTTTTTGTTTTTGTTTTGGTATAAGTTGATCTGTAGTGCTTGTAGCAGTAAGTTTCAGTTACAAATACGTTTTGTAATCTGATATCTTCTTTTACATTACGAAATTGTAAATGTAATTGCACCCCAAATTATTTAACGAAAGGGGGTTTTTGTATTGATAGCACACATCTTTAAGTCCTGATGGTAAATTGTTGACGATTGTGGGAGACAACCCTGAAAGCCTTCTGGTAGACCCCAACACTGGAAAGGTACAGAAACGATCTCTGTGTTACGTATCCCTGAATAAATATGCTTTCTAACTAAATTTGGAATTTTCTACAGACACTGGCAACGCTATCAGGACATCTGGACTTTTCCTTTGCATCAGCATGGCACCCAGATGGATTCACGTTCTCCACAGGTAACCAGGACAAGACCTGCCGGGTTTGGGACATTCGTAACCTGTCAAAATCTGTTGCTGTCTTGAGGGGTAACCTTGGAGCAATCCGATCCATTCGCTACACATCTGATGGGAAGTACATGGCCATGGCTGAGCCGGCTGACTTTGTCCATGTGTATGATGTCTCAAACGGGTATGAAACGGAGCAAGAGATCGACTTCTTTGGGGAGATCTCGGGAATATCATTTAGCCCCGACACAGAAGCACTCTTCATAGGCGTTTGGGACCGCACTTACGGAAGTCTAATTGAGTATAGCCGGCGCCACAACTACTCCTACCTTGATTCATTTCTATGATCACCCGACATACCAGAGGAATAAAAGAGCCGATACATATGTGCTGCTGCACTCTCCTGTCGCTCTGTTAAACTAAGAAACCCGAGAAAAGAGAAAACATAAACTCAAGTCGATCTCTAATGGTGTAAATGATGTGTTGTGCAAGTACTAGTAGGAATGTTGTCACAGAGAGCGGATTTAGTTAGTTAATGTTCATTTCTTGTATGAGTGTTGGAGTTCGTGTATTGTACATAAGTATATGAGGTTCGGGTGAGTTTGCATCAAGTCTCAACTCTTGGCAAAGAGACAACTTTACTCGAGTCTGTGGCTCGTTATTTGGCTATGGTCACTTGTAGAGGAACTCAATTTGAGATGTTTCTGCCGATTGTTGGATCAAATTATATATCATGATGTTTCATAATATTTCTGTTTCCTAGACTATTAAAGTGTATCAATGGTAAGTTTCTCTCTCTCTTCTCTCTTTAATATCTTTTAGAGAAAGCTAAACTTTCCGATCAAACCTTTGCCTTCTGGTTTGATTCGAAGGCTCATGTTCCTCACATAGTGGGCTCGTGTCTGGCATCTCTGACTACTTTAGCGGAGTTGGCTAGCTTTCTTCTGACAGCGATGGCTTCCTTAGCGTCGTCTTGGTCGGCACCACTCCGGAAGCAGTAGCTTACATAGTATCGTCTTGACCGGATTTCGGGTTTGTCTCCGCCGTTGTTATGTTTTTCTTCCAGTTGTTTATTTACTTACAATAAATTTTATTAGGGATGTGTTGATAATATCGATTGAAGCGAATTATCGCTTAATGAAGTGTATTATTCGATGCTTTTACTTTTGAGTTTGCAATTACAGGAATTGATTCATAGCTTTTCAATGAATTATGGACTCTTATTGGCTTTGATCAATTTTTGTAAAATCTGTGCCGCTGTGTTTTTGGAATTCGGGAATCAATTGTCTTTTGGAAGATCCTTTCTTTGCAAATTTGATGATGATGTTTGTTGGGATTCTCTAATTAAAAACCGATGGACTTCTGTGTTTAAAGTTCTAGCTGTTTCCGGTGGCTTTGGAGTTTTCCGGTTGTTGCTGAACAGATCGGCGATGAACGGTGACGAAGAATCATCTATCCACGTCTTCAACTTTATTTGTTAGCATTCCACGTGGCTTTGCAGTCGGGAATTATTTAGCTTACTTCCTTAAAGGATTATGTTTCTCGATTGGGCTTTTCTCGTTGGGCCTATGGTTATAAGTTTGTTGGTTTTAGTTTCATATGTATCAAGACCTGTAATATTGAGTTTTTACAACACAAGTTATAAATAAAATACAAACACTTTATGAGAAAAAAGACTATTAAAGTGTAGATTATGGACTAAATCTTTTAAAAAAAAGATAGTAGGTTCTTCAAAGTGTATCCTACTAAATTACAAGGGTTTGAACGCAAATATTTCTTTGAAAATCTCATAATCCAGAAAGAACCAACGAGAGAATGCCACATCATCCATCCGTAATCGTATCCTCACAAACAAAATCTTCTTCTGCTTCTTCTCCTGCTTGCCAGAATCCAAAACCAAACCTTCAGATCATAAATCCAAAACCACTCATTTTTCTATTACTGAAATTTTTCTTAGAGAAGAAGAAGAAGAAGCAAAATGGCCACAAGCGCATCAGCTTTGCTCTCACCAACCACATTCTCCACTGCAATCTCCCACAAAAACCCTAACTCCATCTCATTCCATGGCCTTCGTCCCCTCCGTCTAGGTGGCTCCTCCTCCGCCCTACCCAAACTATCAACCACCGGGAGAAAATCCTCCTCCGCTGTCGTGAGAGCTGAGCTAAGCCCTTCCATCGTCATAAGTCTCAGCACAGGTCTCTCCCTCTTCCTCGGCCGTTTCGTCTTCTTCAACTTCCAGAGAGAGAACGTAGCAAAACAGGGCTTACCGGAGCAGAACGGAAAAACCCATTTCGAAGCTGGAGATGATCGTGCTAAGGAGTACGTCAGTCTCTTGAAATCGAACGATCCAATTGGATTCAACATTGTTGATGTTCTTGCTTGGGGTTCTATTGGACACATCGTTGCTTACTACATCTTGGCTACTTCCAGCAATGGATACGACCCAAGCTTCTTTGGATGATTCGTTTCAATGTCAATCTCTCGTATATGTATATGTATATGTTTGACTTGTGTTGCAAGCTATCTAATCTGTTCTCTATCTCTGTTTCTTCTTCTGTTGTTGTTGTTGTTGTCTAAGACTTGTCCCTCTTTTTGCAAATGTTTTATTTCTCCATTTACAAAGATTGGTTTGCAGAGTTTTATAAGAAGAACATAATAGTATATACACTATGGAAACAGAGAGATGAAATCACATTTTTACTTGCGCTCAAGATTTCGATTTAGTTTGAGCTAATGTTCGTATGAAAAACTTAGGTGATTTGGTGAAGCTAGTTTCATACCTAAGAGAGAGTCTAGATGTAAGATCTCAGAAAGATAAAGCCAATGTCTCAACAAAAACAGTATGCTCAAAGATAAAGTATACAAAAAGAAAACCAAAAACAAAGACATAAACCTTAAGTTTAGATCAAGTTACGGCTGCAAATAAAAAACCATTGTAATAAAGGAGGGTAGTGTCTATGGAAATGAAAGTTTGAATCCTTATGATTCACATCCTCAATGGAAGAAGACTTGGCATGTTTCTGGACCTTGAAAAGAAAGTGACAACTCCTCGATCATCTCATCTCTTGTTTCTTGAGCATATGTTGTCGGAAAAAAGATTGTCGCAGACTTTAAGCAGCGAGCATTTTTCAAGATATATTTAGCTACATCCATCTGGTTCTGCAGCAATCCATGCATCTCACTCCAACGGAACGTTTCGAGACTGGACAACAAACATGTAGGAACACAATTCAGCTGATTGTCCCACTGATTTGGTAGATCCGTACGCCCATTTGGATGATCCTGTGATCAAACATGAGAAGTTTGGCTTAAACATTATAGTTAATTGAACCAAGAGTATAGGTCTCTAAGGAACAAACTTACTTCTATCACGTAAGCCTCGAGCTCTCGTAAATTGGGAGAGCTTTTGAGTAATCGGGCAAGTAAAATTGACCAATCTGAATCACATGAACATATCTTCAATTGTTCAAGCTGGTTGAAGACAAGACCCTCATGATATAAAGACTGCATAAGATGACAAA
>Ga0041059_1001050_pt1 | contig 21962 bp, 17 predicted proteins | sample AraColnosormetaG_FD_56232 | JGI IMG/M metagenome (GOLD analysis project Ga0041059, IMG submission 56232) | Arabidopsis roots microbial communities from North Carolina, USA - Col MF nosort | ecosystem: Host-associated > Plants > Roots > Unclassified | place: USA: North Carolina | collected... | reverse complement strand
GCATACGATCAAACAAGCAACATAACAAACAAAGATCAAAGGAAAGATTAAAAAAAAAAAAAAGTTGCAACAAGGTTTTTAAGAAAAGGGACGACGCTTGTAACGAACCATGACATTTCCTTTAGCACCAACGACCAAAGCATTCCAGTTGATTTCAGGGAAAGGTGACACTAACTCAAGCTCAAAGTTTCTCAATAAGTGACACCATACGGCTTTGATCTGCAAGAACGCAAATGATCCACCAGGACACTCGTGCCTACCAGCTCCCAAAGAGATGTATGAACACGAACCAGCTGCTTTATCCTCTTCTCTTTCCTTTGAAAATCTATCCGGATCAAAATTTTCCGGATCTTTGTAGACATGAGGTAAGCGGTTGGCGAATGCAGGAGAAGTTGCAACGATATGACCCTTTGGTATCTCATATTGCTTTCCTTCTCGAGTTGTCACGGTGAAATCACTGTGTACTGTTCTCAGCAGTAAGATCTTTGGAGGGTGAAGCCTTAAAGCTTCTTTTGCACTGCGAAACAGAAAATCCATCTCAGACAAAACATCGTAGTCGATCTTGTCCCCATGTTTTCCAATCAGTTTCTTCTGCTCGTCCAAAGCCGCGGACCACCAGTGTTTGTTTTGAATTAGATAAGCACCGGTCCATGTGGCAGTGATAGAGCTTGTATGTTGTCCTGCAAACAAACCAGCAATGAGCAAACCAGTTACTTCAGATTCAGTTGTCTCTCTACCGTCTTTGTACTTTGAGTCGATGAAACATTGTAGCATGTCGTTCTCTGATTTGTCACCAGAGCGTTTTCTTGTTGCTATGATGTTTGAAAAGATTTTTGCAATCTTTCCGCGAGCACGGTCACGACAATTGTGAGCTGGAATGGGGAGCTTTGGGAAGATGACACTTATGGGTTGCATGCCTTTATCAAGGTCATGGAACAATGGAGCAACATCATCAAAAAGTTGGTCACGGACTTCTCGACCCAATAGACATCTACTAGCAGTCAAGGTGATTAGACGCTCTAACTCGGCCTTTAGATCCACTTCCCCACTTTCTCCCCATTTTGAGAAGTAATCCTGCAAACATTACATAGAAAATGATTGGCAAATATATGTACATACAAGTGCTTTCCAAAAATTATATACAGTATATGTTATTTTCCTTTTGGATGTCAAAACTCAAAAAAATAAAAAAATTGCGATTTTATATAAGGTAAATAATACTAATAAAACTAATAATATATCTGAATTGCGATTATATATCTCCATAAATAAAATTACTATGAGATAAAGAGATGATGAATTTTTTTTTATTTTTTTCTTGAATATCTGGAAGTTCAAGCCCGAAAGTCTACATCTTCTAGAGACGAGAGCCACACCAAGTTAAATTTATCTCCTCAAATACAACATTTCCACATGCATGAGAGATTTACCACTGGGTCAACAGCTCTAGTGTTTCAAAATGTTTGATGTTTTGGCTATAACACAAGGGTTATGACATACATTTTTTTTCAAAAAATATTAAATAAAAATAACTCAACCAATTATCAAAATAGCTATAAAATTAGTCGCACGGTTTCTAATAAAGCTAAAAATATCAAAACATATTTTACATTTTGAAACACTAGACCATCAAATCTTTTAGAATATTTTGTCAAAAAAAATTGTATATATTCAATGCAGCTTTTTATTACCTCAGTTTCTTTAGTCATCTGATCAACATAACCCCTTAATTGTTGACCTTGAGAGCGCTGGAGAAGAATCGGAACTGCTCCATCCGAACGGGATAGTCAACATCAAACACAACTCCGGGGCCAAAAGTAGGCACATTAAATTTGTAAATTTCTTTCTGGCTGAGTTCAGATTCATAAGCGTTGAAAAAGTGGGACGAGACTTCGGGACCGATGAGAAAAGTGATGTTTTTGTGAAGAAGCTTCACTGTGAAAACACTTCCAAGCTTAGGATATTCCTCTCTAAGTAGCACTATTGGACCTTTCATGAAGCGGATTAGGGATCCGATAAATGGAGGCCACGCTTGAAGAACTGGAGGGAGTGGGACGACACTTGTTTTCTTCTTGGATTTGGAGGAGGTTATGAGTTTGGCCACAACAAACACTATAATAATAGCCACACTCGTCTTCAACAGCGTATAGTAATCCCAGTCCATTTTTTTCTCTCGTTAGGGTTCTTTAAATCTGTGGAAAACCAACAAAGGAAATTTGTAAAACACGATATTTTTTTTTACGTTATTTGCTTACTATTACCATTTTTATGTTTTACTCTCAATAAAAATAGAAGCTAATCAAAATCTCTCTACATATAAGAAGATCTCAGTTGAATAATGGAGAAATGAAAATCAAAATCTGAGAAAAGCGGAATCAAAGTATATGCTGAATGACAAATGCATGGAAGAAGCAAACTGAAAGTACCAATGAATGGATAAGTTACCTTAAATATGGCTGAAGATTATTATCAGAAGATTATCTAAAGAGTAAAAAGCTGAATGAGAAGGAAGTGTAGTCTGTAGTACTCACTGTCTTTTTCTTTTATAGGGAAATTGCACATGTTTAAGAACATAAATTAATTATAAAGTAGCATGTGCATATAGTTGGCGAAATCAAGTAATTTATTTTTGATGATTTGTGGTATTTATCTTTCTTTTTTTTTGAATGAATGTAAAATTATATTTATAAAAAAAACTATTCATAAAAAAATTGTATGTACAATGAATACAGTAGAAACTCTGTAAATTAATACTCGATAAATTAATAAACATGATAAATTAATATATTATGTCGGTCCCAAGTCGGGCCAATGTAAATATTAACCAAAATCGATAAGATAATAAGATAATAATTATTTTGAAATCTCTATGTAAAAATATGGTCCTAATAATATCATAAATTAATAATCATAAATCTTAAATATGCTTTTAAGATAATCTAGTATAATATGAATTTAATTTTCTTAGTCTTTTTTAAAAGTTCGAATCTTGTTGAAGTTCATGTCTAATTTTTTTATTGCATCAAAAACTCCTGGTGTTGTCTTCTCGATATGCATCTAAAAGTTGTGATGACGTGATAATTGTTTTTTTATGTATCATTATTTCTAAAAGTTTCATATTATCGTCTTCAACTTCTTCACCAACATTATAGAAACAAATCACAATTTCTTCTAAACTTTTTGAATTTTGGAGTATGCTTCATTTTTACCTAGATAATCGAATAGGCTATCGACATTTGTTCTATTCCGAAAGTATATAGTGTTATATTTTGCTTAAATATTTTTATAAATTAATATTTATTAATTTATGGATAAATTAATATCATTATAAATTAATAAAATTTTATGGTCCCAACATTATTAATTTATAGAGTTTTTACTGTATAACTTTGAGAGTTAAGAGTTGAGAGTGTAGAAAAAACCCAAAGATTACAAGATTTACCCTTTTACTCCTACTTGTTAAAACAAAGCTCTCCTCGCGAAAAAAAAGGAAAAGCTTCGTGAGCTGTTACAGGAAGGATTTGTTTTTAGTATTATTATATTCTCAACTTCACCAACCAAATGTATCATTCTGCATTTTAGGCAATGTTTTTAAGGAGTTGTTTAGGTTTTAATTAGCACAGTATTATATTCAACTTCACCAACCAAATGTAACAGCTCATGCATGTATTTCTTCTTATATCCCAACTTGGTCGATCTGCATTTTAGGCAATACTTTACTAGAGATTCTTTTTGGCTTACGCAACCGACAGTCATTTATTTTCATTAATTAGTATCCCAACTTGAGTCTACCTCCATACCATGTGCACACATTATATTTCACTTGACATGGTTACTGCTATAAGAAACTCACATCTAATCAATAACCCAATGTGCATGGTATCTTTGGTTCTCTTCACATTCAAACTAAACCACCTGACAAATACTTATACAACAGAAGAATAAAGACGTGTCCCGGTGTTGCCATTGTTTCCTACAAACATTTATACTAACAAAGCTACATCCATCACTAAGAAAGGCCGTGATCCAAATACATCAACTTCTACATTGTGTGATTTGACCAAAACATACTTTCTTCTTCCTAGAATTCGGTTTTGCACAAAAAACATATTTTCTTCATTAAAATCTAATTAGACAAACCAGGCATAATTTCAACAAGTCCCTTTATTAGAGTGTATATAGTTGGTTTAGTTATGGTTTCCATTTTATCCATCAGTCCATCACAAACGAATAAATATTTTTGTTTCAAATTGATTTACCATATCAAGATGGAAAAATATTACTTTTTGTACCCTATGTTTTGAATTAAAAATGACAGTAAGAGAGAAGTGAGACTGGAGAGTACTGAAATACTAATTAGCTCTGAACTTCATTGAATTTGAAGACACAGTCATAGAGCCGTCCTCCGAGAAACTCTGCTACTTCAAGATGCTTCACCTGCATAACAAAAGGATGGAGAATATGAGAAATCAGAAATCAGAAATAAGCAATAGGCACACAACATTTCTTTTCATTAATCTGTTGAGGAAAAAAAGAGAGTAACGTGACATTGAAACTACTACCATTCCAATCTTGAGAGAATCACACTTGAACTGAGCATAAAGGTTTGTCTCAATTCCACGACCCTGATTAGAACAGCCAAGAAGTCAGTTAACAAAACCAAGACTAGTTAAATTGTTAACTCGCGTTTCACTTTCAAACTATAAATGGGACTTACCATGCCTTCTACGATGACTAAGTCGGCATCAGATGAAAGGTAAGCAAGCTCCTGTGATACTCTTGAGAGATCGATAACCTAAAACAGATTTTTGGGAGGGAGAAAAAAAGTAAGAATCCAATGAATAAAAGTATAAAACCATCTATATATCTTTCAGGGAGCTTCTAATGGCTTACTGGTAAGTCATTCCCCGAATTTGCAATCAGAAGCTTCGAAGTATCAACACCTAGCAATTGGCCATTTTCATCCTTCAACTGTAAATTCAGACTAAAAAATTAGATTCGCTTTTAAAAGCTGTGTATATCACGAATTACTCATTCATCACTTATTCACCTGTGACAAGATTTCTGTAAGCTCGGTACATGTTATGTCATTGATAGATGGCAGCTCATTAGCAGCCAGCACCACCTTGAAGGGGAAAGATGAAGAGGATGAACAATTCAGAGTATACTTAAGCTCACTGAAGAGACTGTGAAAAAAAAGACTCAGTCATAGTCAAAGGTACCTGAGCTCCTCGACGGAGCAACTCTCTTGCAAACGGCAAAATACCCAAAATTATGTCTGCACCAGAATTATCAACAAAAATCACTGCCTGTCATGAAAAAGAGAAAATAAACAATTCATTTCGTCAAGCGGTTAACCACTGAAGTCTGAACGAAGCATTAAAAGGAAGAGCAAAACAAATGAGTGACCTTCTTCCAAGACTTATTGATCCATTTGGCTTGGAAGTTTTCCAAGTCATCAATGACCCATGGTCGTGGAACCAAGTTTTGACAGCTAGCCAAGAAAGACATACCATCCCTTGAGAAAACTTCAGCAAGCTTCAAGATGTGAAAAGAAAAGAGCCCATAAATTAGGACATGCTTGCTGTGGGAGATACCAAAGAGAGGCGATTGAAAGATACCTGTGCAGAACCAAGATCAAAGATGTTTCCAGCAAATATCCCTCTCACCAAATTCTCTAACCGTTTTCCGTCATCTTCAATAGCATCACTCAGACTGACAACTTGAGGAAATAGTGATATAGCCTTTGCATTCTCCTCATCCTATTCATTGAATGTGAACTCATCTAATCAGAGAGAATAAGTGCTAGCTATCTGAAAACCTCAAGAAAACTGAAAGGAAATTCACACCTTAACTTTCTTGAATATGTCCCTAAATCCTAACTCTCTGAGTACTTGCTCACGAAGTCGGCATAGAAGCTGAAAATAAGCCAAGATAATCTATGAAAAGAAGAAAGCTCACTACACCAAAGGAAAAGATCATGTGGTGTTTATACTTACAATGCCATCTGGTGGTCCGCCATGACTCTCTGGATCTTTCTTCAAGTCTTCAAGAATCCCAGCATATCTTTCAGATTCAAGGTAAGAGATATTAAACGCAAATCAAAAGACTGAAACACTATCTTGAGAATCAAACAAACCACAGGGCACAGCCTTTGTTCTACTTTATGAAGGTGACAATGACAAAAGATTTCATACCAACCAAAACCTTGAGAATTACTACCAATTATGCAAAAAATTTACCTTTCTGCAAATTTTTCAGCTCTAGCAGGAGCATCTGGAACAGTGATATCGCTCTCTGCACGTTTCCTGTAAATGAAACAGCTTTAGAACATAGAGATTTAATGGGATTTTCTGGTTAAAAAACAGGATTGCAACTGTTGCCTATAAGCTTCCAGAAACTACTCTTGATGTAAATAAGTCAAAAACCAAGTAAACCCAGGAAAGTCAACACAAACAACAAACCAACGACATTAGTCGAATTTAGCTGAAAGACGAAAAGTTTCCTGAGCTTTTTGATATTTGAGGCTAAGAGAAGTAGTTTTTTGGTAACAAAATCAAAGCTTGGTCTGACCCATGAACATGAACAGAGTCTGAATCTGGTCAAAGTAAATAGAAACTAAATAAGGTCGGAAGAGAGAAGTAGTGAGAAGAGAATGAACTTGAAAGAAGGAATGGAATTGGCGAAGACGTTGATCCACGAGATTTCATTTGGAGTGGCTTTCTTGGGATCATCAGAAGGAAATCTGTAAGGAATTGTGCAAGCTCTGTAGTTGTTTTCTATTGGCATCGGTAGTTGAGGAAACGGAACCATCTCTGAATCGCTCTCCATTTTCTTTGCTTGTGATGATCTTCAGAAATGATACAATGATTGATGACGATGAAGAACAAGTGTATCTAGAGCCGGGTCGGGTACGGGTCAAAGATCCATATTAGTGATTCCACTACCACACGAATAAATGTTGCATTTTTTGCTTTGGGTTTGGTTTGGATTTAGTTAAATAGTAGCCAAGTTCCTATCTTTGTGGTGTTTGTTTCTGCAAAGTTAAGTTTTTTGTTCTATACTAATCAGTCATCTTTGGTCTTCAAATGATTTGATACCTTATCTGTGGTCGGCTATATTAGCTCGAGCAGCAATCTGAATTGTAGAAACCATTGAAACTCTGGCAAAACTTGCTGTTTGCTGCCCGTATAACCGTATTTGTCGAACATAATATCAATGCCCTCTTGGATTAAGGAGTAACCTGTTTTGGTAAGGAAGCTGGAGATTATAGAAAACATTCATATGCCATAAAGAAGTTCAATTTTGCAGGAGTTTACAATTGTAATCAGCTACTTATCATAAGTGGTAAAACCACACCTAGGCACCTTGACAAGCAAAGAAGCTCTCCCAATTAGAGTGATCCAATACCAACCTAGCCACAACACCTACTGCTTGAATAAAGCCACTGAGGTACAAGTTTGTTTTAGATTTAACTCAAAGAGAGAATGTTAAAAGTAGAGAAAAACATATGGATATTTCCTTTTCATAGATGCATACCGATGTCGGACACAATTCTGAGTCAAGCAAATCTAACAGGACCAGGAAAAAAACTCATCCTTCGGAATAAGATATACAAACCTAGATAAAGAAATTAAGAAACCAGCAAGAATATGGAAATAGGTACACTGTACCACAATGTTAGTTCCAGCAGCAAAGCAATTATTACTATTGTAACATAGTGGATAATGGAACCTAGCTCATCTGTCTGGCTATCTGCTTAAACACTAACAAGCCCACTCATACGGGCACAACCTTCTACTTCTTCCCTATGTTCTGAAAAGTGAAACCCCTTAGGTTTGCTACTGGGTGCTGCTTTGCCAAAAGACCAAGCTAACTATAACAGGAGAAGAAATTCTAAATGCTAGTATCTCCCTAATCCCTACCCAAAAACATTTGTTTATTGTCTCTCATCAATCACCATAAATCATGATAGATACTAACACCAATAATCACTCACTCATGCATCCTAGCATCTTTACCCTGGCCACCTTTCATTCTCTTCATGCCACAAGATGTTTACACATTCAAGCAAAACCACATGAAAAATCCTTAAGAACAGAAGAAAACGGAAAGATATGTTCCGGTGTTGCCCCTGTATTTCCTACAAACATCTATACTAATCAAACTAAACCCATCATTCACACATACCGTGATCTAAAAACCTGAATTTCAACATGTCACACAGCAATCAACAAAAGTTTGAATAGAGCAAGAAAGCACCTTGAGGCTTGAAGTGATCAGACAAACTCTCTTTCCAGAAAACACAATACTTTCTTCATTGAATTAATAATTTACACAAACCAAGCATCATTCCAACAATTCCCATTGCATCCATCATAAACGCAAGAACAAATCTTTTCCTTTTGTGCCCTAAATTTAGAATCCAGATTCCAATTTCCAACCTCATTTCTTAGCCTTAGAGAATCTAAGACACCGATATTTCTCACCACTCACAGTAATTTCCAGAGCACCATCTTGATTATCCTGATTCGACGCAGTCCCCATAAGAACACTCTTCTCCTTCTCCAGATTCTCTCTCTCCATCTTCAACCTCGCTTCCTGTCTAGCGATCTCCGTCTGTCAAAATCAGAACAAAATCAGTATCCCCACACAGATTTCTCCGGATTCTCCAAAAGCCCTAAAAATCAAAATTTGAAAAAAAAACGAACCTCACGGCGAGAGAGCTCAGCTTTCCAGGCAGCTTCTCGCTCAGCGACTTCACGCTCACGCTCTTCTATATAACTCTGCATCTCTCTCTCCTTCATGATCCGATCTTGTATATCAGCGTCAAGTGCTTGCTTAAGCTCCTCCACAAACTTATCCACCACTAATTTAATTCTCAGCGACATCGTCTTCGAAGCAAATTCTAACTATATACAAAATCTCCTCCTTCCTCACACTAAACGCTGCTACACATAAATACAATCTCCTCCTTCTTCTGGTTTTCCGTCTTTTACTTACGGCGGCGCTTTACCGACGGCGAGATTCCGATCTTTTCTCGTTGAAGCTTGCGTGAGAACTGAGGAAGAAAGGGACAGAGACATTCACGACCTTTTGTTTTTTTTTCCGCTTTCTAATCTTCTTCAGAGTGGGAAAAATAAATAAAAGCGGGCTCTTATTGGGCCTATATTGGGCCTGTACTTAACATAAGTCACACGTGTGGCAGCGGATTTTTGGATTACACATGTTAAAAACTTAAAATTAGGGCTTTGTGTTTCGCTTCTTCTCAAACCCTAGAAGATATAATTGAGACTGGCTTGCTTAGCCGCGGAGAACTCAGAACTCATTCGCTGCAAACATGGTTCGTAATCTTCGTCTCTTTCTCTAAGTCTCGTATTCACAAGCGTATTGCGTCATGTGTTTGTTTTGGTTTTGGATAGTTTGTCTCCATCTGTGAATTCATTTTGTGCGGGATTATAAAATCTCTCTTTGTAATCTAGATAGCATTTCCATGTAATTATGGGTAATTGTTAATGTTTATAAAGTGAATTCCTTTGTGCGATCTGTAAAATGGGTTAGGGATTGATATTGAGATCTCAAAAGATAGGACTCAATTAGTCAGATATGAAACCTCCCTGGCGTTATTCTCTTGTTCTGTGACTTGAGGTCTTGAGTGATGAGACTTTTAGTGATTGAGCTATTATAAACATTTATTGTGTTTTGATTTTTATTTTTGTTCGATATTCTTTTGCAGGCAAGAGGTTTGAAGAAGCATTTGAAGAGGCTCAATGCTCCTAAGCATTGGATGCTTGATAAACTTGGTGGTGCCTTTGTAAGTTTCACTTGTGTTGGATTGAATCTTATTAGAGCTTAGTTTTCGTTTGATTCGGTGCTTATAATGCTATTTCTGTCCAGGCCCCCAAGCCGTCTTCTGGGCCACACAAGTCTAGGGAGTGTTTACCCTTGGTCCTTATCATCAGGAACAGGTTGAAGTATGCTCTGACATACAGAGAAGTGATTTCGATCTTGATGCAAAGGCATATTCAGGTTGATGGGAAAGTGAGGACTGACAAGACTTACCCTGCTGGTTTCATGGGTGAGTCTGTTAGTGTTGTGATACGTTTTCAGAGTCTGGCTATAGTCCTTGTGCTGATTGATTTTTATGCTTCTTGTGATCAATGATCTAACTAAGGATAAATATTTATTTACAGATGTTGTGTCTATCCCCAAAACAAATGAGAACTTCCGTCTTTTGTATGACACCAAGGGACGTTTCCGTCTCCACTCCATCAAGGATGAGGAGGCTAAGGTTTGTTCTCCTAAATCTCTTACATTGCCATATACTGAATCTGTCAAAACAAAGTCAAGTCTTTATTCATTGCTCTATACTTACATTAGAGGTCTGCTGAATTTGCATGTTGATTACCAGTTTGTAATATATTCCAACAAGTATCCTCTTTTGTTGTTGTGCAGTTCAAGCTTTGCAAAGTGAGATCGATCCAATTTGGTCAGAAGGGTATTCCCTACTTGAACACATATGATGGTCGCACCATCCGTTATCCTGACCCGCTCATCAAGCCTAACGACACCATCAAGCTCGACCTTGAGGAGAACAAGATTGTGGAGTTCATTAAGTTTGATGTGGGCAACGTAGTTATGGTCACTGGAGGAAGAAACAGAGGGCGTGTTGGTGTGATTAAGAACCGTGAGAAACACAAGGGTAGCTTTGAAACCATCCACATTCAAGACTCAACAGGACATGAGTTTGCAACAAGGTTGGGAAATGTGTACACAATCGGTAAGGGAACAAAGCCATGGGTGTCCCTTCCAAAGGGTAAAGGTATTAAGTTGACCATCATTGAGGAAGCCAGGAAGAGACTTTCTGCTCAACAAGCTTGATAGTTAATACTATGCTCTGTTTTCCAGTTTCAGAACAAACCATGCTTTAGTTTGCAGCTTTTCAATGAGTCACTTTTGTTTTAAAACTTATCTTTTCGGATTGTTATGAGCTATATTTTGGACCTTTTGCGCTATTAATATTAAGTTTGAACTCAACCTTGTTTCTTCAGATAGTTATTGAATTGCTTCGTAGTATTTAGGGGCCATTTTGTTAATGTTAGGGTCTTAGGGAGATCACAACTTCTGCTAAACAACAGTAAGATAAATGTATCACTTAAACATGTGGTAACATTCTGATTGATGTTTCAAATTTCCGATCTCGATGTCATATTTCGGTGTGGGAGACAAAACAAGGTTTATGGGTTTGCTCTAGAAAGTCTTACATTGATTATGGTGCACAAGCATACGTGTCTGCTTTAAGAATACTGAAGTCATGTTGATATCGTTATTGTCGCTAGCTTCACGTGGTAGTTGTGGCGAGTGTTATTTTAAAATCGTTAGTAGAAGTTGCTCAAAGATTCTTCTCCTTGGTGACTTGGTCAAACAAAAAATCCTACAAAATGAGAAGAAGATAACAACAAAAACGACACTGAAGTCAATGTCGAACCAAGTGCCTCGGAAATGCAACTACAGTCAGGTATATTGATTGAAAACAATGTATCTCTTGTATGAAATCAAACGCCATGCATGAATCTGTTTTAAGCTTGGGGAAATTATAAGAGTAAATCAAGAAAAATATTCTAGATGATAGAAGCATAGAACATTGATCATGTAACTTCATGACAACAAGAAATTGTCTTCGAATCTTTTTTGATGGTTTTTCTACATTCAAGTTAAAAAAAATGTCATTTGATGTGAACCGGTTCGACTTAGCATATGGTTAATTGAAATCCAGCAAAATAAGAAAAGACTTGAGAATATCTAAAGCCAAAACTGCTGAATTCCAAAAGCCAAAATAGGTGTTAACTTATGGTGGATATAAATATAAATCATAGAGAAAATTTTACGGAGATTGAATAATTAATACCCGCAAAAGGATCGGGAAACTGAATAGCAAAAAGACGAGAGAGAATGAGATTTTACTTCTTTATAATTGAAGTTATGCGAATGTTGTGTATTTTTACAATGAACGGTTTATCGTTCTTTATATAGAGATAAAAAAAAAGATAAAATTTACTGTGTTGGCATAGTAACATTTAAATTTTAAACTACATCACTAAATAATTAGCTTTGAAAGAATATATATTTCTCTTAGTTTTTTTTCTTTTCTTTTTAAGTTATTATTAAGAATGTGGCCAAATTTACCCAAGAGTTAAAATTTTGTCCCATCCTTTATATTTTAAGGAAAAAATTAATAGTTTTAGAGATTGATTTTTACCATTTCAATTTGGGGGAAAAAAATAACAATCTAAAAGCATTGAAGGTTTGAATTTTTGATTCAAAAAGACCCAAAATAAACGCCTCATCTTTAGGTTAATTTTCAGAATAACTATTAAAAAGTGAATAATTCTTCACTGATCCATGTTGGACTAGTAAGTAGTAACAATCAAATCCATAACATTAAATGTGTTGAAAAAAAGAATCAAAAGTAACAAAAACCATAACCCTAAATAATCATCCCAAAAGTGGAAATAATAAAAGAAGCAGTTAGATTGTGACGGAGGAGACAAAATCATCATCTCTGTTCTTCTTCTTCTCCTCTCTCACATACGATGATGACCCAACAACCTTGACGTTGATTTCGATGTCACACACAACACTATAAATAACACTCTTCACCTATTTTTGTCATCTCACACTTTGGACTTTGGAGCCCAAAATAATCTCATAACCATTAAAAACAAATCTCCTCCTTCTCTCCGGCGTCAATGGAGGATCTCCGTCGTAGATTTCCGACTAAAAAGAACGGAGAAGAAATCTCTAATGTCGCCGTCGATCCTCCTCTTCGTAAAGCCTCTGACGCGCTTCCTCTTCCGTTATACCTAACCAACACTTTTTTCCTCTCGCTCTTCTTCGCTACTGTTTATTTTCTTCTTAGCCGATGGCGTGAGAAGATCCGTAACTCGACGCCTCTTCACGTCGTTGACTTATCTGAGATCTGTGCTCTAATCGGTTTCGTTGCTTCGTTTATCTACCTCCTTGGTTTCTGTGGTATTGATCTCATTTTCCGATCTTCTTCCGATGATGATGTTTGGGTTAACGATGGGATGATTCCATGTAATCAATCCCTAGATTGTCGTGAGGTTCTTCCGATTAAACCTAATTCCGTCGATCCTCCTCGGGAATCGGAGCTTGATTCGGTGGAAGATGAAGAAATCGTTAAATTAGTGATCGACGGAACCATCCCTTCGTACTCATTGGAGACGAAACTCGGAGATTGTAAAAGAGCAGCAGCGATTAGAAGAGAAGCGGTTCAGAGGATAACCGGTAAATCCTTAACCGGTCTTCCATTGGAAGGTTTCGATTACAATTCAATTTTGGGGCAATGCTGTGAGATGCCAGTTGGGTATGTTCAGATCCCAGTGGGGATTGCAGGACCTTTGTTGCTTGATGGGGTTGAGTATTCAGTGCCAATGGCTACAACAGAAGGTTGTTTGGTTGCTAGTACCAATAGAGGTTTTAAAGCTATACACTTGTCTGGTGGTGCTTTTAGTGTTCTTGTGAAAGATGCCATGACTAGAGCTCCAGTTGTTAGATTCCCTTCTGCAAGAAGAGCTGCTCTTGTCATGTTTTATCTTCAAGATCCTTCTAATTTCGAGAGATTGTCTCTCATTTTCAACAAGTGAGTTTTGAAAGTTTCTCCTTTTACTTAGTGATTTGAGTGTTGTTGCTGACTTGTTTGTTGTTCTATATGTTATAGATCGAGTAGATTTGCTAGGCTTCAGAGTATTACATGCACGATTGCTGGGAGGAATCTGTATCCGAGGTTTGCGTGTAGTACTGGTGATGCTATGGGGATGAACATGGTCTCAAAAGGTGTTCAGAATGTCTTGGACTTTGTAAAGAGCGAGTTTCCTGACATGGATGTTATTGGCATCTCTGGTAAACTCTTCTTTCCCTCTTTGGTGTTGTCTCGATTTTCGAAATAAAGTTGAACTCTTTTTGATTAATTTGGTGTTATGGTGTTCAGGGAACTACTGTTCGGACAAGAAGGCTTCGGCTGTAAACTGGATCGAAGGACGTGGTAAGCATGTTGTATGTGAAGCTTTTATTAAGGCTGAGATTGTGGAGAAAGTGTTGAAGACTAGCGTTGAGGCTCTTGTAGAGCTTAACACGCTCAAGAATCTTGTTGGTTCAGCCATGGCGGGTTCTCTTGGTGGGTTCAATGCTCATTCAAGCAATATTGTCAGCGCTGTGTTCATCGCCACTGGCCAAGACCCAGCTCAAAACGTGGAGAGCTCACACTGTATGACCATGATTCTTCCCGATGGTGACGACCTTCACATCTCTGTTTCAATGCCTTGCATTGAGGTATAATGCATGTTCTATCTTGAAATTAAACCCATTATTGCAGAGAACACAAAGCCGTTAGTTTTTTGAATTATTGTTGGATCCAACTCATGAATGTTTTGTTTATTGATGTGACTCCAGGTTGGTACTGTTGGAGGTGGGACACAACTTGCATCACAAGCAGCTTGTTTGAATCTACTCGGTGTGAAAGGATCAAACAACGAGAAACCTGGCTCGAACGCACAGCAATTGGCAAGAATAGTGGCTGGTTCGGTTCTTGCAGGAGAGCTTTCACTAATGTCTGCTATTGCAGCTGGACAGCTTGTGAAGAGTCACATGAAATACAACAGATCCAGCAGAGACATTGGCCCTTCGTCTCAAGTCAACAGGTGATGTTTGGAGCACGATGAGACGGATAATAATAAAACAACAAAAACCCATAATTAGATTTGATGTAATTCTAACTTCATTTGATTTCTTCTTCATCGATCTCTTTTCTTTTCTATCTATTTTGTACTAAGTCTCCAAATTTTCTTAATTTATGTAAAGTCTTTTGTCCTTCCATCTTTATGGCTTATATTAATATCATAGCTTAGCATCAAAATGTGTAATTAAATTGCGGTTTAAGCTTTAAAGCCATGATTTTTTTTTCTAACATTGAATAGATTATTGTGGCAGTGTTTGCTTTGTGATGATTATGTACGTGACAGAGTTAGGTACTACTAATAAATGTAGAAATGTAGTTGTGAATATTGCAGACGATGGAGGAGTGATATGGTAGTTTGACAAATGAAGCATTTGAGGCAATGAAGTCTCTCCTCATGGCATGTGTGTGTATGGGTCTTTGATGATATCTTAGAAAGTAAGCAGTAGAGACTGTGCAGAGAGCTAAACCAACAATCATTATTGATTTTAAACCAAAGAGAGTAAGAGTTTTATTATTATTGATTTCTGATTACTTCTCTTACAATTGAAGTAATGAATTTTATGTTACGACAAATTTGATCATTTATATAGACGTAAAAATGTAAATTATTATGCATGCATAGTGACGCTGAGGCTCATACAAGTTATAATTTACTCTCAATATTTTCAGGTTGCACATCAATTGTTGATATTTTGTTTCCTCCTTTGTTCTAACTTTTACAACAATAATATCTCATTTTGAAAAATTGCCTAAACCTTTTAATAAAAAGTTGTGATTTTGTTGCAATTTTTAATCTGTAAAAATGCAATCCGATTAAGTCGGACCGTCAGATCAGTCCTCATCTTGTTTGTTTAACGGTCCAGATTTAAAACACTACCCCAGTAAATACAAAACCAACTGAAGAAAAATAAATAAAAAGTAAATTTTTAAAGAGTCCGACCCGGGTCCCTCAAAAAAAAAAAACTCCGACCCGGGACAAGATCCGTATCCAACAAACTTATATGTGTATCGGACACAGAAGAATACTTTCCACGATCATCAGCTTCTGGAGATCTCTTCTGGGAATCGAGCTTCACTGTTAAAGATTTTCCTTCAATCGGCTAAAAATGGTAACAATCGCCACTCCCTTTGCTTTTGGGCTTCTCTGTTATCTGTTCGAATTTTGGATCTGCCTTCGATCTTGTACTATTGCATCGAGTATCTACGATTTGATTTGATGATGAAATTGAATCTAATCCTCCGGTATCCGTAGATTTCTGCTTGGATCTGTCCGGTTCTTTTCTCGCTTACGAATTGATCGATTATTTAGGAAGTGAAAGGATTAGTTTGTTTCGTGAAGCTTGAAATTGTTATGTTTCTGTTGCCCATTCGAATCTCTTGTGAGTTATTAAATCCAATTCATTGTTTTTGAACCACTATTGCTCTTGAAGTAATTAAGCTTCTTGGATTCAAATGTAATAGGGTCTAAGCTAGTTCATGTACCTCACATCTCTTTATTTGCCTCTGTTTCTGAATTGGCAAAATAAGCTCGTTGATCTCTCCATCTTTCCATATCTTTAAATGGTTTAAAAACTTTTCTTGAGATGCTTGTGGCTTGCGTTTAGGTGTATGATGGTAAATGATTCTCAAGTTCTGGTACTTGATCTCTCACAATTCCCTCTTTTGCTTGCCTTATGCAATTATGTGCATTTCAAATCTTTATGAGTTGCCAGAAATCGTGATATATACTACTGGTTTTGTCTGGTCTTGTTTTAATTCTCTTTATCTCGATGCTGTCTTTGTGATTCTAGAATTTTCTCATGCTTGATATGGGTGAGGAGACGTCAAAAACTAATTAATGTGTTATGTATTGCCATTCACAATGATAGAATAATGCTTTCTTGAAAAGAAAAAAAAAAACTTCTAAGGTGGCTGTTTTGGGTTATGTTTGTATTTTCAGATACATTTCGTGTTACTAGTCAGTCGACAAGGGAAAGTAAGGCTCACCAAGTGGTATTCGCCGTATACGCAGAAGGAAAGATCTAAGGTATGTACAGCTTAAGTGTTATTGAGTTAATGCCGCATTATGCTTTGCATGCCTATTTAATCTTACATTTGGAAAAATGATCTGGACAGGTCATACGTGAACTCAGTGGAGTGATTCTGAACCGAGGTCCCAAGCTCTGCAATTTTATTGAATGGAGAGGATACAAGGTTGTCTACAAAAGGTAATAGACATATTTTATATAAGTAGCATGTATTTGCTACTTTAAAAACAATGGTTATAAACATGATGGTTTTGTAATTTTGCAGATATGCAAGCTTGTACTTCTGCATGTGCATTGATGAGGCGGATAACGAGTTAGAGGTACTGGAGATAATTCATCACTACGTCGAGATTCTTGACCGCTACTTTGGCAGTGTGAGTAAACGCTTATCCAAAATATACTCCTACCACTCTATCATAACCTTACAAAACATCTAGATTTTGATTAAGAGCTGTTTATTCTATGATCTTCAGGTGTGTGAACTCGATTTGATTTTTAACTTCCACAAGGTATACATACTCAACTCTATCAATGATTCTCTACTCTCTGTATTTTACTTCAATATGACAATTTTCGAATCTGGTTGTTTTGTTCTAGGCGTATTATATACTCGATGAGCTGTTGATCGCCGGAGAACTTCAAGAGTCAAGCAAGAAAACAGTTGCAAGGATAATATCAGCCCAGGTATGGTTTCTTAATCCTAATGCCCACTGAGACAAAAACGATTAGTCCGTAAGGGTTGTGTAAATGATGTTGTGTTATAATATTTGAAGGATCAATTGGTGGAAGTTGCGAAAGAGGAGGCGAGTTCCATAAGTAATATAATTGCTCAGGCTACCAAGTAGTCCTTTTCTGAACTTTTCTTATGCAGCTGAAACAATCGTAAATGAGTTAATATTTTCCTTAAACTCTGAGATATTCTCTTCTGAATCACACTTTTGTTTGTCATGTCATGTGATTGTTTGATTGATTAGAAGAAAGAAGCATTCATCGTTTTGGGTTTAAAAGTAGTGATTGATCTGCGAAATCATAAATGGTATACTATTTTTTCACATATGTTACGTTTTAAAACGTGGAATGCTGAAATTTCATCAAGTTCATCATCTCGAAATTATAATTTGTCCGATTGATTGAATAGAATTGGTTTTTGAGCCTGAGGACTGATGCACCAAACAACATGCCAGTGTCTCGTTCTTTCTTCTTCAACGTGCCTAATTTTGTAATTCGGGCGACCTAACCTCATTTTGTGTAACCGTGATCCGCCATGAGAGGAGGTATCCGCTCGAAGAGTTATCCTTTCTCCTCACAAAAGCAACGCCAATGTCCCTTTTCTCACTTTGCCCTGTTTGCTCCTTAGTACTTGTTTCACCAAAATAATCTATAGGATTTCAAATACATGAAGAATGTTTGATGGTAACACCAAAAATAGTGGAGAAGAAACAGACACTTATGGGCTTGGGCTCAAGGACTCGAAACTTGTATACCCAAACTTAAACGTGACTGCGTCTTGTTCTTACCAATCCAATAATTTATAGTAATGATAATAATTCATCTTTCCATATATAATTTTTTTTAATTATTGAAATTAAAAATGAGGGAAAGAATATCCGTTTTCTTTGCCACAAAAACATTTTCATTTGGGGGTTTTCATAATTTTTGGTTCTTCAGCTCCTCAAGCTTCGATAGGTATCGATCGTCTTCACCATACTTTTGGATTTTTTCTGATCACGTTTCAATTCCAATCTGAGAGATCTTCCTTGATTCGATTTCTGAATATATCTCTGTAATTTTTTTTCTGGTTTTTTCTAGGGTTTTAGTAATTTTCCGATGGCTTCAAGCTCAGAGAAAACACCTCTTATTCCTTCAGGTATATATGTTAATCTCGATTTTAGTTTTAGAATCGATTTGGTTGTTGTTTCTTCGAGTAATATAGAGAAATTGTTTTCAACAGATGAGAAAAACGATACCAAGGAAGAGAGTAAGAGTACTACTAAACCAGAATCAGGCTCAGGAGCTCCACCTTCACCTTCACCGACTGATCCTGGGCTTGATTTCAATGCTTTTGATTTCTCCGGCATGGCTGGGATCCTCAATGTAAGTTCTCTTTTGTGGGTGTATGATCATTGAATAGTCAAAGGTTGGATTTTTTCTTGTGTTTGATTGGTTTGTTTATTCAGGATCCAAGTATCAAGGAATTGGCTGAGCAAATAGCTAAAGATCCTTCATTTAACCAGTTAGCTGAGCAGCTTCAGAGATCTGTGCCAACCGGATCTCATGAAGGAGGTCTACCTAACTTTGATCCACAACAGTATATGCAGACAATGCAGCAGGTTATGGAGAATCCTGAGTTTAGAACAATGGCTGAGCGTCTTGGTAACGCTTTGGTGCAGGTACCTTTAATACAAGCTCTTTCGGATCTTCTTGTTATTATTAGTTAGTCAATACTTGAGGTGTGATCATGACATTGAATCTCTGTTTGGTGTTTAGGATCCACAAATGTCTCCCTTTTTGGAGGCTCTTGGTAACCCTGCAGCATCAGAGCAGTTTGCAGAGCGTATGGCGCAAATGAAAGAAGATCCTGAATTGAAACCTATACTAGCTGAGATTGATGCTGGTGGTCCTTCTGCTATGATGAAGTAAGCATGCCATTATTTGCTATAAATTATTAGGTTTACTTGTGTTCATGGCTAATAGTTGATTACTGGTGTTAGGTACTGGAATGATAAAGATGTGTTGGCAAAGCTGGGTGAAGCAATGGGTATAGCTGTTGGAGCAGACCAGACTGTTGCAGCTGAACCTGAAGAGGCCGAAGAAGGGGAAGAGGAAGAGTCTATTGTTCACCAGACCGCTAGTCTTGGTGATGTCGAGGTAAACTGATTCATACACTGTTAGTCTCTCGTGTTTCTGACGGTCTATATTTTATACTTAAGTCGGAATCATTGATCGAGGTTAGCTCATAAACTCTCTGTGCATTGATTTCCTGAACCAACCAGGGTTTGAAAGCTGCCTTGGCATCTGGTGGGAACAAAGATGAAGAAGACTCTGAAGGAAGGACTGCTTTGCATTTTGCATGTGGATACGGCGAGGTATGTCAACGTCTCAACAAGCCTTAACAAAAAAAACTGTCGAAATGTCACTATCACAGAATCATGGAAGGCAGTATATACTACCAATATTTACTAGCATCATGCACTTGATGGATAAGCAGCTTCGGTTTCACTTAGTAGATTATTACACAATTATCTGTAGCATTCTTTACAAAGGAAATTGACAGTTGCCATTATTACATCTGCAATTAGAAGTTGTTATAAAAGCTTAATCCGAAGTTTGAACCCAGCTGACCTAGGTTGAGTTTGTATGTAGGTGAGATGTGCTCAGGTTCTTCTGGATGCTGGAGCAAATGCAAATGCGATTGACAAAAACAAGAACACACCATTGCACTATGCTGCTGGTTATGGAAGGAAAGAGTGTGTAAGCCTCCTCCTAGAGAATGGTGCTGCAGTGTAAGTTTGCAACAACAAGAACACAAATTCGATTTCCAAACAACTTAGTAATGGTTATATAAGACTCTTTTAAGTGTCGTTTCATTTTCTGTTTGCAGAACTCAGCAAAACATGGACAATAAAAATCCCATTGATGTGGCCAGGCTAAACAATCAGCTAGATGTGGTGAAACTACTTGAGAAGGACGCTTTCCTCTGAGCTGCTTTGACTCTTGAAGGATATGTTTCTTCTCTGTCATGTAATAGTGTCACAGAGTCTGATTGCAACCTTGTCTTCTGTGGGGGTTTTCATCATTAAATCTGGAAAAAAAAGATGGAGAAAATGGATGTTTATTATGGTTTTGTAATGAATTATTTTCTTCTTGAATTGGTTTTTTCTTTTGGCTCTTAAAGTCTTTTTTGTCCTTCTTTGTGTGCCACAGGGCTTTAGTGTTGCAATCACAAAGAAAAAACCCTTAAACTGTTATATTCGAGAAGGAATAGACTGTTTAATCAAATCGGTGATAAGATAATTTGGAGATTTTTAACATGCCAACCGTAAATTAGAATGAAGAGTAGAAAGCCCATAGAGGATAACGATACTAATAGATGAGATTTGTACATAAGTAATGTGCAGAATGGAAGTCGATAGAATGAAATGCAAAAGTGAACTCAAGAACAGCAAAGATGATAAAACTTGGACCTCAAATCATCTTTGGCTCTTTGCTGTTTCTTTTGTTTTCTCTCTTGAAAGTATTATTGAAAAAACAGTAAAAAAAAACTCAAAATTGAGGTTACTTCAATTTAACAATAGTAAAATCATCAACACAATTTTTTTTTTTAAAGACATCTTAATTTTCTAAAATGGATATACAAAATCATATCTTGCACCTCGGAATTTGGTCCACCTTAGACGTTTTTAGTGGCAAAAATTCCCGGATTTATGTGGATTCCAATATTAGTCTAGGTTTCGGCATAGAATTCTCCTGGTTAATTAAAAATATGTATACAATGTTATAATTTAATCAAACCAACAAAATAAAAAGAGTTTGTAAAAATTTCAAAATAGTTCTTTCAAATAAATTCTGAACAGTCTTTTAAATTTATTTTTAGTGTTTAGTGTGTCATATGTCATATGTATACAAAAACTTAATTTAAAATTTGTTATTTTGAGTGAGAGTTTTAACTGTAAAACTAAATATACGATTTTACAAAAAGTAATATAAATAAATTAAGCATTATTTGGAAAATAATGTAAAGCTGATAATTATATTCCTAATTTTAAATCCATATTGTTTCCTTAAAGAATATTTCAATATAATTGCAAAAAGAAAAGAAAGGAAATATATCTTCCGACAATATTATCTGATGCGCGTGAAATAGACTATCAGGCCAAGATTAGGTCAAAAAGCCCGTGAGCCCAAAAACCTGAGAAAACCCGGTTCAAATTGCAAACCCTCGATTTCATTTCTCCAATTCGATAGACGCTGGGTAAAAAAATTCGGAGGACGACGAAAGAGAAAACGAGTGTTTCAGTCACTGCCCCACGGAGCTCTCGGAAATTTGTCTTCCCCTTGTCGTCGTCTCCCTATCTACTGCTTCTTCTTCGTTTTCGTCTTCTTTATCAAGGTGCGCTTTAGCTTCTCAACGCCGTTTGATTTTTAGAATTTCGATTTTTTTTTTTTTTTTTTTTTTT
>Ga0041059_1001049_pt1 | contig 21967 bp, 19 predicted proteins | sample AraColnosormetaG_FD_56232 | JGI IMG/M metagenome (GOLD analysis project Ga0041059, IMG submission 56232) | Arabidopsis roots microbial communities from North Carolina, USA - Col MF nosort | ecosystem: Host-associated > Plants > Roots > Unclassified | place: USA: North Carolina | collected... | reverse complement strand
AAAAAAAAAAAAAAAAAATTAGATTCTGTTTTTATATTTAAAATCCGTAATTGAGATTTGAGAAAAGAAAAAAAAAACTAATTTTATATGTAACCAATTTTTAAGCCAAAACTCGGAAAAAAACATCTCTAACTATTCACAGATTGAAATAGGTTGAAATATATACAACATTCAAAAACATTGTAATCATTACTTGGAACTCAAGAAAGTCTTTGTTTCTAATCAATTTCTAACATGAAATGGTAACAACTAGGGCTTCACATCTCTGTATATGTGCCGAGGCAACTTCCAGAAGCCCCAAGACTCTCTCGTTGCCATTTCCAGCTGATCGATCGATGTTTCTATCCCCAAGAAACACTCGTTCTATTAGTCATCTCCTGATTTCTTAAAAATCCTAGATCATCTGTTGTTGCTGTTGTATCACCAACACAGAAGCTTGACAATTTAGATCCTGTGAAGTCAAGAGATCTCCAATGATACCAAGTTCTTCAAACTCACTCCATTCTTCAAGCCCCTCGGTGAAAACACTCTTCCTTCCTTTTTCTCTTCCGACGATGAACAGATCATACTCATTCGCAATAGATTTCAACAATTGTGATGTTTGATTTGCGTCATTCACTACTTCCTCGGAGAAGACAATGTCAGCACCGGCTAGAACGTTGCTTTTCACGTCTCTGAGTAGTTCTAAGTCGAGCATGCGATCCCAGTCGGTTGCTTGGTTCGCTCTCTGTTCGGAAGAGATGAGTGAAACCACTGTGATGGTTATTCTTGAATCACGAGCCATTCTCTTGGCGAGTGATAAAGCTTCTCTATCGTCTTTACCTCCAAGAAAGAGCATACAAACTTGGTAAGATGAGAAGTTTGCAGCTGTCTCTTTGATTGTTCTCCGTCCATTACTGCTTCGATAGACGAAGATTCCGACAGAGCAAGGAGAGAGGTCGAGGACACTCTTGTTCAGTTGCCGGATCATTAGGCTGTCTGAAACAATGGCTGATCCATCAGCAGACCAAGTCTGGTGAAAAGGAAGGATGATGAGAGACGTTGTGTTGTTTAAAGCCAGCATACAGATGTCTCCGTGCATCATCTTCGGCACGGATAAAGCCGTGTAAGTGCTAACGAAAACAGAGCCGAAAAAATCGTTGTGGAACTGTTCGAATGAGACAACGACGTTTTCAGAATTATAAGACATGTTCTCACTTTTACGGGTTTGTAATCGGTGAGAGATGAGGACTGGATTGGCTTGTCCTACTAGCTCCATCAAGTGAAGGACGTAAGTAGCTACAGGGTTTTCTCTTGAGGGACAAGTAGCTTCAAGGAGATTGATCATCGGACGGATATCGTCTGTTTTGTAGATACACGATAGAATCCTGAGCTCGGAGTTTGGTTTCATGTGAAGCATGTTCCGCTTCTCGTATCCTGCGTACATCCTCGAAGGATCATAAATGCGTTTTAAGAGCGGAGGTATGACTGCAGAGTTCAACAAGATGTACAAAGATAAAACCGTAAAGGTCACCGGCCGAATAGTCTGCAATCAAAATGAATACTAAGCTCAGTTTCTGAGTGTATCAAAATGTGTTAGATACATTTTGAAGGAAATATGTCAAATACATTTACTTACCCCTCTTTGATACGCATAACCGTAAGCACCGAACTCGAAAATGCCTTTGAATGACATAATTAGAGACAGAGCAATGCAATCCTTTGCTGGCATACCGTATAAGAAGGCAGGGAGAGTCGTGAGAGCGAATTTGACAATAAACGATACAGACACTAGGATGACAATACTCTTGAGATCTATCCAAGACTGTAAAATCGAAGTATCGATCTCTTCCGCGGAGGTAGCCACAAAGAAAGGAAGGAATGTGCCGAAAACCACAGACTCAAACTTCTGAAGTATTGCAGAGCCTAGAGGTGGACCGTGTGGAACAGCTAAGCCTAAGATAAAAGGTCCTATGAAAATAGATTGCTTGCACCAATCGGCAAGAATGGCTGATCCAAAGACAAGAATGATGATTGCATATATATAGAATTTCTTTACGGGACGACCAGAAGGTGTTCTCTTGATAATGAAGAACATTAATGGTCTGAATATGTATATGGCAAAACAAACAAACAAGACCACTGTGCCCGCACGCTTCATAGGACGGTTTCCAACAATAACATCTCCGATAAAAACTGATCCAAGCCGAGATTTATCGTCCTTGAGTTCCTTTAGAAAGACTAGAACCGCAGAGAGGATCGAGGTGCTGAAGTCACTGATCACTGCAGAAGACATAGCGAGACGGCCAAGCTCTGAATTCTGGAGCCTAAGCTCAAAAAGAAGGTTTCCAATTACAGGAAACGACGAAAGGCATTGGATCAAATAGATGAAAATGATTTCAAAGAAACTCATAACCGGTTCTCCCTTTTTCGTCCCTACATCTCTTAGGATCAAGAAGAAGATCAAGGCGCAAACCGTTATAGAGAGTAACACTGAGGAAAGACCGATAGCTACAGCTTTTCTCCCGGTGCTGCGGATCAAACTCAAGTCCATTTTAACTCCCATCAAGAACCAAAACATCATGTAGGAACATGCACCCACTAAACCAAACAGAGTCTCTTTATAGTCTTCCGTCGAGAGGAATTTCCTAGCCGGTGTATTCTCCTTAAGAAACGACTTGCTCAAGAGAATCCCAGTCTGGCAAAACCACACAGAATATCAAACATAAGCAATGCAAACAAAGAGGAAGAGAGATTTGAAGATTCAAGAATTGAGTAAAGTTCTTACAAGCATATGGGAGGTGAAACGAATCATGCCGAGACGTCTGAGGAAGAAATGGAAGAATTGCCAGAGAATAGTGACGATAAGGAAAATGATCTGAACATGTGGAAACATGTAATTCCAGAACTCAATGTTTGCTTGAGGATCTGGGAGCTTCGGGGAGGGCCATAGCCCGCTCGAGCTCGGGTTAATAGGCAAGATACCGCAGATCATGTTTGCATCTCTCCATGTATCTCTCAGGTAAGGGATCCTATCACCATTAAACTCCATTGGACAAAACTTGTTAACAAGAACAAAGATGATAGAAACAAGAGAATCATATGATTATAAAAACCGAATCAAGAGCTATAACTGTCTTAAACAAAAAAGGTTTTGGTAACAGAATTGAAGAGAAGCAGTGAAACAAAAAAACATCTGGGTTTTGTCATTAAACAACAACTCTCTAAAAATAGTCAATCTTGTGGGAACAAGAGACGGCGACATAGTTTTTCAGATTTCTGGTTATTTGTTAGTTTTTTAAACAGCTTGTTAGTGTTAATTTAAGCATTCTCATCACTTCAACAGACAAATGAATACAATATAACTTCAAGTAAATATCATAACTTGCAAGAGAATATTATACTTTTAGCGTTTCCAGATTCCAAAAATAGCAAAAATACAAATGCATCAAACAATCTAAAGGAAAAACTTCACAACCTTCAATCCTCACCACAAGAGGCTACTCTCTTTTCCCTCTCTATACGTTCCTGCAAGTTCAAAACACCAAACACAGTGCGATGGACAATTAGCATCTGCGTTTGCGGCTAGACCTTAAAACGCAAAACTCCGTTCAACAGCCAATATTCCCGACCAATGTTTATATGCCGATGTTCAGAGTTCAGAACATCGGTTTAACTACTTATTTCATGCCAATTAAGACACGAACTAAGACAAAACTAATACTTAGTTTCATTTATGGTTAAAAGCCACATGATCATGGAAAATCAAGAAATACCTTGGGATGCAGTAGGAGTCTTGAATCGTTGAAGGTTTAGTTAGCGAAAACATTGATCTTAACTCGAGCAGTGACATCGGGGTGAAGCTTGAGTTCGGCTATGTATTCTCCGGTTTCACGGATTTCTGGGAGAGAGACAAGGCGTTTGTCGATGTCCCTGCAAAACACAGCCACAGAGAAGCAGATAAAACCATATTAGGTTCTTCGAACAACACTAAAAACCAAATGTAGACTGATCCAACTAAACCGCCCACATGAGAAAGCTTGTAGCTTTTTATGTGGAAATGTAAAATTTTCTATGTTGTTACTTTTGGAGCTGTGATTTGATGATGTCGACGAGGTCTTGAGCTGTGACACTGCAGGAAAATATAAAGTTAAGTACAGGCTAAACACTATTCTCAAGACTGTTAAAATCTAGATTTGCTTAAGTAGGACTTACGATCCAAATATCAGTTTGCCTTTACCGCCTTTGCGTTTAACCTTGAAAGCACCAACGGTTTGGAATACCATCGCCAGTTGTTGTGCCTCTTCTTTCACCTGCAAAAAAGGTTCCACGCAAAGAAAAAACCAACAAACAGATGAAAATCAATAACCAAAGAGTTTTTTGGTGATCACTCAAACACCAAAACTTTACATGATGATCAAATAAAAACAATCAATGTATTCATATCAGATTACCCTTTGCTTCTCTGCCTCAATCCGTTCGTCTTCCATCTTCAATTCCCTGGGGGAAAAACACACACACAAAAAGAAAGAAAATGATGTTTTTCTTGTTGATCTTACAACATTGTAGCAAAGTCCCTCGAAATACAAAGGCCTTAGAACCGAATAGTAAGAGCATACAAAAGCGAACGGAAATTTCGAAGTTGAGGTGAATTACTTGAGCAGAAGTGGAGTCATAAGCTGAGCCTTTCCAGTAGGCAAGAGGAAGTTTCTGAAAAATCCAGCTTTCACATCAAGTAATTGCCCTTGCTTACCCAAATCCGTCACATCCTCTTTCAAAATTACCTTAAAGACACAAAACAAGATTTACCATTAGTGTTTCACTTACTCCATTTCTCTACACAGAAACAAAGCTTCAAACCAATTTATCTTCACTACTTGAAACTAAACTGGTAATATAAAGGCGTCTACTTTTCTAATGTTGATTCATCTTTCTTCCTAACTACGCTGATACAAGAACAAAGACGATGTTTTTACACTAAACCCATAAATTAAGCATCTTCAAGTCTTTTACTTTCATCTCCACCAAAATTCTTCAGAAACACAAGCTCAAATCAAAAACTAACTAAAAGCCAAATCAAATTTTTGAAGGAAACCCATGAAAGGTAATGACTTTTACCTTGCGAAGTTTCTTAGCTTTCTTCTGGGAAACAACTTCAAAATTGAACCTTCGCTCAGATACTTTTAGGGTTTCATTTGCACCGCCATTGAAGCTGTGTGACCAACAAGGAGAGGAGCTCCATGAGAGAGACAAAGCTGTCGAAGAAGCCATAGCCAAAGCTGATTTCACTTCAAAGCAGAGATAACAAGAGCGCACAGTTGTAGTAATTGTTATCTTCTTATCGGCTTTTCGTGTGCTTGCTCAAGTGAAGTGACGAATGTTTTTCTTATGTTTCGAATTTGACCCCGTAATTATTCTACTTTTCTGTTTTCTTACTTAAAAGTTTTATAAAGTTCAATTGAGTACCCAAAATTTAACGGTTAAATCGGTTTTATAGTGCTAAAAGTTCCTCTGGATTTTGATTTACAATGTTTGTACTTTGTATGATGATTATACATATACACAACAAATCTACTCGATTTCAGAATGTACATAATCTCTAAACACAAAGTTCTTCTCTTGTTCATGTAAAGCATATGCAGAAGCAGCTGATATCAGTGATAAACCAGCAAGAACCAGTCGAATCTGAACATCAGAAGGAACACCAGCCGTGGCGGCCCAGAAAACCGTCGCGCCAACGAGAAACTTCTTGAGGATTTGGAAACTGTTGTAAGCTCCTTTGCAGGAAGAGCATACTTGTGTATGCTGATCAAATCTATCTAGCATCTGTTTGTTCAAATTTGTCACGTTTTCAGACATGTGTTTGTATATATATAGAGATCAATCAAATGATGTTAGGATGCATGATTGATGGCTCACCTGACGCTTGGTTAAGACAGTGGAAGGGAGAGGTTGGTTAGACGGGGTGGAGCCGAACCATTCAGGCTGACTCTTACCATGCCGTCTGAGCCAGTTTCTGAATGCTAGAACAAAACGGTCTGCCTGGGTTGGAGTGAATGTGAGCTTTGTGTACTGTTTGTTCACGTCGTAGTCTGGTGACTCCATTGATTTAGCGAGGAATACTTTCTCTTGTCCTTGAAGTACGATCATGTCTCCGTCATAGACTAAGTTCGAAGTCCAGTGTTCATACCATCTTGGTACAACCTAACAAGGAACAGCTTCAGAAGAATTTACGTAGTAAAATCGGATTAGAGATGGAATCAAAGTTTGTTTTACCTGCCACCAAGCTGGTCCTGGTACAGAGAACTGAAAGAAGTTACGGGCGCTGCAAACGATGGAACGGGTCTTTCCTGGAGCCATTGGTATATTGAATGAGCAAATCCAAATGACCCATTTTTGATTACCGACGATTGGTAGTTTCGCATCTAACTCAATTCTGTAGACAAGGATACACAATTTCATTCTATGCAACTGTATGCTAACCATTTATTATGTATAGTGAGCAAACTCAACACTCACTTGTTCATAGAATAGCACGGAGCAACAAATTTTGCGGTTATCCTTGGACTGTCATCATTCGCACCTTGGAAACCCCAAGGCCCACTTGACTCCACCTTGAACGGCAATGGTTTGGCTCTGTCTCTTCTTCCTGTAACCTGTTTACAACACGTAATCATCGCCTGAGGATAATATCCCTTAGTGGAAATGCAAACACATTGGGAGCTTTGAGAAAGAAAACAACACCTTGTGATGAGCAAAATCTATATGGGAAGGATCAGATACATTTTCCATGAGAGTATCATATCCATAGAAAAGATCCCTTTGAATTGTCACCGTCGAAAATTCCGGTTTATCGAAATCATCCGGCAACCTTTTATGTTAAAGATCAACGCATTTAATAAAACGAGTAATAAAACGAGTATGCTATGTTCATGGAAGCCTGAGAAGATAATCATTTTCGTTACCTAGGGGGTTCAATTGAATTGGCTCTATCCCAACCATTTTCATCAGGCCACACAAAGAGAAGACCTTGAGACACCATTGTCGGGAACTTAATAGCACAAGCTCTCGGGGATTTAACAGCACGAGCTTCAGGACCTGAAGTAGCAGCCTGAGGAATCCTAGTGCAAGATCCACACCCACCAAATGACCATCCATGATACGAACATTGCAAGTGTCCATTCTCATCCAACCTTCCTTCCTACATAACCACAATGCATCAACACATACACAAACACATCAATGAGTCAAGCTCAAAACTTTGGTTACATACACAACAAAGTTTACTTCTTTTTGCTCATAAGTCATAACAATAACAACAACACAAAACTGTTCTGATTCTGACCCTAATATTTTATTCTTTGAAGCTTTTAACCTAATTGATATACTTTAAAAATCAAAACTTTACAATAAACAATCATCTACAATAATTTATTCTTCTAATCCAAATCCAAATCACAGTTATAAACTACTTGAACTGTTTCTTCCAAGAGAGAGAGATTACAGATAAAGGAGCGAGCCGGTGAGGGCAGAGATCATCAAAGGCTGCCCATTTCTGATCATTCCGATCAAACCAGAGTACAAGGTCTCGACCCAAGAGCTGGAACGGGGTTGGCACATTCGGATCCAAATCCTCAACCAAAGAAACTGGATACCAATGATCTCTCCACTTAAACTCAGACCCTTCTTCTTCCTTATCTCCGCCGTATTCTTCTTCGATCCGCTTCTCCTCCGTCGAATCCGAAGTGGGTACAGACGGCGGCGCCGCCACGCGTAAAGGGTTGTGGAAAAGTTTCGATCTTGATGGAGAAATTGAGACCTTTAATGGGAATTTTGTGGTGGGAGATAAAAAGGGAATCTTTTTGGATTGGGATTTGGTGATTGTTGCAGAAGTAGAAGAGAGTAAAACTACTGACATTTTTCTAGTTTGGTTTGTTGGATTTTGATGTTTATTTACTCTTCTGATGAATCTTATTTCAAGCTACGAGAAGAACGAAGAAGAAGAAGAAGAGATTGCGTGCAAGTATGCAATTTTTCCGTGGACATTGATACCATTTGTTGTCTTGTAACGAGAAACTATGAACAAATGGATTTAACACGTGGAGGATTTTGGCACATTGCAAATATGAACGTTGTGATATGTATTTGTGATATACATAAACGAAAGAGACTATTTAAAATAACAAACAATACAACACATACACACACAAACACACATCATTGCAATTACATTATTTAAGTCTCGTTTCAAAGATCTAAATAGATCATGAAAACAGTTTCTTCGAAGCACAATGAGGTATTGCATTCCGGGTTTGGCTTTGGCTATCTGAGGAAGCATTTCTTGTGTCTTCTCTTTCACAAGCTCAAAGGTTTTCTCCATACCATCTTGCCCAAATAGTGAAGCTACTGATCCTCCAACCGTGACCTTAAAGGAGACTGTTAAAAACTCGGGGTCTAACGGATACTCTCCCTTGGCGTGTATAATATTTTCGAATACCTCAATCGTGAAACACCCGTTATCCTCGATGATTTGCTTCAATTCATCCGCTTGTGGAGCATAGATAGGCAACTTAAAAGTGTCAAGCTTTTGTTGATCTATTAGACCCTTTTGAACAGACAGCCAAAAACATAACATGTTAGTATGGATTTATTAGTATAATGTAATGATCAAACGAGTAACTAGTGTTTTATGAGATTGAAGTACCTGGTTAGCAATTTCATTAAGAGAAGCTCCAATAAAATCAATCATCATGCCTTCAACCGTTTCAAACATTTGAACTCCATTTGGACGACATGAACCAAGAAGCAATAGCAATCCACCGGACACAAGCTCTTGCGCTCTCGCGTTCAAGAAACTCCCCACATCGATCTTGTATTGACCAAGATACAATTTTGCTACCTCTTTTGAAGATCCAGAGCAATGTATGTCCTTGTTCCACACAGGAGAATCACGATCTTTAACTTCTTTGGGAATCTTGGATATGAAATGGAGTGAGTAAGCAGAAACTCCCAAATGGAGACTATTTCTAGGAAGAACACGACCAAAGAAAGAACCCGGTACTCCACTTGCGAAATACAGTCTAGCCGGAGGAAGTGTTTTGAAAAGAGTGTTGAAATCATTGTTCGAAGAATCATTGAAGAAAACTTGGAACTCGATATTACTTTCTTTCTTATACTTGTTTTCCACAGCATCGATTAAGGTTTGCACCGCTGTGAAAGTGTTTGGTCCAGAAGAGCAACCAAAATCTGCTATGTTAACAAGATTTGAAGTAAAGTCGATATCGAGTTTCGTAGAGATGGCTTCATTGATCTTTTCCTTTGCAGCTTCAACCAATGCTCCCTATACACCATAAATGTTTTGCAATCAATATCTCAAGCTATAAAAAGATGATTTAAAAGTTTTTTTGTGTGTATATGTTAATAAGTAAACCTGGTATTTCGAATGGTCTCGGTAACTGTTGGGACCTTCACCACCGATCATTGTGAATGAAGTCGACATGTCTCTCTTTTAACTCCTGTCTTGTGATGATTTCTTTATATGTGCGTGAGGATGTGATGAATGTTTTAGTTTCAAGCCTTTGTGCTTATTTATATCTATCAATCGGCTTGCCATTGAGGGTTTGAGTATTGCTAGTATTAATAAACATATTGGCCACGTTTTATTAAACAAATTTTCGAATACATTAACTAATAAACATAATTATCATATTTTAATACTATAAGCCTATGCAGGGAATCATTTGACCATTCACTTTTCACGATGCAGCCCAATAATGTGGATTTTGCAGCCTGTCAGGGATCACTTGACCACCGCAACAACCAAATTCATTATTAATTAGAACTTTTAGAAATGATTAAACATGTGTGCTAAATAGGATATAACTATTAATTTAAAATGTGTCATTAAAAACTTGATTGATTCTCTTGCAAACACGATTGCCGTTATTATCGTTTGATAATAACTACAAAAATTGTTTTATATTTTTTTGGACCGTTTAAAATTACTAATATATTTATTTATTTTTAAACAATTTTCAGCTAGCATTTTTGATGTAGTTGCATCTCTATTAATTAAACGATTTGAGTTTTTTTTTGTCATCGTCTATTTCATCATAATTAGAAATAATATATATATATATATATATTTTTTATTTTTTTTGAAACTTCATGCGAAAGTAGATATTGGTAGCGATGGAGATAGAGTTTGTGATTGATTCCATAATCACATATAAACAAGAAGGTTTGATTCCACAAGCAATCAAATCCGTAAATTGATAGAAAGGAAGTGAATTCCACACTCAGATTCTAAAGACAAAGAACAAGAACAATTCAAAGATAGTCTTTAAAAGAAAACAAACTTTTATTAAATCAATGATAATGGATATTTTACAATGAGAAATGAGCTGAGCTATATAGGCTCGAAATACAACAGCTCTAATGTCCAAACAAGTAGTAAATCGCAAAATTAGGGGCACTCTAGGAAAGCTCTCATGGCACTCATGTGATTTGGTCTGTAATCTACAAAGGTGTATTGCCTAAATATCCATACTATTGGTGAATATTGAATATTTCACGAGGAGTTATGAGTTTGGGTGGAAAAACTTGAAGTTGACTTGATCCAGGTGGGTCTTCTTGCATCATGTATTATATATTAAGAGCTGAATAGAATGGAGAGGAGAGGATAAGGGAAACATTATCTCTCTTAGGGAAAATATTAATTGTAACTGATATTTAAAAGAAGAGACTGTTAAAATGACAAGAACAGAACATACACATAAGTAATGACATCACTGAGGCCTCAAGATTTATTTCATTTCACAGATCTATATCATGAAATCAGTTCCTTCGAAGCACAATGAGGTATTGCATTCCAGGTTTGGCTTTGGCTATTTGAGGAAGCATTTCTTGCGTCTTCTCTTTCACAAGCTCATAGGTTTTCTCCATCCCATCTTGCCCAAATAGTGAAGCTACTGATCCTCCAACAGTGACCTTAAACGCGGACGTCAAATACTCGGGGTCTAACGGATACTCCCCCTTTGCGTGGCTAATCTTTTCGAATGCCTCAATCGTGAAACACTTGTTATCCTCGATGATTTGCTTCAATTCATCCACATTTGGAGCATAGATAGGCAATTTAAAAGTGTCAAGCTTTTGTTGATCTATGAGACCCTTTTGAGAAAGAAAAAAAGAAAGAAAGAACATGTTAGCATCAATTAGTACTAACATATAGACAAGTTAACTAGTGTTTTATGAGTTTTGAAGTTTACCTGGTTAGCAATTTCATTAAGAGAACTTCCAATGAAATCAATCATCATGCCTTCAACCGTTTCAAACATTTGAACTCCAGTTGGACGACATGAACCAAGAAGCAATAGTAATCCACCGGACACGAGCTCTTGAGCTCTCGCGGTCAAGAAACTTCCCACGTCGATCTTGTATTGACCGAGATACAATTTCACAACTTCTTTTGAAGATCCGGAGCAATGTATGTCTTTGTTCCACACAAGCGAGTCACGGTCTTTGATTTCTTTGGGAACCTTGGATACGAAATGGAGTGAGTAAGAAGAAACTCCCACATGAAGACTATTTTTAGGAAGAACACGACCAAAGAAAGAACCCGGTACTCCACTTGCGAAATACAGTCTAGCCGGAGGAAGTGTCTTGAAGAGAGTGTTAAAATCGTTGTTTGAAGAATCATTGAAGAAAACTTGGAACTCGATTCCCTCAATATTACTTTCTTTCTTATACTTGTTTTCCACAGCATCAATTAAGGTTTGTACCGCGGTGAAAGTGTTCGGTCCAGAGGAACAACCAAAATCAGCTATGTTAACAAGATTTGAAGTAAAGTCGATATCGAGTTTCGTGGAGATGGCTTCATTGATCTTTTCCTTTGCAGCTATAACCAGTGCTCCCTATGAACCATAAGTTTTTTGCTATCAATTATCTAAAGCTAAATAGAAATGATTTCAAAGAAGAAAAAAAACATGAGTATATTAGATGATAATTAATATAGTAAACCTGGTATTTCGAATGTTCCCGGTAACTGTTGGGACCTTCACCGCCGATCATTGTGAATGAAGTCGACATGTCTCTCTTTTAACTCTGGTCTTGTGATGATTTATTTTTGTGTGTGAGGATGTGATGAATTTTTAGTTGGAAGACTTCGTGCTTATTTATATCAATCGGTCTGCGTGAAGCATATCCATATAAACTAATCAATTAATATATGTTTAATATTTTTATATAAATATTAAAACATGGGAGATTGACTTATTGACGAATAGTTTTGTCATTGTGGAGGCAGCCGATTGGTGTTGACTTGTCTTTCCAATTTTTGCATCCACAAAACGTGCCAATAAAAGACAACTAATATTATAATGGTTTAGGACATGACAAACTATCCGGACAAGAACAAAATGAAGATATTTTTTGAAAAGTAATTAATGAGAACCGCAATTTTTAGTTTTTTTTTATCATCAATTTTTAGCTTTTTTGAATTATTTGAATTATTTATATTATCATGAAGTAATTTCTTCCTTCAAACTGGATATTCGTTCATAAAGTGTGTGATTATAATGTATTGGTTTTCATGGTGTTGAGCATATATAATGGTATATAAAAATTTTGGGATGAAAAAAATATAAACTTTGAAAATTTCACTAAAATTGTAAAATTTTGTTTGATTTTGTCATTTCAAACATGTCGTTAACTTTCCGTTAACAAAAAAATCGTTAATTTTTCATTAGTATTTTCTGTTGCAAGCAAAACGATTTAGTTTTAAAATTTTTGAAATAAAATAACGATTGTTAGCCCATGAAGACTCAATCCAATTACCTATTTTCTTCCTAAGATGCACTCAACCATTAGGCCACTATCTCATTCTTACACAAACATTTTTCGTATATTATTTTATTCTGTCGTCAAAGTTGTAATTCAGTATATGGTCTATCTCTTCCAAAAGTTTCCCTAAGATCAAACGGTATAATATATTTCGTATAGGTATAAACGAGAAATTAGTGAATGGAAACAACAAAAGAGATTGGTAGTTTTCACAATCTACAGTCGTAAGTTTTATACATAAACATAAATCATCAAGGACTTGCTATTTTCAGCTCTTAAAAACTAACCATAACTCATAAAACATGAACCACAATGTATAACTAATCAACAAATTTATTTGGTAGAGTAAAAACTAAATGCAAAGTAGTCAATCTTCGGAAGTGATCCATTTATTTTCAAAGTTTAGAAATGCCTAAACATGTGTTCTAAAAGGATTAGATTGATAAAAGAATATGTGTCACTAATTATTAACGTAACAAGACTTCTTCTTTATGTTTACGAGTCAATGAGAAATTTTCTTTGCAGTTGCAAAGATGTTACCAGTGGTCGGGTTCGGTAACATCATGTATGTCTCTTCTAAACAAGAACAATAGTTGACAATTCGGTTCTTCCTCTGATTTCATTATTCAAAGGTTTACCTTTTTTGACCTCTCTTAGTTCATTTTAATGCTTTGATTCACTCACTCACTTTAACACAAGCACAAAGATAATTGAACTATCATTCTCTCAAGTCTTTTGGTATTTTAATTTTAACACAAAGACATAAACGTTTAGTAAAAGAGAAGAGAGAAAACATTAATTGTCTACATTTTTATTGTTGGATCCAAGGATAACATTTACACAACACCACACACCCACATTTTTATACTAGTTTTACTTCTACTTACATACACATACACACATGCTTCTACTTAGACCTAAACCTTACTTCTAGATATCAGTACCCTAAGGTAGAACCAATCTTACAAGCAAGGTTTACCAACAACTCTAAAAGCACCTCCAGTCCACATGTGAAGAGAATGTCTATAATAATATTAAAATTTTGAATATACAAAATTTATATATTATTTTTATTTTTGGGCAAAAAAAATTACAAAATATTAATAGTTAATTGTGAAGAGTTTGTTTGACCAAAAAAAAAATGTGAAGAGTTTTTAATTATGAGACACCCTTATCAAAAATGTCTCCACCAAAACATTTAAACTAAATGTATCAAACGGGCTGCTCCGCGTCCATCAGGATCGATTCACAATAGGCATTAGTTTTTGATAAAGTGCGACAGATCAGTCCGCTAGGATTACGGATAAAAAATTACGTCTAGACCGCTCTATTAAATATAAGGGGTTCTTACTATTGGAGGTGGACTTAATTCTTTCTCTATCACCTTACCATAAAAATCTGGTAGATTTAAAAACTAATAAGTATACAATGTGGTAAAATCGGATAGCTTTTACCAAAATGTTGTAATTATGAATTATGATGACAGAAAATCCCTTTAGATTTTTACCATGCAATTTTGATTCAGCTTTTTAATTTGACTTCACAACGTAACGGCTATTATTATATCTATTTTTTTAACAACCAAATCGTATTTCTGGTTTAATAGTTAAACCGGTCTAACCAAAACGGTTTCTCTCTTGATACTAAACGAAGAAGAAAAACCCTAATTTCCAAACCCAATTTCTAACTACCAAACCAACGAGACGACACACCACCAACGATCTCTCTCTTGACTATTCCAAATCTCCAATCATTACCTTTTCCAAATTCTGATCGATTCACCATACCGTCTTATTTCTCCATTGTGATTTGTTTTCTTCATTCAGCGAAATTGATCTCATCAGATTCTGTTTTTTTTTATCATCATCAGTCAATTTTTTGAATTCATTACCTCAATTTTGTTCTACACGAATTTCTAGGGTTTTATTGAAATCGAGATTCAGATTTTACCCTCTACTCTGAATCCTTGGTCTCTGAGATTGCTTCATTAGTCAAGTTTCAGCTATGGCGGAGGACAAAAACAACGGACGTGTGAATGACGAAAGTGAGTACTCGTCGGAGGACGAAGGAACAGAGGATTATAAGAAAGGAGGATACCATACAGTAAGAGTCGGTGATACTTTTAAGAATGGAGCTTATGTGATTCAGAGTAAACTTGGTTGGGGGCATTTCTCCACTGTTTGGCTTGCTTGGGATACGCAAGAATCGGTATGTGACTTATACCCTCTTCGTTTTTTAGGTTAGAGAACCAATTGAGGTTCTAAACATGATTGCTTTAGTAGGTTTTCTTAGTATATATGACTTTGACTGCAATGTGCTTGTGCAAGTTGTTTGACTTGTTGTAGAGAAATGCTAAAAGTTGAATCCTTAGTCTTAGATTACCGATTACCCGGGATGGGTTATTCATAGATCGTTAGATCTCTTAGTTTTTTAGGCTAGAAAACCAATTTACCAGCATAAAAATGATTCCTTTATTAGGTTTCTTAGTATATAAGACTCTTTGAGTGTAATGTGCTTGATCAAGTTGTTTGACTTGTTGTAGAGAAATGCTAAAGGTTGAATCTTTAGGCTTAGATCAGTAGTTCTTTAGTTTCATGTGTGAAGTTTTGAAAGTTCTTTTTTGTGTAGCGTTATGTAGCTTTGAAAGTTCAGAAGAGTGCTCAACATTATACAGAGGCAGCAATGGATGAGATAAAGATTTTGAAACAGATAGCTGAAGGTGACTCGGGTGATAAGAAGTGTGTTGTAAAGCTACTGGATCATTTCAAGCATACGGGTCCTAATGGGAAGCATGTTTGTATGGTTTTCGAGTATTTGGGAGATAACCTTTTGTCGGTTATTAAGTACAGTGATTACCGAGGGGTTCCTCTTCACATGGTTAAAGAGCTTTGTTTTCATATTTTGGTTGGGTTGGATTATCTTCATCGTGAGCTTTCTATTATTCATACTGATTTAAAGCCGGAGAATGTTCTGCTTTTGTCTACGATTGATCCGTCGAGAGATGTGAGGAGATCAGGTGTTCCACTTGTTCTGCCTATAACCAAGGACAAGATTGTTTCTGAGTCTGCTGTTAAACCTGAAACTAAAAGTTATACGTACAATGGTGATTTGACAAAGAATCAGAAGAAGAAGATTCGTAAGAAAGCGAAGAAGGTGGTGGCTCAAGATTTTGGTGGAGAGGAAGCTTTGGAAGAAAGTGAGAGAGATTCTAACTCCGAAGCAAGAATAAATGGCAATTCCACCGTAGAGAGATCTGAAGGAAGTTCCACAAGATTAATGGAAGGTGAAGAAGCCAGAGAGAAGGCTAACAAAAAGAATGGTCGGGGTAGTAGGAGAGGAAGCCGATCCACAAGGCAGAAATTACTGAGTGATATAGAGTGCAAATGCAAATTAGTAGATTTTGGGAATGCTTGTTGGACATATAAACAGTTCACAAGCGATATTCAGACAAGACAGTATCGATGTCCAGAGGTTGTTCTTGGCTCAAAATACTCAACTTCTGCAGATATGTGGTCCTTTGCTTGTATTTGTTTCGAGCTGGCCACCGGAGATGTCTTGTTCGATCCTCACAGTGGTGAAAATTATGACCGGGATGAGGTATGTTCATATATATTCACTTTCTTTGCCAGTTTGGTATGAAGAGCTAAGTTGTATCACTATTATGTGCAGTCTTGAACTGGTTGCCTTTGTTTCAGGATCACCTGGCATTGATGATGGAGCTTCTAGGGATGATGCCACGAAAGGTAAAGCTGATAAACATAGTCGTTGTGTTGTGACCATATAAGATTGCATGATATATCTCTAGTATCGAATCCTTTCTAAAGTTGGATCTTAGTTGTTTTGGTTGCATATGACTGCAAATCTTGATGGTTGAAACTCAGAAAATAGTAGAGCCTAATTTTGTATTGATGAGCTTCATTTGTTTTCAACCGTAGATTGCATTAGGTGGTCGATACTCACGAGATTTCTTCAACCGACAAGGTGAGCTAAGGCACATCCGGCGGTTGCGGTTTTGGCCCATCAGCAAAGTCTTGAAGGAGAAATATGATTTCAGCGAGCAGGACGCAAAAGACATGTCAGATTTCTTAGTCACAATTCTTGAATTTGTGCCTGAGAAGAGACCAACAGCCGCCCAATGCCTAAAACACCCATGGTTCAATCCTGGCCCGAGATTGCTTGAACCGTCACTGAAACCACAACAACCAAAAGGAGAAGAAGAAGGAGCAGCAAATGAGAACATAGAAAAGGAAAAGGACGAAAGAGAAGCAATGGAAGCTGGTGTAGGGAATATCGCTATTGATGTCTCTGAACCGAAGGTGACAACGAGAGAAGGACGTCAATATGGTCGAGATCTTCGCACGTAATAAAATGATAAAACTACCTCCAAAATTTATTTATCTGTCTCGTCTTCGGTTTGTTGTTTGAGGTTTGGCTTTTTTCGGTATCGAAGATTCAGACTTGTGTGTTTCGTTTCGTGTTTGAGGGTAAGATTTGAAATTTTGTTACTTGGAACCAATTGAGATTGAAAGTGGTGAGATTATAAGAGACACAAATTGGGGTTCAATGCAAATCCATATATCCTTACGAATTCATATTCTCTACTTCATTAGAACAACATTCATATCTTTGATTAGACTTCTCTCAATGTCACCATTCGTCCTCACATGTTCCATATCATTCTTTTTCTTAATCACAAATCTAGACCCTAAAAATCGTGTTGACTAGCTCTAGTTTTACGTATATTTTTCGTTATTAATTATTCCTTTTACCAATCACATAGCTTAATTACTTCTTCCTAGTATTATTCATTAAACCCTACTAGTACTACGATATATTAAATTTCTCTTTCGGCGAGTTCGTTAATCTTTAATCCATAAGTTGGAAGAAAAGTCCATATTGAGAGGCTGCTTACACAAATTATTTTAACTGGAGTAAAACGTACATGACGTTACACGGTTATTATATATATATATATATATATATATATTGTAAGCATATTATAAAATTTCATTTCTTGATTACTGTACTTAACAAACCTCAAAGGAAGGAAAGACCAATTCATACATAAACAAGTACAAAAGTCTGCACTTGTACCTCATATAATTATCACAACAACAACAACAAAAAGACACGCAAAAATCACTCAAAGAAAAGATTTATCACGGAACAAGAGAGTCATGTCGACTTCTTTCACGATGATCGGCGGTGAAGGTCCCGAGAGTTACCGACAACATTCAAAATATCAGGTTTTTTCTTTATACAAAATTTGATTATTGAAGTAAAATTGTTTCACCTTTTTATCATCAACATATTCATCATTTTTCAGTTTTGAAGATATTGATTGCATATTGATGGTTTATAGGGAGGATTGCTTGAAGCAGCTACCGAGAAGATCAACGAAGCCATCTCCACGAAACTCAATATAGACCTCGCTTCAAATCTTGTTAACATAGCTGATTTCGGTTGTTCCACTGGACCTAATACTTTCAGAGCGGTTCAAACCATAATAGATGCCGTGGAACACAAGTATCAACAAGAAAATAATCTCGAGGAAATAGAGTTCCAAGTTTTTTTCAACGATTCTTCAAACAACGATTTCAACACTCTCTTCAAGACACTTCCTCCAGCTAGAAAATATTTTGCAACTGGAGTTCCAGCCTCTTTCTTTGGACGTGTTCTTCCTAGGAGCAGTCTCCATGTCGGAGTTTCTTCTTACTCACTCCATTTCTTATCCAAGATTCCCAAGAAAATTAAAGACTGCGATTCTCATGCGTGGAACAAGGACATACACTGCACCGGATTCTCAAAAGAAGTTGTGAGAGCATATCTTGATCAATACAAGATCGACATGGAGAGTTTCTTGACTGCTAGAGCTCAAGAGCTCGTCTCCGGTGGATTGCTCTTTCTTCTTGGATCATGTCTACCAAATGGAGTTCAAATGTCAGAAACATTGAATGGAATGATGATAGATTGCATTGGATCTTCTCTTAATGACATAGCTAAACAGGTAAAATAATAAACAACTTCCATATGATATTATGAGTAATAAAAGTCGTTACTAACATATTTGACTTTAATTTGATAACGACTTTTAACCAAATAAAGGGCTTGATTGATCAAGAAAAGCTTGACACTTTCAAATTGCCTATCTATGTTGCATACGCGGGTGAGATAAAACAAATCATCGAGGATAATGTGTATTACACGATAGAAAGGTTCGATATAATCAGCCAAGAAAACGAGGAGATTCCATTAGACCCCGAGTTTTTGACGGTCTCGTTTAAGGTCACTGTTGGAGGAATTGTAGCTTCACACTTTGGTCAACATGTCATGGAGAAAACATTTGAAGTTGTCAAGACAAAGACACAAGAAATGCTTCCTCAACTTGCTAATGCCAAACCCGGAATGCAATACCTTATTGTGCTTAAAAGAATTTGATTTGTTTCAAGATCACTATATTGATGTATGTTTTTATTTAAAGGTATCTACTTAAAAAACGTAACCAAATTAATCTTCAACTATGCTTTGTATTAGTATTTTATACATGACAACAACAAAATTGGCTAATGTCCTAATTATTTCACAACTTGATGCTAATTCTCTCCGACATCCTCATCACATCCGAGTAAATTCTATCGCCACCAATCTCCTGGCCTGAAGCTCCGGCAGCTATCCTCAAAACATCTTCAATGAGTCCAACATTACCCATTATGTCTACATGAGCTCCGCTTTCCGTTCCTCGACTTTCTAGTAGACTTCCCGGCGGCTTATGTTTGTATTCCCGCAAGAATGTATCCATCCCTGACGGGTTAAACCGTGTTTTTCCTCTCCATCCCTTTGCGCACATAAACCCCGCACTTATCACCGGTACACTCTCGTCTCCGTCCGCAAACCGTGTTCCTCCCTTAAGACAAACGTCATCTCCATCCAGAGATCCATCTATCCGGAAGGGAATGCTGCTCTTGCATTTACCGGAAGAGGTTGCGAGCTTGTATATGTAAGATCTCTCGGTCGGAATCCCTACTCCGTAAAGACAGTACATTTCCATCTCTGGTGCCTCCGGTAATCTGTTAGGGAAAATATATAACAAGGTATAAATTAATTCCAGCCATTGTAGATTTCTTCTATGAGTACTTAAGTTTACTAGCTATTAGGGATGTGGTCACACGAAACATGTTCGCGGACCAGCCATGAACAGGCTCATTCACGTCTCAGAAATAACCACCCTTTTTGTTGCTAAGCTCGACATGGGACAATTGGGACTGACCTAGCCCTAACTTGCCCGCCAAGGCGCAATATCTATCTTTCTGTTTGATGTTTAACAGCGGGCTCAACACATGACAGGATAAAACATTTAAAAGACAAGACTTAAAGTGGGTGAGGCCAAGCCAGTTTGGCCATGATAGCATCTCTACTAGCTATAAACAGAAAGGACAATGGGACTATGTTTTGGACTTACTTGGTCTCGAGTGGATTAGACCAGTACTTATAATGTCCATACTTAGGGTCATCAAGATCATCAGCAATGCCGTGAGAGAAATGAGCTTCGGCTCGTCTCATCATCTTAGGGGCTATAAATCGAAGAAGATCAAGAACAGTGGTGGCTGTATAAGCTGTGTTTTCTGCTACTTTTACTATGCTTTCTCGGCTCATTTCATTGTACTCTGACCAAAACTCTCCACATGATGTACTGTCATTTGAATTGCCATCTACTCTTGACAGTTCCTGTTAAGCATAGACAATAAAAAAAGAGAGTGAAGTGCTGTTAGATTCCAATGACGACCCGGAAAAGGCAGAACCATGGAAAGGTTTTTAATATAACCTTGACGTTTAGCGTAGAGAGTTGTGAGGAAGGCAGTTCTGATGCTCGTTTCCCGAAAGATACGATTCTTCCGTACTTTGCGGGTTCTTTCACCCGTGACACCGGTTTAAGGCTGTAGTTTTGTTTATGGAGATTACTTAGCGATAGCTGCGATGATTTTCTCTTGGAGTAAATACAATTGAGTCCTTCTTCAGCGTGCGAGTCTAGATCGCCCCAAATTGCCTCACCGCCCTTTGGTAATAAAGATACTATTGAATCCCAGCTATGTGACATCCGCATAAGGTGTTCGAGTGTTTGCAGCTTGAGAAGTTCCGAGTCCAAGAGACCTGGAGCCAAAGATCTGAACCATAAAAATGACCAATCAAAATCCATTAAGCCAATTCAAATATTCACTAAAAATGTTATAGTTCTCATGAATACTAACATAACAAGTGAAAGTAAATTTAAAAATGTTCATGGACCTAACCTGGCGTAAGCGATGTCTTTGCCTTCAGCAGAAAGTAAATTACTGACGGCTTTAGGAACACCTAAAAAGGCGGGTCCAATGTTGACGACGGATTTGATGTGTTTGGCACACCAACCTGGACCACCCCCACCGCCTCCATCAGGAAGAGGTGTTTCTACCCATTTAAGGAAGTGAAGGAAATAGATAGCCCCCATTGAATGCGGAACCACCACAACTTTCTTAAACCCATTGGTGGCATACATTAGCTCGATTTTGCTCTTCAGTCTACTTAACGATTGGTCACGTACCTGCTCGGTTTCAATCCAAAAACTATAGATTAGTCCCAACACAACCCAATCTCTACAACAATCTGTAATTACATACACTAAAGTAGCTAAGCATGGATGTCTTATCATCGTTCTCTAGACTACCAGTGTTGTCACTGTGATCATATAGGTATTAATAACTACTAATCTGAGCATACCTCGGTGTTATGGAAAGAGAGTCTCCAATCATAAGAGGCCATGTGAAGGTTCTTGCCTTCATATCCAATTTTTGCCAAATTCTCTATGAGAACTGCCCAAGCAAAGTAGCATGGTGCGAAATAGTCTGCAGCCACTAGTCCTGGGACTGCTCGGACACGGATTCCCGATGGATCGAGACCGGTCTCACTGTCTAGAGATAAGTGCTCCAACCAGCACAATGGCCTATAAATCAAATTACAACAATTAAACGACCAAGTATACACTTCAAACTAATTCAGAATTGAGAAAATCGAAATGCTAACCAGAAAATCATGTAAATCAAAAACCGTAACAATCAATATATATATATATATATATATATATATATTTTCCAGAATCCATGTTAAAACCATAACC
>Ga0041059_1001048_pt1 | contig 21983 bp, 22 predicted proteins | sample AraColnosormetaG_FD_56232 | JGI IMG/M metagenome (GOLD analysis project Ga0041059, IMG submission 56232) | Arabidopsis roots microbial communities from North Carolina, USA - Col MF nosort | ecosystem: Host-associated > Plants > Roots > Unclassified | place: USA: North Carolina | collected... | reverse complement strand
CGAAAAAACTTCCCCCCCCCCCCGAACAAGAAGCAAAAAAGTGAATCTACTCCTGAAACCTCCAAAGGCCCTAAGAAAATGGTCAAAGTGATTATGGGATGATCGAAACATTTTCGTGACTCTATCAGTTTGATTAAGCAGCACGAGAGGAAAGCAGTTGCTCCGGTGGCGAAAAAAACAAAAGCAAGCCGAGCTGACTAGCCCGAAATTTCCTTTTCCGAGGAAGAGACCAGCTACTTGGACAAACCTCACGATGATGCCTTTGTAATTACGTTGGATATAGCAAACTGCAAAGTGCAAAGAGTACTCATCGTTACCGGAAGCTCAGTGGACCTGATTTTTCTCGATACCCTCGTGCGAATGGGGATCTCAAAAAATGATATAAGAGTTGCCCCAAGCCCACTCGTCTCCTTCACAGGCGAGACTTCAATGTCACTTGGCACAGTAACGCTCCCCGGCACTGCACAAGGAGTTGTTAAGATGATCGAATTCACAGTATTCGACCGACCAGCCGCATACGAGTTGTTAAGATGATCTCCGTGGCATTACGAGATGAAGGCCGTCCCATCAACTTATCATCAGTGTGTCAAATTCCCAACTCTGTTAACATTAGGCCAACCTAGGCCAAAACTTCCGACGTGAACTGATTCAATTTCTCGAGAAGAATAAAAGTACTTTTGCCTGGACTATCAGAGAAATGACCGGAATTAGTACAGAGGTAATCTCACACGAGCTGAACGTAGATCCAACCTTTAAACCGGTCAAACAGAAACGTCAGAAGCATGGGCCAGATCGTGCAGAAGCTGTAAACGTCAAAGTTGTTAGACTTCTCAAAGCAGGTTTAATTCGAGAAGTTAAGTATCCGGACTGGCTCGCAAATCCGTAGTAGTCAAGAAAAACAATGGCAAGTGGCGCGTTTGTGTGGACTTTACTGACCTCAATAAAGCTTGCCCAAAAGATTGCTTTCCGCTCCCTCACATTGATCGACCTATAGAGTCAACTACAGGGCAAGAGATGCTCTCTTTTATGGATGCATTTTCTGGGTACAATCAAATCATGATGAATCCAGATGACCAGGAAAAAACATCTTTCATCACCGAGCGCGGGACGTATTACTACAAAGTTATGCCCTTCGGACTAAAAAACGTGGGTGCAACCTACCAGCTTTTAGTGAACATAATGTTCAAAGATCTCCTCGGGAAAACCATGGAAGTTTATATCGACGATATGTTGGTTAAGACAGCCTTTTCCGCTTCGCACCTCGATCATTTTCAACAGTGTTTCGATATTCTCAACGAGTTCGGAATGAAGCTGAATCCTTTGAAGTGCACTTTCGCTGTCCCTTCGCGGGAGTTCCTCGGGTATATTGTCACTGAGCGGGGAATCGAAGCAAATCCGAGGCAAATAAATGCGTTCTTATCAATGTCTTCACTTCGCACGATAAGAGAAGTTCAGCTTTAACAGTCCGAGTCGCCGCGTTGAATAGGTTCATATCACGGTCTACAGATAAATGTCTCCCCTTCTGTACGTTACTTCGGAAAGTGAATAAGGGGTTCGTTTGGGATGAACGTTGCGAAGAGGCATTTAGACAACTAAAAAGTTATCTTTCTGAACCACTGGTTCTCGCAAAGCCTGAGTTTGGAGAGCGGCTATTTCTTTATATTTCCGTCTCAGAAAATGCAATAAGTGGCGTTTTGGTGCGAGTTGAGCGGAGTGATGAACGACCTATCTTTTACGTTAGTAAGTCTTTCTCCGATGTAGAAACAAGGTATCCAATGATGGAGAAATTGGCCTTAGCGGTCGTAACCGCAGCTCGGAAGCTAAGACCATACTTCCAATCTCATCCAATTGTGGTTTTAACTTCCCTGCCACTTCGGACCATCCTTCATAGTCCAAACCAGTCGGGAAGATTGGCGAAGTGGGCAATCGAGCTGAGTGAGTTTAATCTCGAGTTCCATGCACGAACAAGCTTGAAGTCTCAAGTTCTCGCGGATTTCCTGATCGAGCTCCCGTTGGCTACTACTGCATCTGACGTCCCAAGTCAACCTTGAATTCTTCATGTGGACGGTGCCTCTTCAAAACACGGGTCCGGAGCCGGAGTTCGCCTCAAATCTCCTTCAGGCAAAATTCTCGAACAGTCTTTCCGACTCGCTTTCAACGCCTCCAATAACGAAGCAGAATATGAGTCTTTGTTAGCTTGACTTCGCCTCGCTCATTGCGATTCACAACTCGTCGCAAGTTAGTATTCTGGTGATTACGAGGCAAAAGACAATCGCATGGAAGCTTACTTGGATCTGCTTCGGGAGCTCGCAGAAAAGTTTGAGAAGTTCGAACTGATCAAAGTGCCTCGTGCAGAAAACTCAGCTGCTGATGCCTTAGCCGCGTTGGCTTCTACACCCGAAATAACTGTCAGAAGGATAATCTCTGTTGAAACAATAGCTCAACCCAATATCCGAATTGAGGAAATAAACTTTGTTACTCGAGCCATGCGTAGGCAACTCGAGGTGCAAGCAAACAATCCCGAGCTGCAACAACTTCACGACGAAGACGAGATTCCAGAAGCTGTCCCGCTTGTAGCTGACGAAGATTCAACGGAGTACAATCTACCTCACGACTGGGGGGCAGATTGGAGAGAACCAATCCGGAACTATATCTTCAACGGAGTACTTCCCACCGACAAATGGGAGGCTCGGAAGTTGAAGGCCACTTGTGCACGTTTCTGCTTAGCAGATGACATTCTGTACAGAAGAATCATTTCGGCTCCGGATGCTATTTGTATCTTCGGAGAACAGACCCGGACAGTTATAAAAGAAATCCATGATGGAACTTGTGGAAATCACTCCGGAGGTCGTTCTTTAGCCTTTAAATTAAAAAAATACGGTTATTTCTGGCCCACAATGGTAGCGGATTGCGAAGCATATGCACATCGATGTGAGCAGTGTCAGAAGCATGCACCGTACATCCTGTAGCCCGCAGAACTTTTCACTTTGGTATCAGCCCCTTACCGTTCATGAAATGGTCTATGGACATCGTTGGACCACTCCACGTTTCAACTCGAGGAGTCAGATTCCTACTTCTCGAAGTGGGTTGAAGCTGCAGCCTACTCCTATATAACTCAAGTACAAGTCCGCCACTTCATTTGGAAAGAAATCATCTGTAGGCACGGTTTGCCGTACGAAATAGTTACCGACAATGGGCCTCAGTTCATCTCCGAGCAGTTCAAAGCTTTTTACGCGGAATGGCAAATCCGCCTCAATCGATCAACACCTCGCTATCCGCAAGGGAATGGTGAGGCCGAGGCAATGAATAAAACGATCATTTCAAACCTCAAGAAAAAGCTAAGTGAATATAAGGGAGCTTGGTTCTGAGAGTTGCCAAACGTATTATGGGCAATCCGCACAACTCCAAGAAGAGCTACCGTTGAAACTCCTTTCGCTCTCGTTCACGGAGTGGAAGCAGTTATCCCTGCTGAAATCAAAGTCCCAAGGACGAGGAGGATCCGAAATCCCAAGAATGAAGCTGCGAACAACAAAATGATGGTCGACGTGATTGATACTATCGATGAGCGCCGAAATCGAGCGCTAGTTCGGATGCAGAACTATCATAACGCCGCAGCTCAATATTATAATTCAAATGTCCGGAGCAGATCATTCGATGTTGGAACTTTGGTTCTACGTCGGATCCATCAAAACACAGCGGAAAAAGGAGCCGGAAAATTGGGGATCAGCTGGGAAGGTCCTTACAAAATCACTCACATAGTCCGGAACGGAGATTGTCTCATAAACATGGAAGGCAAAACAGTTCGCAGAGCGTGGAACGCCGCTCACCTCAAACGTTTTTACATTTAATGCACTTTTGTAATTTGAACTACGTAAGACTTGATCCCTACCTTTGGGTACGTAGGCAGCCCGCACTTCGGGTTCAGTCTCTATAATATTCAAATCAATAAAACTGAGTTTTATCTCGTATACGAAATCTTTCGTCTTTTATTTCCGAAATGAACCGGGCATATTTTCAACAAATCTCACCTTCACTTCGGAGATACCCGAGCTAAAAACTAATTTAGTCCTCGCGGTCTTAACTGATCTTCTAAAGTAAACCGAGGATAACTCGTAAATGGGAATCCACTTAGTTATTTTCCGGCAAACACTAAAACCGAGTCTATCTCGCAATTCGAAAAATTAAACCAAGTAAACATAAAACGGTCTCTACGACCTTAAATAAGTTAAAAATATAGAGTTAAGGCCTCCTCGGCCAACAACTTTAAAACAAAAACAAAAGTAAAAAAGTTTTGAAACAAAACGGGGGGTCACCACAGACCAATACCACCCCGATTCAAACATAATCAATTTTACTCCGCCACTTCGGAGTTCTTCTCAACATCAACGGGGAACATGGCGACGATAGCTGGTTTGGAGGTTGTGTCCTTGTTGGTTCCCTGCTCGTTGATGATCAACACTTCATCCAAAGCATTGGAGTCTGCAACCACTTCCGGTGGGGTATCCACCAGGAGCGAAGTGAGCTCAACGAGGTCAAGACGTGGAGTCTTTGGTTTAGCAGCCTTCTGTGCGAATGTAATCTCATCCGCACGAACCGATTCGAGTTCTTCAGCTATGTTGGGGATCTCCCCTTTTTCGATCTCTTCGAGGAGCTCCCGGTTCGCTTTAACCTCCGCAGCTTGGATCTTAGCAGCCTTGACTTCATCAGATTCGGTGTAGAAGTTCCCGTATTTCGAGGAGAAGTCGATAAATTGAGCCCAGATTTTTCTTCTCTCCTCTTGTCTCGCAGCATGGAGCATCACGGCCTGACCTTCCTCGAGCTTCTTCAACCTCTCTTCACAAGCAAGGAGTTCGGCCCTTGATCGGTTTTCATTATCAATGGCCGTCAGATAGGCGTTCTTGCCCGATTTGAGTTTCGCGGAGAGGTCAGTGTTAGAAATCTCGAGAGTCTGAACCCTAGCTTCCGCGGCTCTCATGCGGCTGAGTACGCTATTAGCCTCATCCACCATACGAGCATTTTCATCCTCGTTATGCTAAAAACTCTCAATCTCCTTGTCCTTCTCGGAGAGCTGGTCCTCGTAACTGATGAAGGCATAGTTGAACTCTTGAACAACCTAGTAATAAAAGCATATTTTGAGTATGAGCTCGGCGAGAGATGAACTTATTCTCTAATAGAACAAAATTATTTACCTCGTTAAGCTTCTCCGCGAAGAGGAGGTAGTTCTCCTTGTTGGTTGCCTTGAGTTCCGTTAGAGGCGGAATGGTTGCTCCGAGGTGAACAAGTGTCCTAAGCATATCAGCGAAGTGCATCGGAGGAGCTGAGACAGTTCAAAAGATACATGAGTAAGGATTTTTCAAAACAATTAAGGATAACGACTAGGGAAACAAGTTTACCAGGCAAAGGAAGTGTGCCGCGACGCTGCAAGTTGCGGGACGCAGACTCCCTGGAGGAGAGAACGACGAGATCTTGCGAGTCTCCTTTCTTGTTACTCCCCTTCTGTTGGTTCGGACCAGCATCCTTCACCTCAGTTCGGGCACGAGAAGAGCGAGTTGGAGAGTGGGCCTCGGTCTCCGAGTGCTTCCTCTTTTTATCAACATCCCATCTCGCGGGGTCCTTGCTGGGAGCATTGGCAGCATTCTTGCTCGGAGTTCTTGCCTCCGAAGTGGAGATCTCTGGACCTTTTCCGGATGAAGCGGGAGCTTTTTGACGAGCTCCGGTGTCATCCTCGTTCTGAGGATGCTTGGCTTTGTCAAGAGCACGAAGCTTGCTGTCCTCAAGAGTTCCAGGCATTACCACCTTGCCCTTTCTCTCTCCATCTTCTTCTCAGCACGGTAAGAGGAGGAGGCCATTTCTGCTTCGGAGAATATTCGGGGTTTGAACGGGGGTGAAGAAGAAGCAAGATCAATCCTAGAGCAAAGTCTTCGCCCTGATGCTTGAATCCTGTCGTTTGTAAGAACTTCCCAACCTAAGTCTTGTCGACAGAAACTGGAGAAGTGGGCGGCGAAGGTCTTCGAAATAGGGGTTTTCTCAACTCGAGCTGCGAAGAAAGATAAAACATTGATCAGTTCGTGAAACAAAAGTTGAGATCTTTAACAAGTTCAGAATTAAAATCTTCCTAGGTTCGCTGTCTACCAGCTCTGGTGGCCCATTCAGAAACAAATAAGTCGGTCATGTCTCCAAAGGTGAGCTCATTTACTGGAAAAAGAAAAAAGATTTTCTCCAGTGTTCATCTTTCTCTGGGAAATCCTCAAACACAAGGAAACCTTTCCAAGGCGATAAGAAGAAGGTTCCCGAAGTGCGACCTTTCTTCACAGCGTATAATTGAAGGAGGTCGGAAAGCGAAAGAAGAAATTCATCTTCTTCTGCCAGAGTGAGAAGACTCAAGATGGTTCGAATAACGTTTGGGTAAAGCTGAGGCAATGCTACTCGAAACTCATGCATGAACTCGATGAGGATATAAGGAAGTGGGAAGTAGAGACCGCACTCCGAGAAGAAAATTTTGAATGCACAAGTGTGTCCAGCAGGGGGAGATTCGGGAGCGTCTGTCAGTTCGGGGGATATCAATTTGATTTGCGGCAAGATCTGATGGGCCCCTCTGAGTAAGGTGAGTCTACTCGAGGTTGAAAGCGAAGTTTTATAAGTCCCGAACTGACCCCCAATAGAGAATACCTCGCGGCTAATTTTCTTCGGAGACTACTCGGTTCAGAGAAATTCAAGAACACGATGAAGATCTTCTTCAACGTTTCAAGAACACAAAGACAATCTCCGTCGAGATCTGGGATATAAGAGGCAGCACCGTCGGCGGCGTTAACGAGAACCGTGGCGTAGAGAGAGAGTAACGGTGGCGAGCGGCGAAACCTTCGGAATCAACGTTGAAAATCTATGAATCGGTAAGAATTTTTGACCGAGGAACAGTCCGTTCAAACCCTAAGCGATTCTAAACTAAAAATTCCGGCACGATTCCTAACGTCTAAAGAATAGAAGCAAAAGCAGAGAGGGAATAAAGAGAATTTACTTGGAAAAACTTAAAGACGAGTCGCTGGAACTTATAAATGAAAGTGAAGAAGACGAGGGGTTGATTCGATTAAATAGTGGACGAATGAGCGGGAAAAGGAAAAACCGTAGGATCACGAAACGTCACACTCTTCCCGATGAAATTTGGAAAGTCACGGGATTTTGTTTCCTATTTTACCTCGAGCATATGCGGTTAAGGAAAAGGAATCCCGAACTGATCCCGTAATTGGTGGGATTGCGAGATGAAGTCAATTTAAGTTTTCGAATTCATTTCTCTTTTTCGAAGACTTGGGGGGCAAATTGTGGATGTCGGATCTCGTTAGTTTGCCCCGACCCGAGATCCATCATCATCAATCAATGGGCTCGAAGTTCTGGACCAGGAGATGGGCCTGAGTCTGTCAATAGCGAAGTGGGCTTCGAGGGCCCATTCGAGGCCCGGCCTGTGTGAAAGTATTTTGAGCGTTAAGTAACGCAGAATCAACAAAATAAATGAGGCGACGTGAATGCGCGAAGTGTTGATACGAAACGTAAGCATTGATGAGGCATTATTCGCGGCGTGATTGTTGTATTCATTTATTAGGTCTTGTTGTATAAAGAGAGCGAGATCGAAATTTGTAAAGGGGACAGAAAAATTAATATACAAAAAAATTCCGATTAACTGAAATATTGTCCGATTTAGTCTTAGCTCGACTAACAATGTTTAAGGTCCTCGCAACATCCACAAATTCCTAATTGCGGATTCCGACATCCACAATAACAGTATTACCCAGAAATCATAGTTTTATACTGTTCTACCAGTTTCACACCATTCAAATACTTACCGTAGCATTTTTTGCCGCATTTTGCACTGCAATCTCATCCTCCATACTCTCATCGGAGGAGGACTCTCTGTCCAAGGTTCTACTACTATCATCGGAGGAGGACTCTCCTACATCGTCATTCCCTTCTTCTTTCTCTTCTTCTTCACTCTCTTCTTCCTCATTTTTCTCAGACTTTTCCTCCTCATTCTTGTCAGACTTCTCTTCTTCCATTGCCTCTAAATTACCTTATTTTCCTCCGTCGAGGATGGCTCCTCCGTCGAGGATGGCTGCTCTGTCGTTACCTTTGTTCCTCCATCAATTGGCGTCGTTTGTTACTCCTCTCTTCCTCTTTAACCCAGTTTTCTTTAGAGGCATTATTTGAAACGAGAAAATGAAGGTTACAAAAGAGAAACGAAACTCAAAAAATTTCATTTGCTTTCGAAATCAAATTCTCCAAGAACACTTAGCAATTACGCGTAGAAGAATGAGAAGAATAAGAAGAGCAGATTAGGGTTCTTCGTTGAGAACAGAGAGTTTGAGAAATCGAAGAGTCCCCTCGAAAATTGAAATCCAATTATCGAAACTTGAGTATCCGTTTGGGAGAGATGGGTCGGGTGTAGGTTCGAATAGATCCATGTTTTCTCTGTAAAAGTTAGATTTCGATTGGGGTATATTGGTAAAATCCCCACTTAAAATTAAATCAATATTAATTTCTGTTTATAGTGGGGAGATATGGGGTTAGAATTTGGCAAAAATAGACTCCCCTGACATTAAAGCTATCTCAATAAGACGTATTGAAGAACGATCTCATGTTGAAAAGATAGAAAAAAAGTAGAATATTATATAAAAGTGTTAATGTCTCTCCAATCATTACCAATTGGTTTTGAATTGAAATCATATATTAGACAAAATCTATCATAAATACTTCAAAAATATAAGATAATATATCTAATTTCACCAATTAATTTTTTTTATATCTATTTATCTATTTTTCAACAGTTAAATTATAATAGCTCTAGGGTCTATTATTAGTAATGATGGACGTTAAAAGTTTGCACAAATAAAAATTATTAATAAGAAATAGAAAAACAAAAATTTAATGGTAATAAATACAATAAAGATTTAACCAAAAACTTAAGTTTTGGTATTTGTTCATAATAATTTTGGTTTTGAACTTAATATATGAATACAAATTTTTACAATAATTAAAATCTTATATGAAACTATAATAAAATTATAAATATCTTGTATAAACTTAAGAGTCTTTCACATTAAATTAAAGTTTATTTTTAATTTCTCCCAAAAAAAACCTAAATTATATTTTAATTTATTCCCTTAAACCATAAAGAAAATTGACCAATCAAAAATTTGCTATCATCGGTCGACATAGCAATTAATCTGTCTATAAATCAAATCTTACCTCATAGACCAAAAAACCCTAGTCGTACCAAAATCTAGGGTTTACCTTGACCGGATCTAGACACATAAGCTACTCAGGTTCTCTCCTCTTATTCTCTCTCCCTGTCTCTTGGTCTCCAGTAGGAAAGTTGAACACTTTCTGTCTTCTCATCTCTTACAAGACTGTTTTTGTGTTCAATTTTGAGTAGATATGGAAGTGGTTGCTGTTGGGTCAATGAAGACGCAGAGACAGGAGACATGGGCTTGCTCTGTCACTGAGTCTTTTCTCCTCCTCGTCGGAAAGAATCTGGCTTGTCTTCTCCTTGTGGTAAAGAACAGTTTTTTATCAGTCTTCTTGATTTCTGTGGTCTAGATTTGCATTGTTAGCTTCGTGTTTCTCTGTTTGGATTGTATTTGTAGTTTTTCTTAGCTGTCGTGTAGTTATGTTCTGTTGGAATTGTCTTAGTCCAAAGTTTATAGATTTGTAAATTCAGATTTCTGTTTTTGTGTTCTAGATTTGTATTTGATAGTTTGATTGTTTGAATATAGCTATGTTTGACTATAGTCTTATGTGTTAATGGCTCTAGATAAGTCTTTGAACAATGAAGTTGAATTGTAGCTTAGGAACAATGTCCAGTGTCACTCTTTTTTGTTGACTGGTCACTTATCTTTTGTGGGTTTTGCCATTTGTTGTTAATGAAGTTGAATAGAGCTTAGAAACAATGTCTAGTGCCTCTCTTTTTGTTAATTGGTCAGTTTTATTTTGTCGGTTTTGCTAATTGCTGTTTATTTATTGTGCATTGATTGTGTGTTTCTTTGTAATGTGTTCTTGAAGTTGGGTTATAGAGCTACACACAATCAAAAGTTTCTCTTTGCAAGTTTAGATTTAATACATTGTGTTGGTGGTTGTTGTTATTTGCTTTCTATTTTAAACGAATCTTGCATCAATGCATCATATCTTTGTCACATTCAGATGTTTAGTTTCTGTCTTCCTATTTTAACTAGCATTCTTGGTGATCATTTCAGGCAGAATCATTACTGATAGGTTTGGTTGCTGTTGACCAGAGGTGAGGACGGGCACGCCTTTCGTTTTCTTTCGCTTTCTATTGTCGAGGCGCAAGAGTTGTGTCTAAATGGACTAATCTAAAATTTATCTTTGCTCTAGGTTGTCTGTCAAGGAGGGTTACAAAAGAGGAAGCCGTATTGAGGAAAACAAAGATGCTAGTGACAGTGACGATGACGACGATGATGAAGACGCTGATGAGGACGACGATGATGAGGATGATGCTAATGATGAAGATTTCTCAGGGGGTGAAGGGGATGAAGGAGAAGAAGAAGCTGATCCAGAGGATGATCCTGTGACCAATGGTGGAGGAGGAAGCGATGATGAAGATGACGATGATGAGGAGGGTGATAATGATGACGAGGATGAGGACAATGAAGATGAGGAAGAAGACGATGATGAGGAAGATGATGATGATGTTCGCCAGCCGCCATCGAAGAAGAGAAAATGATGATGATGAGTTCATGAGTGTTTGTGGTTTAAAAATGGCTTAAAGACTTGAAGAGGATGCTCTGTGTTGGTTTAAGTAGTGTAGGAAAACTTATCTTATCGTCCTCTTATTGAACTTTTATCTTCTCTGTTGTTACTATTTGTTGTCTTGTGTGATTTTTCGATGTGGATTTTAGCTATCTTCTATGTTTAGAATGTGGTCTCTTCTCTTCCTCTCTTCTACATCTGTCTACGGATAGAGGCATGAATGTTTGTTGAGCTTGGCAGTTTCTTGGTTGCCATTGCAGTTTGTCTTGTCATTGTTGCAGCTGTTTAGTACTTAACGTATAGAGATACAATCTTGTGGTTGTACAAAAGCTCGTGCAATAAGAGAAATAAACCCAAAAGAAAAAACCTATTCGCTATTATAGCAAGAGCTTGACAACAACTCCGTCAATTGTGGTTACAAATCACACAAGATTATTTGCATTGACATGAAGTGGGAGGAATACTCAATTAGGGGATTGCATTCCCTTCCAATAATTATTTAACTGAGTACGCAAAAGTGTTATACAAGAACTCAAGAAAGTATATTAGATTCTAAAAGGTTTAATGGTTTCACCACCTAGTTTCCTAGAAAAGAAAATACAAGTTTTTCCGATTGGTTCTCTTTAGAAGAAAGTTTTTTTCTGATAACTTAATATAATGGAGTTTTTGCTATCAACCAAACAAAGAAAAAGTCTATGTAGACTGGTTAATTTCGATTATTTTGTTTAAGAGACTATTATGTTGTTTATGAAAAAAATATCATTCGAATTGAGTAACCAATCAATTTTTTTTTATTTTAATAGAAGTTTAGTAAACAGAAAACTTGCTCGAATTTTACGATATTTAAGTGAGTTAAAATGTTTAGATATAAATCCTCATAAACTGCCAATTTGCATGGTTCGATAGAAGGTTGAAAAGTAGATGACAAAACAAACAAAGAACCATAATACTTTTGTAATCCCTTATGGTCTTCCACGGGATATATGTTGTAACATGACAAATGAAATAAACAAAAGAAACCATTAGAAAAGTCAAGGTCGGGAACATATGCATTGCTTCGTATTCACGATTTTGCTCTGAATCCTTCATGAAACAGACTATTGCGAGTTGAGTCTGTTCACATCACATCTATTCTTCGAATGCAAATTCTCCCACAAGATTTGGCTCCCTTTTTCCACTAGCTTTGGTCATTCTCCTCCAATGAATGGCAATGGTTAGTCAAACCATTGCATGTTGGTCTCATTGTCCAATGCCAGAATACAAAGGTGAGGGTTCTACTAATACGGTAACGGAACACACAGATCTTCACCATCAATCATGCCTCTACAACTTCTCTTAGACTTGAAGCAGCTCAGACTATCACAAACTGACTCCTCTCCCTTCCAACCACGGGTCCTATAAAAACCCTTCATTTGTCTCCACATTAGGTTCTCTCTCGTGTTCATGTTTGTAGTCAGATGGATGTAATTTTTTGGTAAAAGATAAAATTTACAAAAAAAACAATTCCAAAATAATACCAAGGCTCATGAACCAGTACTTAAAGAGTCAAAGATGGACAAGGCCTAAAGAAAAATAGTACAAACTGAGATCATCTAGTTCAATAGTAAACTTTCTTGCAATCAATATCACTTGACCAATGCTGATGACCAAAATCCCTGAACCAAGAAACCACTCTTCTAATTAGAGCCACCGTTTCTCCCACCTATTCAATACACATCACAGTAAATTGTATGAGTCTCTTTAAAGCATCCATATGAAGATATGAAGATATTTATTTAGCAATACATATTGAGAGAAGAGATAAAACCAAACAAGATTAGATTTATGGACCCAAACAAGATAAAACCAAAATTGTATGAGTCTCTTCAAAGAATCCATATGAAGATATTTAGCAATACATATTGATAGAAGAGTAATGTGTCTATGACATATATCAAGGAATCAGAATAGTATATTCACCCAAAGTCTCTACATCAAGGTGAAAACTTTTGTCATTCAGACCAACAAGCAAACTAACAATAAGACATCATATTGAAATGTTTTAGACCCATCTATACAAAGGAAGATTCTATACTATAATCTAACAGAAACCATGTCTTCAAAAACTTATCTTGACTTCAGAAAGAAAAAGTACTTATAACTTTACTGATGAATTTACAACAACCAAACAAGCTAACCACAGAGATTAAGAAAGACTTACATTGTCAAGGAAGTTTTCCTGACCGGAAAACAGCAAACTTTGTCATGTCGGAATTCGAAAACTCAATCTTCTCCTCTGTAAGAAACTCCTCAATCATTGTCTTAACACGCTCTGGTTCCTCTGTCTCACATTCAATCTCATAACAATTCCCAAAATCATACTTAGTCTCATCAACCTCAAGTTTAACACCTCTCCACTCATAAACATTCCTAACATTCTCAAAGCCACCTAAACAAACAAACCCTAAAAAGTCATTAAACCCATATTCCTCTTTAACCCTTTTCAAAACCCTAGATCCAATATCTGAGAGCTTAGCCGGTGACTCAACACATTCTTTACCAATCCAATACTCAATCTCCTCTTCATCTTCCTCCACACGACTAATCCCATTAGCTAGAGTTGGCTTCGCTTTAAGAGAGACGATACAACGCGGCGGAGAAGGAGAAGCCGCGGAAACGGCGGCGTTTTGAAGGAAGCGGAGACGGAGGACGGCGCGGCGGAGAGAGAGGTCGTTTTTGGGTGTGTCGAAGAAGGTGTTGCGTTGGTGAAGGGTTTTGAGGTGGTATGGAGTGAGGAGAGTGGTGAGACGGAGATGAGCAGCGGCGGTTAGGAGACGGAGCTTGACTTCGACTTCCATGGAGTGTTTTAAGAGAGACCGATTCGGTCGGATTTGGAGGAAGGGTTTTTGTGTTTTGGGTCTATGAGGTGGTGGAGAGAGGAGGCGGCGGAGGAGGAAGATGGTGCGGTGGTTGTGGTGGTGGATGGTTGAGATTTGCGGGATTGTTCAAGCTCTTCACGGTCTTCGATTTTGAGTTGGATTTTTGTTGGTTTTCTTCTCAACATTTCTTCGATACAAAGTGATCTCTGTATCATCCTCATGCTTTTGTTCTTGTGATTGGACTAACCTAGGCCCATATATATAAGGTCCGTTAAATAGTTGGCCCATTTCTGGCTTGCTGGACTTAAATTCTCTGATTGTGGATTCTGGATTGTGGATTGTGGTTGTGGCAACAGGTTTGTTTACCGAGTTTTATGTTCTTTGGTGGATCTAGGGTAGATTGTGAAAATGATAAAAACAAATCACGATCTGTTAATCAACCACAACAATCGATCAAACAACCCAAAAACACTTCCGATTAATATGAAAAAGATAACAATGTGATCCAATGTTCATAAAACAAGGGAATCACTAGATCCACCTTGCAAGAACAATGTTCTTCACAGAGGATGAATCATATTACCCAAAACCCAGAAACCTCAAAGAGGGAAGAACAACTAACTTCAACAATTATTCACGATTAAACTCAACTCTGATCTTCAGCTTCCTTTAAACCCAACCATCTTTGGTAACTTTATCTCAGTCGTTGATTCATTCTTTTAATCAACACTGTTCACGTGTCTACTCTTCTTAGCCCTTTTCCTATATCAAATCCTTCCTTCCCAAAAAACCATGCCCACATGGTTGATATAAAGCTATTGCTGCAACAAAGCATACAAACCGCCCAAGCAGTCTCAGCATCATCCATATTTGATCACTTAACCAGAACCACAACAAACTTTGGACCTCTTCATAAGCTTTGTGGTTGTGTATCATAGTCCTTGCAGCTTCTTTCCAAGAGAGATTGTCACGTTTCTTAACCCTCATCTTTCTCCATTTCTTTTTGTTTTCCAATTAAGTAACGATCAGAACAAGCGGTTGGGTAGTCTTCTTCTTTCTTTTTCTTAGTTTTCTGAAATTGAACATCCAAGACTTAGGACATTTCCTGTGTTTCTTCGTACTCTGCAATCTAATAAAGAGATCCGTTGAATGCTGAAGCAACACATTCACAACTACACCATCGAAAACATGTAGTTGTTCATAGTAAGCAGCCACTTCTAACTCATGGTCAATATTTATCGAACACCGAGCCTTCCAACGATACCACACATGGTAATAAACCAATAACCTACTGCTTAAGGGCTGCTTCCATTTGTCACTATGTTCCCAAACAAAATATTCATAAAGCACTATAGGACACCAGCTCTTCCATAACCATTGTAACAAGTGATGTTTCTTCAATCTCAGCTTAGACAGTCTCCCCGTCTCCACTAATTCACCCTGTATCAGTCTGATTTGGTCATGAAAGTTCCAAGATTTACCACACTTCAATTTGCATTCCACCGAACTGCTTTTAAATTTAAATTTCCAGGATTTGGGACACTTCAGTTTCTGCATCTTCCTTTGCAAGTCGTATCTTCTTAAAAGAGCTTGTGATGCATGTTTGATCTGTACAAACAATCTCATATTCATGTTCCCATTTTTAAACCACTCTCCAACTTCAAACTTGTACTTAGAACTCAACTCAATGTGTAGTCTCTTCATACCTTCTTTCACAGATTTGTACTTAAACCACCACCGCTTGGAAAACTTGGTCTTTTTGTTTCTTATGAGTTTGTGAATAACCAAACTGGTTTGCAACATCTGTTCCTTTACCATTATAATCTTATCATACACAGATTGTTCTCCATGACTTGGATCACTCTTCTTATTTCTGAATTTGAACATCCAAGATTTGACCCTTTTTGTTTTCTTCTTCGTTCATGTTTTTTCTTTATTTCGAAACGTCCTACCAAACTCATAAGCTTCATAAACTTCTCCAACAACGATTAAGCTCACAGAATTCTTGACATAGACATTATCACTTCCACCAAGCAACTTTACCTTTTTTGTTGTTCCAAGCGTATCAAACCTACGACCACACAAATTTGGGAAGGATAACGCATGATTGAGTAGTCTCCATAGTCTCTCGTTCTCTTGTTTATATTTAAACATCCAAGACTTCAAGCCTTTTCTCCTTTTCTTCAATTTCGATCTATCTTTCGCCTGATATTTTTTACCAAACAGTTGGCGTGTACAACAATGTTTTGTGCTACTTAACACTTCCTTACTCCTCTCAACATCACCATCAACCTCAAAATTCATATTAACGTACTTTTGAACCCCATCTTGCTCTAGATTCTCCTTCTCATTCATCACCGCATCCTCTAGAGTTTCCAACTTTGAATTTTCTTCCCCAAGTTCAATATTCCTCAAAGTCTCAGAATCTGAAATTGGTACCTGAAACTGTGAACTCGATTCCTCTTCCATGATTGCTCCATGTACTAAATTGTCTTCTCAGACAACCGATTCCATCTTAACCTCAATTCCTTCTTCTTCGTTATCCTCCTCAGCTTTTAGTTCACTATCTCTCTTCAGTGTAAGGATCCCAACGTTATCAATGCTGCTTCTATGATGTGCATACTCATATAATCTTCCAATTGAGAAACATTGTTGAATCGTTTGAGGCTGAAACATTTTAACATTCACTTGAGTATCTATTTGTAGACCATCCAAATAGATTCTAACCAAGTAATATTCTGTCAGATTCACTCTTGTGCTACGCAGCTCAAACTTTTTGTGATACTCAACAATATTGTAAGTCTCTCTTAACTGCTTTAGCTCTGCAATTTGATCTACATGAATTTCCTTTGACTTTGCGTGCAAGCGAAAAGTCGCAAGCAGATCAGCTATCTTCATGTCGATCGATCTTGATTTTGCCATTGATTCCGAGGAAAAACGAAGCTCTGATACCTTTGATAAAGACAAATCACGATCTGTTAATCAACCACAACAATCGATCAAACAACCCAAAAACACTTCCGATTAATATGAAAAAGATAACAATGTGATCCAATGTTCATAAAACAGGGGAATCACTAGATCCACCTTGCAAGAGCAATGTTCTTCACAGAGGATGAATCATATTACTCAAAACCTAGAAACCTCAAAGAGGGAAGAACAACTAACTTCAACAATTATTCACGACTAAAATAAAAAAAAATAAAAAAATCCAATTCTGATCTTCAGCTTCCTTTAAACCCAACCATCTTTGATAACTTCATCTCAGCCGTTGATTCATTCTTATAATCACCACTGTCCACGTGTCTACTCTTCTTAGCCCTCCTTTCCTATATCAGAAAACTAAAAATTGATGATTGATTAGTAATTAGTCTTAAATTCCCTTCATATTTGATGAGTTGATTGGTAATTAAGCCTAATTACATTGTCGTGTTTGAAAAGATTGATGAAATTTTCTAGTGAATCTTGAATGGGGTTTTTTTCCCTAGAATTTGTTACAATTACGAGAGTGAAACTTTAAATTAGTAGTCTCAAATAATTCATAAATACCTTGGAACAAGGAATGATTAATGTATTGATTGGTAGCATTTAATTGGTGGAATTTAAATTTTTTTATTGAAAAACGGCACTTTATCACTAATCAAGATAAATAACAGTACTTTGCGTTTTTTGAAAAAAAAGAAAAAGAAAAAAGCAAATTTTTAGATAGATAAATATAGTGAACCGCGTTTCGAAATGATACTCATGCTTTTACCTGCGGTATAGTATAAAAACACTAATGAGTAATAAATACATGTTTTCTTTTTTTTTTATTTGTTTTTAATGTATAAGTTTTTCCTATAATAGGTCATGAACTCACGCTACGCGTGGGTCTATTTTTAGAACTTTTAATAAACTTTAGTGTGATTAAAAATATTTACTGAATATTTTGAGATAGAAGTTTTAATATGTCTACTTATTGTTAATAATTTAAATTTCTTGAGTTATAAAATTACCGTAGCAGATAATTCAATTTTAATAAATAACTACAAATAACTCTAATACAACTTTTAGGTTTTACAACATCAAAAGAACATTTTTTTTTGCTTATATTATGATAAATGTTGTAAACGTTTTGATAGTTTGGATGATCACGTCTTTTTACGTAAGATATTTTGATTGGATCTCATGAAATAAATTATTGTACGAGGAAGAATTTTGACGACTCTCTCATTTTGGTATCAACAAATTCACTATTGATTTTCGTTTATATTCACTGGATTAGTTAGTATATCTTTTCTTAAAATAAGATACTATACACAAATAAATTCATAAGCTTATCTATACTTTCTGTAACACCCCAAAATTCGGTAGAATTTTGAAAGTATTACTAAAACTAATGTAATAAAAATACTAAAATTCAATAATGTTTAATGTTTAAAAATTCATAAAAACTCCAAATGTCGAAAACAAAATTATTTAAATCAAGAAAATTCTATCAAGTCTCGCTTTACGATTGAACTAAAAACTTTAAACCTCAGTTGCACGCTCCACCTCCTCAATGTCCTCTGCACGGAATCACAACTTATATGAGCAAAAAATTGCCCAGTGAGACTACAAACCCGACGAACAAGTACCAACACGGTCTGATCCCGTACAGAATAATATTCACGTGTATGTACTAATAGACATAAATTTCAATTTAATTAATTTGAAATAAAGTAAACACATCAGAGCTTATACTATCCAAATTATATTATCAAATCAGCATAACAGAATAATATCAGCAGAACAGAATATTAACATCAGAACAGAACGACCAGATTTCCAGCAATGCATGTCGGAATGGTACAACCCCAGCATTGGTTGACCCAAACCATATACTAACAGAATATTTACATAATATACTCTATAGGAATGCTGGCCCCTATCAAGGTGATAAGGAAGTACAATCCACGGCATTAACCGACCTCAATACCACTAACAGACTAACAGAATACAGAATACATCTGTTGGCGATGCCGGCCGCCACAGATTGCTCAATAGAGCTAGCTAAATCAGAGTCGCATGTTGATACTGGTCTTAAAAGATAATTCAATTTTTGAATTGCCAAAAACTTCCCTTCAGTTTCGGAAAAGATAAACTCGAATTTCTCTCCTTTTTCACGTTTTTGCACTTTAGTCCTCTGATTTTTCTTTGTTTACAGATTTTGTCCAGACTTTCGAGTTTCTAAGAAATCTTCCTGAAATCAGACAGTTTCAAAATGATCAATTTATCCCAAAATCTGATCCTATATTTTCTTTTAATTTTGGGTGTTACACTTTCTTTTTAACAACTCATATTTTTCTCACATTCTTTTCAATTGTATAAAAAATTTTGTCTTCACAACTTTTTCCAGAGAGCTATCACTCTTTCTATCTTTTTGCAAACACTCGTTTTATTTGTTTTGTTCTTTCATAGGGTGTCTCTTTCCATACTCTTATGATTTTGTCTATGCAATATGTGCCCTACCTTCTAAAATTTTCACATGCTTCATATTTCTTCTTCAAAAGTCCATTCATTTCCTTATTAGTAAATGTTTTTCAACCTCGTCGAGAGGTAGCTAAGTCACGTCAATAAACTCTTCGTTTGAATTTCTATGAATTTTTTTTTGTTCTATACTAGAATTTAACCCGCGGTGTACCGCATGGCTATATTTTTTACAAAAATATAATGTTATTTTTTTAAAGAGTAATTGAAGATATATCATATTAATTTGTATTTTTAAATGTAGATATCAATCTCTGTATTATTTAGTACATGATTACTATTGTTTAGGTTTCAATTTTTGAAGTATAGATACGAAAACATATATTTTTTTAAGTAACGATGTATTGTGGATTTTAAAATTTTGAATATTTTATCCGCAGTATACCGTAGGTCGATTTTTTATATCTAAATTTTTTTAATTTCAAGTTATATGTTTTGTTTATATTGTATGGTTTTTTTGTGTTTGAGGTTGTAAAATTGTATTTTAATTGTAAATTTTACGATTTCATCCGTGATATACCTTTCTTTATTAATATCGATCAAAACCCGTCATCCCATATAAACCCGTCTATATTATCTCGTTAGCTAAATATTAGTATTATAAAATCCAAGAAAATAAATAATTATTGTTATAAATATAATAATTTTAGGATCTCATCCGGTTTCTTGAATGATTTTAATTTCTACTACTAATATAGATTTTAAATTTATCATACAAAGTATATGATTTCAAGCTTTTGTGTTTTTGTTTTATTTAAATAAAGCAACGGCTTAAATCACATAGATATAGTTCTTTTTCTATAGGTGTATATGATTTTGTATGTGATTATTTTCATTATTATAAATTAGTATTTTTGTTACTATGCAAAATGTTAATATAAATATTTGCTATAAATCGGATTTATGCATATTTTGTGGAGTAAAATTCACGGAATTTTATTTTTGAAGATATATGGAAAGATTGTGTAAAGATTTTTAGAAATAAATTAGGCAAAATATCGTTTGGTTAATATCTTTTAAAATTTTGTAAAACTAAATAATAAATGCCAGTGGCAGCCATTGTAAATAAGTCCCAACTCCAAGATTTATTTCACAAAATGGATGCAAAAATGTATATGTAGATTGTTTCTATTATTCTAATAAAAGGTTTTAACTTCTAAATTAGTTCTTAATTAACTCTATCTCTTCTCTCCTTTCATGTTGCATTTTAAATTCTCTTCACCTTCACTCTTCCTAGACTAAAGACATCATCTTATATCTTTGGGAACTTATTCATATTGATACAATTAAGAACACCACCATCAAACCACGCCCCTTGTTGCTTTAACGCTTCACATACCAAACAGAATTTAATCACTCTTCACCTTACTTTCTTATGAAAAAATCTTTCACATACTTCTTTCCTATGCTGTCTCTTTCCATCATCTTATGATTTTGTCTAAGAAGTACGTGTACTATCTTCTAAACTTTTCACATGCTCTATATTTTTTTCTTTGAATATATCTTACTTTCCTTGTTAGTAAAAGCTTTTTTAAAGCTCGTCGAGAAGTAGTTTAGTTAAGTCAATAAATTATTTGTTTGAATTCCAGAATAAATCTTTGATCGACTATCAATGATCAATAGATATTTATTTATATAGACACCATTGCTTTATTATTTAGGACTTTACTAGTTTCTTTGGTTGTTAAGAACAAATTTTCTTTTACTTCATTAAGCTTTTCCTTTTTGTTTAAACTTTAAATTTTCAAACTTTCGGAAAACTTTGTTCATTACTTTATTTTTGTTAATATTTGATTTTTTTTTCCAATTCTAATTATCTATAATATTTTAGAATTAGAATTTTTCCTTAATTTATTTGGAAACTAACATTGTGAGACTAACAATGAGATTAATATTTCTTTATTTTAATAATAATTATACATTTGTTTTTCATATATTTTTTTCCTTTTCATAAATATCTTAATATAGAATTTTGTTAAAATTTAAAAATTGAAACTTGTAACATAATGGCTAAAAATGCTAATTAATGACATGTTCAACCGCAATTCGTTGTTTAAAATTCTCTAAGAAGTAAATAACCTCGACTTTTCTATAGTATAGATTTTTTAATGTATAAAGTAATTTCAAATTTTGGTAATTTTAATTAATTAGATTAAATTGCATCAAATTTTATTTAAAAAAACAATCTTGGTTAAATATATTTTAATATATTAATTAATTAAATTTAAATATGTTAATTTATGATGTGGCGGCTCTGGATTAGTTGTGTAAAATCATATAAGGGTAATATTACATAATTATAATTATATAGCTTCCTTTTTTTATAAGTTTAAATTTAATATCTGTAAAAGAAAGAAAAAAATTAAATTTAGTAATGGTTATTTTCCTTTTTTTCTTATTTTAAAATAGAAAGTAATCATTATTTTCAAAAATGTTAATTAATTAGATGTTAAATATGTTAATTATTGAAGTGACAGTTCTCGATTGGTCATTCTAAATCCTATATAGACGATTTTAGAAACAAATAACTACAACTTTTATATAGTATAGATATACCTAGCTCTCTTACGTATCGCAAAACAAAAACTTTTTTTTTCCTAAACTATCTTCAATCCTTTCTAACTACTTCTACGTACATTTAAGGTAATTACTTCTAGGTATCTCATTAATTTCCTTCTATTTATGCTAAATAAACGTCACCACAATGGTTCTCTCTCTTGTTTATATAGTACTAATTAATTATAACATTCTTGTATTACTAGTTTATTTAATATATACTTATAACTATTATTTAATAATTATACTATATCTTTGTAGAATCTTATATTTCATCACATCTATATATATATATATATATATATATAT
>Ga0041059_1001047_pt1 | contig 21995 bp, 21 predicted proteins | sample AraColnosormetaG_FD_56232 | JGI IMG/M metagenome (GOLD analysis project Ga0041059, IMG submission 56232) | Arabidopsis roots microbial communities from North Carolina, USA - Col MF nosort | ecosystem: Host-associated > Plants > Roots > Unclassified | place: USA: North Carolina | collected... | reverse complement strand
TTTTTTTTTTATTTTTTTTTGAATGAATGCAAAATTTATTAAAAAAAAAAAAACCTGGGCTACATCAAGTACTTCATTTCTGAGTTTTTGAAAAATCTAAAGACAACAAAAGACTTTACAATTTAATAAAAAAATAATAAAAATACTTTATCACTCTCAACGAAATTGTTGATTTAATAACGTATCTCTTGGTAAAACAGCGTTTTATTTGACGAAATTGTTATAAATGAATAAAATGATAATAGAAACTAGTGTGGTACGTAAAATACCTCTCATTTGGCAAAATAACGGTTATGTATCATGAGTATTGCATACGACAGCGTGCTTAAATAGTGTGCTTTCAGGAGAAAATATATACCAAGTTATTTGCTGAAATTACCACGCAAATCTGAGGTTCGAATGGCAAAATAAAAAACCAATGTCATTTCCTTAATGTATTAAGGTCATTTAAATAAAATTGTACACTTTTTTCACCTGTAAGCGTTCCAAAGTGTAGAATGGATAACTAGAAGGGTCAAAGGTATAATATTAATAAGCGAACTCACTTTTTGCCCAAGTGATTTCACTTCTTACATTTGCTTGATATAGTTACCCAAAAGTGTATATATATTCCCTTATACAATTGTTCTATTTTCTGGATTATAAGGGGAATAAGAAAAAAGAAAAGAGAGAGTATATAATAATACTTTTATAAAGTGATGTTAGATTCTAATTTGTAACGAAAAGTTCAAAGTGAAAGAAAAAACGAAAAAGTTTTTCTGTTTTGTTTTATATCTATAGCCAAGAAAGTTTCTCAGATTTACAAGAAGTTAACTGAGAAAAACAAAAAAAAAACTTATGAAGCATGAAAGACTAATTAACGAGGTGATTAATTTTGAGACAAATTAAACATCGAATTAAAAGTAACATTTGGAGGGTTTATATGTTATATATGTGACATGATAAGTCCGATTCATGACTAATGTATATCTGGAATCTAACATGGAAGAATAGAGAACGAAGCAGAGCCAAGGTCAACTTGCCAGACACGAATCAACAGATTGTGAATGAGACCAAATCAATGGTCATAAACCGGTTGGGTTTAAACCGGCAAGTCATCCTTGGCTCAATTCCATTCGTTATTCCTTCATGCAAGACCCTCTGATACAACCAAAGACTCCCATTACAATATTCTTTCGATCACGAGCTACTTATTTTCAAATGTGTTACCTCTTTCGTGACTCTTGTGTTGTGTGGTAAAGCCTAGTCGAGATGTGTCGGTATATATAGGCATACATATACAAATGCGACAAAATAAGTATATTATATTGTTTAATTTCTATATTCCATTTCTATATGCATGGCTGGGATTTTTGACCAAAACCCTAATTCAAGAATAGAATCCAAAAGATGGGATCAAAGAATATAATCTAATGGGCTGACCACATTTTCCGATTTAATTCGCATAGTTAATATTCTTTCCACTACTTTATGCCGCAGAAATTTGTAATTAAGTAAGACAAAGAAATACAGATATAAGATGGTCGTAGAAACCAGTAGAGGAATTTCATTTTTCGTGGATAAGTGGAATATTAATAAGAGAATGGTCTTTACTCTTTACAGTGGGAAATGGGAATAGTAGCCCATTATAATTTCATCAGATTCTATATATGCATGTTTGTATAAGCTAAAATAAATACGTTTAAGCATTCTTCAAAAAAATTTACAAGTTCTAGAGACTCTCTTAACGTCGGCAATTTATATTCTACTTTACATGACACTTTCAGGAAAAGAAAACTATACTCACTAGCAGATCATTAAATTTTCTTTTTCTTTTTTTGAATGAACCTTAGTTGTGGTTTTTATTTTTGTTAGCTAGAAACTTCAGTGTTTTTTTTCCGCCAATGGTAGTGCTTTGATGATGGTCCGGCCCAATTCATAGAAGGCCTTGAAAATGGGCCAGACCAATTCAGAGACCCAACAAGCTCGACTGTATACACAAAATTCACAAAAACAGCTTTTGAGAAGTTTTCTTCTTCTTCACCTTATTTTCGGGTATCAAAGCCACAAAACCCTGAGAATGGCGGCAGCTACTCAATTTCTCTCCCAACCTTCGTCTCTCAATCCACACCAACTGAAGAACCAAACCTCACAACGCTCCAGAAGCATCCCTGTCTTGTCTCTTAAATCCACATTGAAGCCACTTAAACGCCTCTCCGTGAAAGCCGCCGTCGTTTCTCAAAACTCGTCCAAAACCGTGACGAAGTTCGATCACTGTTTCAAGAAATCATCAGATGGGTTTCTCTATTGTGAAGGAACTAAAGTTGAGGATATCATGGAGTCAGTGGAGAGAAGACCCTTTTACTTATATAGCAAACCTCAGATCACTAGAAACCTCGAGGCTTATAAAGAAGCATTGGAAGGAGTGAGCTCTGTGATTGGTTACGCTATCAAAGCTAATAACAATCTTAAAATTTTGGAGCATTTGAGAAGTTTAGGCTGTGGTGCTGTGCTCGTTAGTGGAAATGAGCTTAGACTTGCTCTTCGTGCTGGTTTCGATCCCACAAAGTAACATTCTTTATTTACCCATTATTGCCCTGTATCTGATTTAGAGAGCTTTAACTTCATCCCTATAACAAAGTGTTTGACTTGTTGATGGAATCAGTATTGATATGAATGGTATGATTTGGTGTAAAATGAATAGGTGCATTTTCAATGGAAATGGCAAGTCTTTGGAAGATTTAGTTCTAGCTGCTCAAGAAGGTGTTTTCGTTAATGTCGATAGTGAGTTTGACTTGAATAACATTGTGGAAGCTTCAAGAATTTCTGGTAAGCAGGTCAATGTACTGCTGCGTATCAATCCTGATGTTGATCCTCAGGTATGGTTAAAATTTACTTTAAACTTTAGCATCATGTCTAACATAATTGGTCTTGGATATTAGTTAGTGAGCTTTTCTGTTTTATACATTTTTCAGGTGCATCCATATGTTGCTACTGGGAACAAGAACTCAAAGTTTGGTATCAGGAACGAGAAGCTTCAATGGTTTCTGGATCAGGTCAAGGCACATCCCAAAGAGCTGAAGCTTGTTGGAGCTCATTGCCATCTAGGCTCTACCATTACTAAGGTAACACTCTGATTATAGTTGCTTAAAGTTGTATTTTGATGTAATCAGATGAATATGGATTGCTCTCTGTTTAGTGTTTGCTTTTGGTCCGTCCTTAGATCTCAACTCTTGAGCTCTACGTATTTGCGTATGTTCTGTTTATTCCAGGTGGATATATTCAGAGATGCGGCAGTTCTCATGATAGAATACATTGACGAGATCCGGCGTCAAGGTTTTGAAGTTAGTTACTTGAACATTGGTGGTGGTTTAGGGATTGATTATTACCATGCCGGCGCTGTCCTTCCCACACCCATGGATCTCATCAACACTGTAAGAACAACATCTCTTTCGTTCATTTGATCTCAAAAGTAGTGGGATGGTAGAATTGTTACAATCCTTGATGTGTTCCAGGTAAGAGAGCTTGTTCTTTCACGAGACCTGAATCTAATAATCGAGCCAGGGAGATCTCTGATTGCAAACACTTGCTGTTTCGTCAACCATGTAACTGGTGTGAAGACGAATGGAACTAAGAACTTCATAGTCATTGATGGAAGTATGGCTGAGCTTATCCGTCCCAGTCTTTATGATGCTTATCAGGTAAAAACAAATATACTTCTCACAACAGCATCTGCAGATTTTGGTCCCCTTTGAGCTATAGCTAAACATTCTCTTGTTCATGTTTTTAACTCAAAAGCACATTGAGTTGGTCTCTCCTCCACCGGCTGAAGCAGAGGTTACCAAATTCGACGTAGTGGGTCCTGTCTGTGAATCTGCTGATTTCCTGGGCAAAGACAGAGAGCTTCCCACTCCTCCACAGGTATGATAAGGATATGATTCTGTTTGGAAGCTCAGGTAATGTGGAATCTTATGAGTTTATTGTATTCATTACAGGGAGCTGGTCTGGTGGTTCATGACGCTGGTGCATACTGTATGAGCATGGCTTCCACTTACAATCTCAAGATGCGTCCTCCGGAATACTGGGTACCAACACATTTTCTTGTTCCAGGAGAATCAAGATCCCGAGAGAAATTGTCATGAATTTGAACTTATTTTCTTCAATGTGTTGTTTGTTTTTGCAGGTTGAAGAAGATGGGTCGATCACTAAGATAAGGCATGCTGAGACATTCGATGACCATTTGCGTTTCTTTGAAGGTCTATGAACTCTTAGATTTACTCATCATTGTTGCTTTTTTGATTGAATTGTATGATTATTCGGAATCAGGACCATAATGATATTGCTGTTTTAGATTTTCACATTATGTGCTTTGATTCAAAGTCAATGAAGTGATCATATGAATAAGAAAACGTTCACAAGTCAAGACAGAAAATAAGAGGTGATTCTGATTATAAGAGGAGTCTTTCAAGCCAAAGTCGTCCATTGTCCAAACACATAAACACTCATCTAAGCTTCTTCCCATAGCTATAAGAAGATTCTTTCAAGCTTTTTGTTCACAAGTTTGCTTGCAGAACTAAATGAATCAATAACTACAACTACTATGTCATTAATCAAGAAACTAAAAGAAGATAGTTCATAGTTCACAGGACAAGTAAAGTGAATTTGGTTTATCATGTAGTGACTTACCGCCACAAGTCTAATTTCATCATGGGTTATAAGGAAGATTCCAAAATAAACCTTTTAATGTGTAAATGAGACGGTGGCTGGAAACTTGAAGTAGCAAAATGGTCCCATGCGACGCCGTATTGGCGCGGCCACCTCTCTCCGCCATATAATAGAGGTGGTCCTTTAAGTTTTATTTTCTTTCTGTGGTTTCTATGTTACCGTACGTATCAATTTTTAAAAGCAGCTATACATGGTACGACGTCTAACAACTATGTTACCTGAATTGTCCCATCGGGCCATTTAATATGTGGATGGTTGCATTTTTCTTCTTCTAAGTGACTAGTTTGTACTTGGTAAAGTGTTTACGCTAACATCCATTTGTAAGTTTGATTCAACAAATTAACTTCAACAGTGAAATGAACATGTCTAATTTGGAAAAGTTTGATTTCAAACTGAATATGTTAAAAATTTCTCAGCATAAATAAGATTAATATCCAAATGTTAATTAATTATTTTATTTTCAATTGGATGATCATAAAACTTGCAAAATAATTAATCAGAAAAAGAAGAAGCAAATTTTTTAATTATACTTGAACAATGAAAACCTAAATCCCTGCAATTTGGCTTTTGAATTTAGTAAGAGACGTTAGTGTATGAATGTATGTATATGTCATCTTCACGAATTAATGCTAAAAGTTTGGCAAATCTTTGGTTGGCCAACTCATTTGGCTATGATATGTTGTTACCATTATATATGCATGTTGCTGTCAATTTTTCTCTTTTCCAGAAGTTTAGAAAATCATTATATAGTTATATTACAGGGTACGTATCATATCATACAGCCACATATCAAGAGGATTAGAAAAAAGGAATCTGTGATAATCATAGTCTTGAATTTAGCAAACAAAAATTGTTTTAAATCACTGAGCCACTTTTATCTAAATCTGAATAGAAATATATACTGTATTCTGTAGTCTTGGGAATTATAAGTTGAAGATAAATATGATCTTTAAACGATAAACAAGTAAAGGATGGAAACGTATATAACTATTATTTGAGAAAAGAAATTGAAAGCTATAAAGGCTAATAGAGCCCCCACACCGGCCGTCTTCCCTTTTGAAAGCAACTTGGTACCTTTTAACTTGATCTTACATCCGTACCAGTGTGTTTACAGATACAATCTGGATCATTTGATCTTTGTTTTGGTGGTGTTTATATGTTGTTGTGTAATCGAATGATTTCTTCATCGTATAGGTTCAAAGCCAGAGATGGTTGTAATTTGGTACATTGATACTTACTTGACATTGAAGATTACCAAATAATTAAGCTTGGTGCCAAATTAAAACGTTTTTTATTTTCTTTTACGTGTGTGTAAAATATGGTGGTTGATTAATTGTGCATATCTAAAGATAAAATCATATCATTGAAAATTAGGTTTGATTTTGTCGGGAGTGTAAGTTCTCTTTCACATATATTATTGTCCTTTTGTAGATGCAATCATGCAAGTGCTTTAACACTTCCATTCATACTCTCTATAAATTCACTTCATCACTTCTCACCAAAACCCTTCACAAATAATCTTGTCCAACAATCTCTCATTTCTCTCTTTCTTTTTTCCTTCCCATGCGCAACGAAGAAGCTTTCTTCTCCCAACATTCTCTTTTGGATTCAGAAGATCTCAATCAGCAATGGAAACAGTTAAGACCTCCAGGTTCACTACTGAGGTGGCTCCGGCTAAGTTTATATCGGCGACAAGAGAACCATTCAAGAACATGTTGACAACAATCTCCGAGGAAGACTTTGACTTTGATGAACTAGTCAGAGCCACTGCAGAGAGACTCTCTTCTTCTTGTCCAGGCTCCTCCTCCTGGTCTCTTGCTCACTACGCCAAGATCAACAGAGTCTCTTCTTCTTAGAGCATTCAATTGCCATCCCAAAATGCATTTTTTTCTTTCTCTTTTTCAATAATACCAAAGAAGATGATCTGTTTGTAATCTCTTCAGCATCAGAGTTTTTTTATCTACTTCGCGTTGTTGAATGTTTTCCTGCTAGCATTCTTGAATTATTTTATGATCACTTCTGTTTATTAGCATTCTTGAATCATCTATGATCGATCCTTTTATGTACTACCAACGAACCATCCATATATTTTACTGGAACGAAAGCACGAAACCATGTCCGATGTTAATATGTTTAACGAAAAACCACAAATACAATACACAAATTCAAGAACGTTCTTATACTAAAAATTTCCACAGGACTTGTATATTTGTGTAAAGCTTCATCGATAAGAGGCAAAAAACAAGAAGGCGTTATATTATACAGAATGAGATCTGTTTTTTTTTTCTTTTTTTTTCCGGTAATTACTTTTACTCTCTTCCAAAAATGTAATAATAATAGAAAAGAAAAAAACTCACTTCACCATCATCACAGTCGCAGGAAAAAATCTCGATCCGCTCACTCTGTATAATCAGACTAGCCGGATGGGTTAAGCAATGATGAAATGAGGAATGAGGAGTGTGTGTGTGAAGGGACCAAGTAGAGGCTTCATGCTTCCAGAGATTCGAGTCATTTTTGTTGAAGCAAAAAACAATGGTTCACGAGTACTTCTTCTTGCTAATCTCCCAGATACGATTTACCAGATCTGCTTTCAACTCCTCTGGAATCTGTGATTTCAAACTTGATTTCACATCTTCAATCAACCTCCTTCTGCACAAAGGTCCAACCATCCAAAACATGAATTTAAATATGACGATTATAATGAAGCATGAAGCCAAAAGAGGTCCAAATGCAATATATGCAGATTCTAGCTATTATACTCAAGTAAGAGGAAGAGAATGTATGAGAAGATCATAGGGAACAGGAATAATTCGTGCTTCACTTACTTCAAGTCGCTACCATCTTCTCCACCTGATTGCTCTGTACGCAATCTCTTCTTGGCATGCATGGAGATGAGAACCTTGTCATACCATCCGCATGAACGTAGATGTGACAGCGCGTCTTTTTTCAGGCTGTGGAAATGTGCAACACAATCAATTATAGGTTAGCTATGGCGTCGGAATATAATAGCGAGTATTTAGCAAAGGCACAAAACCGAAGTTACCTCTCTTTTATTGCTTCAAGTTCATTCCGAGATGATTCGTCTTTTCTCAGCAAAATGCAGGGGTCTTCCTTTGTTGAAGAACACAAGCCTTTGGATTGGGTGGTACTAACACCGTTCCTCTCAGTTTCGGGGTGAGCAGTTCCATTTTGTGAGCCATTACTTCCACATGGATGTAAGTTATCCTTGTGGTGATCACCCCCATTGCTGGAGCCATTACTCCGCTCATGAGGATGCAATGCCACTTTATGATTACTACTACCTGGTGCACTGCCGTTTTCTTTAACTCCATTGCCACCATTTTCAGTACCAAACTTTCTCTCCGTACCAGAGTTAACTTTAGTCGGCAAAACTGATACACTATTCTCTTTGTTTGCCTTTGGAGCTATGTTCTCATCTTGGTGGAAAGAAAGTCTACCATTGACAGGAGAGACCCTTTTGGCACCAAGGTTGACAGATATACTGACTTTCGCATGTGGCCTTAAAGGCGCCTTTTCAACTTTGGAAGAAAGCAGGTTATCCTCTAGTGGGGCCTGCTCGGCTCGTGGTTTGGGCCTAATAAATTTATGGGGCTTTGAAGAAGCCAGGTTACCCTTCTGGAAGGACTGCTCGGCTTGAGGTTTCATGTTGAAACCATTAAGGGGCCCAATAAACTTCTGGGGATTTGATGTCTCACAGCCATTAACTTCATGAGATGTAGTCCCATTGGATGTTACCAGAGTTTTAGCAGACGCTGGCCTCTGGTTTGAACGGCTGAAAAACAGGATATAAGCTTTCTCTGATAAAACCTCCTGCAAGGTGGAGAGCGAGACAAACGAATCATTGCAGCAATACCATCGACCCAAGGAATCCTACACAAGACAGTTAAGATATCAGCAAGTAGTTCGAGAGTTCCAGTTGCTTGAAAATTAAAAAAGGACATAAAAGAACCTTAACGTATGCATAATAGTGCCCAGATTCAGGAGAAAATCCTGAGTGCACAATTATCCCAAAGAGCTTGTATTCCGGTTGAGGGTCCTGCAGTTTTTAATAGAGTAAACCAATAAGCAAAAAGTAGGAATTGGGAAGTACAGTTACATAGAGCAAGAAAATTTTCACAAGCTAGAGCACTATGATGATTCAATAGGTAGATGCAGGGACTAATAATCATATTGAATTTCATGTAAGAGAACTTGGAAGCAATAAATCAAAATATTTAACAGCCTATGACAAAACATGATATAGACTAGAAGCATAATATCAAACTTAGCTGCTTGACCAAACTTGTCTCAACCTTAACTTTTTTTTTTCCAACTTGTCTCATTCTTAACTAATCAGATATAATCAAAGCAATACTTGAAAGTGATGTCAGACTTCTGCCTCAATAATTCAAAGGATAAAACTTAGCCAACCTAAAAACTATGAACGTTGCAAATTCATTCGATATTCTATATGCAAATCATGTCAAAAGGCTTAATCAGGTTGAAAATCCAGTTAAACGCTGCAGTAAACTATTCATCCTGCACTAAAACCCCTAACATTCTGATATGCATCTAACTGGATATGTAGAACCATTGCACAACTAACAGAAACTGGCAACACACTTAAAGTTAAGTTGAAAGTGTCAGAATCTTGTACCTTGCTTGCTTTACTCATGAAGTTCGAGAGAACCAGAATCTCACCAAATGAAATGGCTTTATCAATCTTCCCACCAAAAATGCCCCCAAACCTCTGCAAATCCATTAAAATTATTATATAACTAAAATAATTGCCACCTTTTGTAAACAGAACATGATACACTTACTTTCAATTGGATAACAAGGATATTAGGCGCTTGCAGTATAGACATCTGCTTCCTCGCCGTCACCAGTTTTTCACAGCTAAATCAAATTGAAAATTTCAGTTAAAAACAGAACCACAAAAACTGAAAGAAAGACAAACTAGAAGAGAAATCACTTACGACTCGCATCTATACTTATTGTTGCCATCTAAAATCTCTGATTGAAAGAACTTTTGCAATGACTCCTTCACAGAGCTACTCTGCAAAATCTCAAGACTGATATCCATAATCTCATCGGCTTTATTAGACTCCGCACCACAAGACAAACACTTGACCTGGCTCTGCAAAGCACCACCAAAAATCTCCTTCACGACACTATTGCCATTAAAGGGCTCGTTACCGTTGTATCGCAACTTCTTGAGTCTGAGAGACGTATTGTGGCATGCATCAATGACATAGCGCAAGAACTCATGAGCATCCTCTTGACGACCAAGCTTAAAATGCTCAGCAAAAATTTTGAGACAGCTTGAAATCTTGTTAGGCGCATCGGTAGTTAGATCCACACTAAGAGACCTTGCTATTCTTTTCTCAACTATGCAAAATGGACAATCCCTTTTCCTCTCTCCATCCACATATGTGTCGCCTATCAAAATCTCGAACAGAGAGAACACCAATCAAAAGCGTCAGAGATACAAAACAACAAGTGTATCTATAAGAAACTATAATTCCAGAACCTATTAGAAGCTAATGATCAACTTCCAATTGAAAAAAGTTTCGATAACCCTAAAGTGTGAAAGGAGGAGGAGAAAACGTACAGTGAGAGGAGTGTTTGTGAGTAAGGCAGAAATTAGCGAGAGGAGGAGTGAAAGTGAGACACTGAAGGACACTATTGAGGTAACAGGTGTTGCCGAGATTCCGTAACCCTAAGGGAGGACCATTCCTACGCTTTTGACTCAGTAGACTCGGCATCCAGCTCATCTGCAGTTTAAATCCCATTCAAAATCGGTTATTCTCCGCCGGAGAAAACCAACCAAGCAACCGCTCATCGCTGACTCGCCGCCGCGGCCAAGCCAACAGCTGCGATCGCATCTTTTGTCACCACGCGTTTTCCTCGCTTTTCTCTTTCTCTTCTAATTCACGTTTTGGGGGCTTCCTCCAATCAATTTGTAGTCGAAATTAAAGGAAGATTTTCACGAATTTGAAAGAGTTGGGGAAGGAAGAAGATGAAGATCGAATTCGATGAAGGTAACTGCCGAGGGAAGAGACCCGCCCAGCAACAAACCCCACAATCCCTTCGCGATGTTTATTTACCCTCGTCCCATTTTTTATTTTTAAAAAAATATAATTTCCAGGTAGGTAAACAAAAAAGGAAATACTGTTACTGGGCTTTTTAGGCCCATCTTTTAAGCCAATAGGAAAAGTCGATACACGATTTATCTACGTGTAGCCATATTTTTTTAATTATTAAATTTAAGCTGATGATATTCAGAAAATATTTACTTCTTGGAAAGGACAAAAATAAAACTAAATTTACTTTTTTTTTTTCTTTCTCTGCCTTATGTGGATGATAAATTTTCGGATAATAACCTACAAAATGTGAATAAAATTTATGAGAATTGAACAAATTGATTCATCTTTTTTTTTTCCTTTCCCTGGTACAGAGTTTGTTGTATAAGTTATATAATTCGGACGGTACAAATGAGAAAACAAACAATCAAAGATTACCTCAAAGACTGATGATGAGAAACTACATTTTCTCGGACATCATCATCTCTCTGTATTAGTATTACCTTGTGACACCAACGGTATTGATTCAGCATCTCCTGGAGTTTCTGTGGTAACAACTTTGGATGCTTCCTTCTTCAGCTTATGGTTGTTATAAGCCGCTACACCGGCAATAGCTGTGTGTGAACACAGAGCACACTGTATGAGAAGCAAATTTTTTTCTTGTTAGCCAATTTGTATGTGAGAAGTTTTGTCTTACCGATGGCGTAACCGAAAAGATTGATGATTGTGAGTTTCGTGTCGGCAAAGAGAAGAGCTGACACCAAGACAACCACCCAATCCTTGACAACGCCAGCAACTCGGATAGTGAGAGCACTCGTGTGAGAAATCACCAAGAAAACCGACAAGTTGAGGGCAAATGTACAGAGGGAATTAAGGGTCAACACTACAAAGTGGAAGTTCCATGGGCCATTGCCATCTATCTTCGATTTCTCTAGAAAGATCCACGGCACAAACAAGCAGATAGCACTGCAAAGGAGGTACAAAAAGATAAAAGTAACCCTTAGGCTTAAATAATGAGAGAAATGAGATGGCTTCCTCTTCTTCGATTTTACTTACCTGCATGGGCTCACGTAGTACATAAGAGAGATTGGGTTTAACTTGATGCCCTTCCTCTTGACAAGAAGTTCCATGAAGATTAGCCTCAGGGCTTCTCCAACAACACCACCCATTTGGTAAACCACTCCAATCCAGTTGATGTTTAATTCCCCATAAGAAGCTACTAAAACACCAAAACTTATGATAGACATTATCAAAAGCATCCTGCAGCTCATCATTTCAAGTCCAGCAGCTACTCCAAGAATAAACACAGCAACAGGCACTGCAAGTATGGTTGAAGAATACTGTACATTGTTAGTCAGATATAAGAAGTAAACATAAGACTTATGAGGAACCAAGAGCATGAACAGTTTCTTACTTATAGCCTTCAACATCTGCGCAAATGCAACTGATATGTAGAGGTAGGCAGTGTTTCCCAACCAGAGGGTCATTGCAAACATTGCACCTATTGGAATAACTGACGTAACATATCTGAGTACATAAAGTGAGTTAATACTGCTACATTGATAAAATTAGTAAAGATATTTATGTTATGGGTATTTTCGACTACTCCAAAATCAAATTCCTTACGAAGTCTCTTTCTTCCTTACATTTCTAGTGTCATTCCTTCCTCGACCTTCACAATCTTCATGGAGAAATAAATAGAGAACAGAGAAGGGACCAAAAGTTAGGCAGTCTTTACTTGTGAACAAAAACAGAAAGAACATTAATTGCAAGATTACCTTAAGAACTTTGGTAAGAAGAAAGCACAAGACAGAGGAAAAGATCATATGGAGTAAAGTCAATCCAAGAGGATAAGGGAAATTAATTTCCTTAGATGACAAAACCCACTGCAGCAGAGCAATTCAAAGACAAAAACGTTAGTCATGACGAAAAGAGAGAAACCACAATCTATGAATCGTTACTTGCTACAGATTGTAAAACGGTGAACTCTGATGCATAAGCAATAACAGAGAGGTCAAAAGCAAACACAACACGATCAAACAAAAGCAAACGGATGTTGAATTCTACACAACCGAGGGATTCTAAAATCTGCTAGTCAACTTCCTAGAAACTAGCACAGTACATTGCACATACCAGCTCAATTCCTTACGAAAACTAGCGATCGGTTTCTACAAATCGAAAGAGCACAAAACAATACGATGCGAGAACATAGATCCAGGGAAATATAGATTGTGAGATTTAAGGTAAACCTTATTGAAGAAGATTTGACCACTAGAAAGAGCGATATAGAGAAGAATGTAAGCATAGGTCACGAATTCAGCTCTCATAAAGCCTTTGCTCCGATCCGCCATTGAAACCGATTATTATGATCTCAGATTACGGAATAAAAGTTGTCGCTTCTGGTTTTTATGTAACACTTTTCCGAGTGCTTTTTGTTTCTTTTCCAATCGTCTTCTCCTTCACTGAGTATTTCACTTTCCCATCTTCTCAAATTTCAACAACAGCTAAATAAGAGCGACGGTGACGACTTTAAGTGGGTCCCACTTTTTATTATCCTCTCTCATTTTATGGGCTTTTCTCACATTTAAAGCCCAAATACTGTTGGGTTTATAAGCTATTGTTATGTTTCGTCAAGCCCATGAATTTGGTTCTACCTCGCACACTTTTTTTTGTTTCAGTTTCATCATCCACCCTTGGATATATGTCCAATGAAAAGAAATGAAAATTATTAAGTATTTTTTCTCGAGATTGTGAACGATAATATGAAAGAAATGTAAGGAACACACAAGTTGCTTGTGGATTAGACCACAACCCATCTGATATTTGTCCGCATCTCCACAACCATTCTTCACCTCCAACTTCTCATCCATATTATAATCCAACTTGCCAATAATTTTTTCAACTGTTACAGATTACTACATCAACGAAATATTAAACATTTAACCATATATAAAAGTTGGAGATATATGATATAAGCTTTTCTTAGCAGTCCCACCCTTCCTCTCTCGAGAGAGCTCCATTCCAATCAAAGCTGTGTAAGATTCTGTGTTCTAGACCAAACAGAGACGCGTCTGTGTTCTGGAGATTATAAACATATGTCTGATAATCACAACTGATAACTAACTCGGGGTTTTTTGCTCTTTTGACAGAAACACACTTCAGAAGATGGAGATCACTAACGTTACCGAGTATGATGCAATCGCAAAGGCGAAGTTGCCTAAGATGGTATATGACTACTATGCATCTGGTGCAGAAGATCAATGGACTCTTCAAGAGAACAGAAACGCTTTTGCAAGAATCCTGTGAGTTTTTCTTTTCTTAATAAGATAAGATACACTTTTTGTTATTGGTTTTCACAAGAGAACTGAGTTTGATGTACATAACTTGGGATGTTTTAACAGCTTCCGGCCTCGGATTTTGATTGATGTGAACAAAATTGATATGGCGACTACCGTCTTGGGGTTCAAGATCTCGATGCCGATCATGGTTGCTCCTACTGCCTTTCAAAAGATGGCTCACCCTGATGGTAAAAGACGTTTTTCTTTTTTCCTGAAACAGTCATTTCTAGAGAGTTAAAACTTGTTTTAGTATCACTAGAGACAAAGACTGAGGCTTACTCTAATGGAAACTAATGCAGGGGAATATGCTACGGCTAGAGCTGCGTCTGCTGCTGGAACCATCATGGTATGTTATTATATTCAAAAGAAGATTTTAACCGTCTTGGTGTTTATAGCTGCTTAATCCACCAATCCATGCATAACCAAGTTTCTGGTTTGAGTTATTTTCTTCCATGATGTTTCAGACACTATCTTCATGGGCTACTTCAAGTGTTGAAGAAGTTGCTTCCACAGGGCCAGGAATCCGATTCTTCCAGCTCTATGTAAGTTGCTTGATGAACAATTCTGATATACCTGTGGTCACACGTGATGGTTCACACGTTATGATTGTTCTGAGTAGGTATACAAGAACAGGAAGGTGGTTGAGCAGCTCGTGAGAAGAGCCGAGAAAGCTGGGTTCAAAGCCATTGCTCTCACTGTAGACACCCCAAGGCTAGGTCGCAGAGAGTCTGATATCAAGAACAGGTAAAGCCACATCAATTGAAATGTGATAAGAGTTGATTAGACTCGAATATGCAAACATATAGCTAAACAATTATAGAGTAACGATGTGTGTTCTTCTACTACAGATTCACTTTGCCTCCAAACCTGACATTGAAGAACTTTGAAGGTCTTGACCTTGGAAAGATGGACGAGGCAAGCATCGATCAGATAGTATCCATTACTTAAGTCTGAATAGTGTCAATGATCCACTTAAAAACTAGCTTTAAAGCATACGGTTTGTTTCCTGATTATGTTCCTAAACTTGTTATGTTTCCACCTGCAGGCCAATGACTCTGGCTTGGCTTCGTATGTTGCTGGTCAAATTGACCGTACCTTGAGCTGGAAGGTAAGAGAATACAACAAATTTTCAGATACCACAGCAAAACCAAAAACTTGATTCAGATTGCTCTAACTTTCATCTACAAAAACAGGATATCCAGTGGCTCCAAACAATCACCAACATGCCAATTCTTGTCAAGGGTGTTCTTACAGGAGAGGATGGTGAGTTTCCATTTGCCAAACAAATAATTTCAACACTCTAGTGTCATAGAAATACCTGACAAGGTCAACTATTATTGTCCCCATGCAGCAAGGATAGCGATTCAAGCTGGAGCAGCAGGGATCATTGTGTCAAATCATGGAGCTCGCCAGCTTGATTATGTCCCAGCAACAATCTCAGCCCTTGAAGAGGTAGATCATTCTCGACTACAAACATAAATCTGTGTTCTCGATAAGTATTTATGTACAAGCACATTAGCTTTGTTCTCTTGTGTTCAGGTTGTCAAAGCAACACAAGGACGAGTTCCTGTCTTCTTGGATGGTGGTGTTCGACGTGGCACTGATGTCTTCAAGGCACTTGCACTTGGAGCCTCTGGAATATTTGTAAGCATCACATCATATATCCATTCACCAGAAAGTTGCTTAAAAACAGTAAATATTTAAAATGCCTTCTCAATCTCAGATTGGAAGACCAGTGGTTTTTGCACTAGCTGCTGAAGGAGAAGCCGGAGTCAAAAAGGTGCTTCAAATGTTGCGTGATGAGTTCGAGCTAACCATGGCACTAAGTGGGTGCCGGTCACTCAGTGAAATCACCCGTAACCACATTGTCACGGAATGGGACACTCCACGCCATTTGCCCAGGTTATAGAGAAGAAAAAAAAAACAGAGAACAGAAACAACACGGCACCAAAACGTATTCATATTCTGATTGATCACTTTGCTTCTACTCTGCTATATTTATATCTCGAAAAACTTGTTTCTCCCTATATCGGATCACAAAAACGTGCGTAGAGATTCTCTGTAATGCTATTTGGCTACATTTTACCTTTCCGTTTATTCTTATTGCTTGTACAATAGATGTTGATTCCTACAATACCAATGAATACTAAAATCTGTTCCCGGAAAACTAGTATAGTCAGAAAATCTTACATTGCACCCAACTTCCACAATCCAAACACAGTTCAAATCTTATATTAACAGCAGCCAAAACCTCACAGAAACTAGCTACCAAAAGAGCACAAAAGAATACTATAGGAGAACTCAGATTAAGGAAAGACAGGTTTGTGAGATTTACAATACCTTATTGAAGAAGAATGTAAGCGAATTCATCCTTCACTTTGTGCTGGGCTAAGTATTGCATCGAAAAGCCCAAAATAATTTGGCTCACGAATTCGAAACTCTTGGATTTATGCACTTTTCTGAAAAAAAAAGAAAAACGATTGGTTTACGAATTACTACTATTTTTCTACGAGATTAAGAACGATAATATGTAAGAAAAATCTAAGACACACACCATCCATCAGATTTTTGTCCGTATCTCCTCATCAATTCTTCACCTCCAGCTTCTCATCCATATTTCTTTCTTTCCAATGCAAACAAGTTTTCAACTGTTAAAAGATAAACCAAAAACTCACAAGCCAATTAATCTATCAGAAATATTTAACTTTTAACCAAATAAAAACGTTGAGATATATATAATATAAGCGTTCCTTACCACTCACACACTTCATCTCTCCCCAGAGCTCTATTCCCATCAAGGTGTGTGAGATTCTCTGCTAAGACAAACCAAAAACCAGATTGTTTTGCGTTCATGGACATGTTCCTCTCTGGAGATTAGAATCGTAGCTATGACTATGTCTGAATTTCACAAGAGGTAGCTAACTCAGGCCTTTTTGCTCTTTTGACAGAAACACACTTCGGAAGATGGAGATCACTAACGTTACCGAGTATGATGCAATCGCAAAGCAGAAGCTGCCTAAGATGGTGTACGACTACTATGCATCTGGTGCAGAAGACCAATGGACTCTTCAAGAGAACAGAAACGCTTTTGCAAGGATCCTGTGAGTTTTTCTTTTCTTTTCGTAAGACAAGAAATACTGTTTGTTATTGGTTTTTACAATAGGTGTGATGCATACCTTGGGCTGTTTAATAGCTTTCGGCCTCGGATTCTGATTGATGTGAGCAAGATTGACATGACAACCACCGTCTTGGGGTTCAAGATCTCGATGCCCATCATGGTTGCTCCAACTGCCATGCAAAAGATGGCTCACCCTGATGGTAAATACTGAGTTATGTAGAGACTAGAGAGTGAAAACTTGTTTTAGTATCGCTAGAGACAAAGACTAAGGCTTGTTCTAACGACTCTGTTTGAAACTAATGTAGGGGAATATGCTACTGCTAGAGCTGCATCTGCAGCTGGAACTATCATGGTATGTTCTTATATCATTACGAAATATATCATATAGAGCAAGATTTCTTCTAACCTTCTTGGTTTCCGGTGTTTGGAGCTTTTAAATCCGTGGCCCATGCATACCCATGTCTCTGGTTTAAGTTATTTTCATCCATGATGTTTCAGACACTATCTTCATGGGCTACTTCCAGCGTTGAAGAAGTTGCGTCTACAGGGCCAGGGATCCGATTCTTCCAGCTCTATGTAAGTTATCTCAAGAGCTTGTTGTACATCCTGAAAACCCCGGTCACACTTGATGGTTCTTATGTTATAATCTTTGAGTAGGTATACAAGAACAGGAATGTGGTTGAGCAGCTCGTGAGAAGAGCTGAGAGGGCTGGGTTCAAAGCCATTGCTCTCACTGTAGACACCCCAAGGCTAGGCCGCAGAGAGTCTGATATCAAGAACAGGTAAAGCCAAGTCATTTGAAATATGACAAGAGTTTAATGGATTTTAATACGTAAACACAGCTAGAAAGTGTAACGTTCTTCTACTACAGATTCACTTTGCCTCCAAACCTGACATTGAAGAACTTTGAAGGACTTGACCTCGGAAAGATGGACGAGGCAAGCATCTATCAGATACTATCCAGTCCTATAATCTAAATATGATTCTCACAAAGCAAGTCTTAAAGCACACTTGCTATGTTTACCTTTCCTGAGTGTTCCTGAGCTTGTTCTGTTTTCACCTTTAGGCCAATGACTCTGGCTTGGCTTCATATGTTGCTGGTCAAATTGACCGTACCTTAAGCTGGAAGGTAAACAGAGTAGTTTAACAGATAAACAACAAACCGAGAAGTTAGTAGAAACTTGATTGTTGACTCGTTGTCACTTCATTTTCACGAACAGGATGTCCAGTGGCTCCAGACAATCACCAAGTTGCCCATTCTTGTCAAAGGTGTTCTTACAGGAGAGGATGGTGAGTTACCATCTGACAAACAAATGGCTACTTCCCTTAAGTTTAATAGAAAACACCTAACCAGGTCAACTATAATTATCCTCGTGCAGCAAGGATAGCGATTCAAGCTGGTGCAGCCGGAATCATTGTATCAAACCATGGAGCTCGCCAGCTTGACTATGTCCCAGCAACCATCTCGGCCCTTGAAGAGGTAGATCATTCAAGAGTACAAATGATAATTTGTGTTGTCAACAATTGTCTTTTGTCCGACAAATTCAGCTCTGTTCTCCTGTGTTCAGGTTGTCAAAGCGACACAAGGACGAATTCCTGTCTTCTTGGATGGTGGTGTTCGACGTGGCACTGATGTCTTCAAAGCACTTGCACTTGGAGCCTCCGGGATATTTGTAAGCATCATATTCTCGTTAACCAGAAAGCTGCTTGAAACCATTGAAATTAACACATTGTTATTATACCATCTCAATCTCAGATTGGAAGACCAGTGGTATTCTCATTGGCAGCTGAAGGAGAGGCTGGAGTTAGAAAGGTGCTTCAAATGCTACGTGATGAGTTCGAGCTGACCATGGCACTGAGTGGGTGTCGGTCCCTAAAGGAAATCTCCCGTAACCACATTACCACCGAATGGGACACTCCACGTCCTTCAGCCAGGTTATAGAGAGGAAAATAACCAACAAGCAGAGAACAGCAGCAACACAGAACCAAAATATTGGCTAAACTTATTCATACTCTGATTGTACTTGGCTTCTACTCTGCTAAATATCTCAAGACTTGTTTCTCCCTCTATCAGATCACAAACCAAGCCTAGTGATTCTGTAATACTATTTGGCTACTTCTTTCTTAAGGCCATTCTTATTTCTAAATTCCATGTACTTACATTCCCACAGATCAATTTCTTGTGATTCCCAGATAATACGATGAACATATGCATAGCTATAAACCAAGTGAGAGTAGTAGATGAAACCAAACTTTTATTATTAATCAAAACACAAACGAAGGAGAATTACATTGACCTATTGAACAAACTGAAATGTACAAGAGAAGAAAGATAAGCGTTCATTGACGTATACAAGCACACAAGTCCTACAGAAACATGAGTAGTACTCAAATCAGAAACCAAGAACTAACCATTCAACACAAAATCTTCTTCTTATCATTTAAAACGGCCAGATGTCAGATCCACCGGGTTTCTCCACAAGAATCCGATTATACTCCGGCCTCGACGTCTGCCAAAAAAAAAGAAGCAGATCAACATGAGAAAAAATGCGATCCGGAGTCGAAATCGAGCTGATTCAAAAGAACATAGCCACGATAATCAGATGAATTTACCAGATCTTTGAAAATAACGTAGGTAATAAGCATGAAGAGCACAAACAGGATCTCAAACTCAGCTAATCGGAAGAAATAGAACACTGAGTCAACAAACCGAGTCAGAAGAGAGTCGTCTCTCCTCATACCGACTCGATTAGTTCCAGCACGTCGCCCGATCATCGTCGGTAAAATTCTCCCTCCGGCTTTAATAACAGACCACCGTCGCTTCTCGTTAGTTCTCTCCCAAATCTTACCGGCGAGTTAGTTTTTCCGTTAACGAATAATAAGTTGCAAGTCTTTTTGCTTTTATCAATAAAGCATTTTACAAACTTACGAAAATATGGGCCGTTATTTTTAAAAGGTTAATATATATCATCAGAGCCCAATAAGAGAGGATCAAAGAAACGACAAGTTGTTCACCGTGATATAGTAAAAACAGTTCCGTTTTTAATAACGTCGCTTCCACAGCTGAAGAAACGTTTCCTATCTTTCGAAGTTGCATCTGAAGTTTGCAACTTGGTAGCTTAAAAGCTTAGTAGTTGTTCATTGAAAGGATGGTGCGTTAGTTGATTTCTCTGTGTTGGATTAGATGATTACAGCATTCTTCACTTGACTTGGCAACCATAGTTTTGTTTGTGAAGTGATCATTATGGATATATGGTCCACACTCAAATTTCAAATTAGCGTTTTCAAGGACCGGGCCTGGATATTTGAGCCGAAGGTGTACATTGTGTGTGGGCTCGCTTTCTTCAAGGGCTTTATCACTGGCCGGGTTGAGTACGAATTCCAACACCAACAATCCTGATCAGAAGTTGTAGTCCCAATATGTCGGCCGATCGATTTTGTTTCTCTCTTTGTTTCTATTGACCTTATCAGATTTTCCATTTTGGTTTCAAACTCCAAGTGGGTCCAAAATAAGAAGCATCGTTTTCATGTCGTTAAGTAGATGAGAAGAGAATGTTAAAGAGAGAAGATATGTTCTTCTTCTTCTTCTTCTTCTTAATCAGTGAGTGCCCTATGAGACTGGGTGTGTGGTACGTTGACGGTCACGTGGACGTGTCCTTCTCTGCCCTTCAAAACCTCTAATACGTCCAGAGGCTAATGCGCGTGGCTGATTATGACATTTTATCCCTTTCGGGAATATGTCGATGATGAAAGCAAATTGAAGTTAAAGTTAAATCCCAAAAGAAAAATAAAGATAACAAAAAATGAAGATTGGTATGCTTTATCCATTTTGTGGCTTTCACTCATCATGTGCTTAGTTTTCATATCATCATCTTAAGCGGTCCATGGTGACTTGCCTCCAGACAGATTTTTCTTTGTCGCGATATTGTAAGATATGGAACCTGATTAATACTTTATTGTAATAACTTGCGAAACTATATTTCAAATGTCCTGGATAAAGTTTTGAAACATGTCATGCTTAAATATCGTTCATACAAAAGTTTTGTAACATTGTTTTAAGCCAATTATAGATCAGCATATCCGCTTCTAGATCTATGGATTCAATGAAGATTACGTGCTTACATTTTTCATTTTTATTTTGAATAACCAAGAGATTCCCAATTTTTGGTTTGCAATCCCCTCGAAGCAGGGCTTAGAGTATGTCAATTAGTCACTTCCCAAACAGCAAGGTTCGAACCTGATATTTCGAGACGTATTATCTATCTTTGGAAAGTCTTCTAATACATCAATATAGCTACTGAAGATGAGTTTTGTGTTGTAAACGTGTTCAGCCGAAAATTCGTCACAATATCTTTTTTTTTCTTTCCTTGGCATTCTCGGTCAATGAACATCTAACATAGATTCTATTTTCTATCAATTATTTGGTACATATTTGATTCACAAGCAGATTAGATCAAACGTATTTTTAATCCAAATAAATTTAGTTTATATAATTAAACTGCTTTTTCTCTTTCTGCATGGTTCGATTCGAATTAGGATTTGGTTTTTCGAATATAGAAATAATGAATCCAGTTAAACTATAGTTATTTAGGTTTGGTTCATATCGGGTTTGATCGGATGAACACCAAGTAGACTCCTATGAAACTAAACCCAAACAAACAAAATTTTAGTATGCAGCAGCAACAACAACAACAAAAAAACGTACAAAAAAAATAATGTACTATTTTCCTTTAAAAAAAAAAAAAAAAA
>Ga0041059_1001046_pt1 | contig 21996 bp, 23 predicted proteins | sample AraColnosormetaG_FD_56232 | JGI IMG/M metagenome (GOLD analysis project Ga0041059, IMG submission 56232) | Arabidopsis roots microbial communities from North Carolina, USA - Col MF nosort | ecosystem: Host-associated > Plants > Roots > Unclassified | place: USA: North Carolina | collected... | reverse complement strand
TATTTGTTTAGCAATAAATTCAAATTAAAAAAAAAAAAAAACATTTCATTTCAATTTAGTAAGATTTTGATTGGATCAGGTTGAGATTTCTTCCAAAGTCAAATATTCTTTTCCCATAAGACTGACTCGTGGCGCACAGTCAATGACTTATGACTTATGACTTATGAGTTATGTCTGAAACTCAAACTTATAGATGTGCGTGAAAGAGGCGCAACTATAAGAGAAGCTGATATGAAACTCTTCATCACATCTCCCTCAAACTTATTTCTCTCTTTAATTGGTTAAATCTCCACACCCACTTCGTGTTTTCTTGATTCGTTTCCTGGGTTTCTCAAAAATCTAACCTTATAATTGGAAAAATTCTGGTGTCACTGCTCTGGGAAAAAAATGGATTTGGAGTTTGCAGTTAATGGGGAACGATTCAAGATTGATTCTGTTGATCCATCAACGACCTTACTTGAGTTCTTGCGATTGAACACTCCTTTCAAGAGTGTCAAGCTCGGCTGTGGCGAAGGCAAAATCTCTATCTCTCTTCTCTGTTTTTATGTTTTAGTTTTAATTTTATTTCTCACCAACTGTTATAAAAGAGATTCCTTTATGTCCGGAAACAATCTATATGTGTTGTTGAAGCCTTGTGTTATGTCTTACTTCTTACCAGAAGAATTAGTGAAGTTGACTTAAATTTAGAATCCAAATCTGAGTTGTGTGTATTGAGATAGAGTTTTAATGTTTGATTGAAAATGTGTGTGTATTTGGTTAGTGCAGGAGGGTGTGGTGCTTGTCTTGTAGTGTTATCTAAATATGATCCAGAGTTAGATCAAGTGAAGGAATGTTGTATAAACTCTTGTCTCACTCTTCTCTGTAGTGTAAATGGATGTTCCATTACTACATCTGAAGGTCTTGGAAACACGAAGAAAGGATTTCATCCGATTCATAAGCGGTTCGCGGGTTTTCACGCCTCTCAATGCGGGTTTTGTACACCAGGGATGTGTATTTCTCTCTACTCATCTCTTGCAAATGCTGAGAATAACAGCTCTAAAGATTTTACGGTTTCTGAAGCTGAGAAATCTGTTTCGGGTAATCTTTGTCGATGTACTGGTTATCGTCCCATTGTCGATGCTTGTAAGAGTTTTGCTTCTGATGTTGATATTGAGGACTTAGGGTTAAATTCCTTTTGGAAAAAAGGAGAAAGCAAAGAGGTTATGTTTAAGAATTTGCCTCCTTATAACCCCAAAGACCATCTTGTAACATTCCCTGAGTTCTTGAAGAAGAAAGAGAAGGTTGATAATGGTTCGGATCATTTGAAGTATCGTTGGACCACTCCTTTTAGTGTGGCTGAGCTTCATAACATAATGGAAGCAGCTAACTCTGGAGACTCGTTGAAGTTAGTTGTAGGCAACACGGGTACAGGTTACTATAAAGACGAGGAACGGTTTGATAGATATATTGATATCAGTAACATTCCGGAGATGTCAATGATCAAGAAAGATGAGAAAGGAATTGAAATAGGAGCAGCTGTTACTATATCGAATGCTATTGATGCTTTGGAGAAGGAAAGCAAATCTTCTTATGTTTTCAAGAAAATGGCCACTCATATGGAGAAAATTGGCAACCGTTCTATCCGAAACTCGGGTAGTATTGGTGGTAATCTAGTGATGGCACAGAGCAGAAAGTTTCCTTCTGATGTTACCACTTTGTTGCTCGCTGTAGATGCCTCGGTGTATATGTTAAATGGTAGGAAAACCGAGAAGGTTACGCTACAGGAGTTTCTTGAATTGTCTCCGGTGTTAGACTCCAAACGCGTTCTTTTAAAGGTTGAGATTCCATCATGGACTGCTCCTTCTGGTGATGACACTGAATTTCTCTTTGAAAGCTATCGAGCCGCACCTCGTTCTATTGGAAATGCATTGCCTTACTTGAACGCTGCTTTCTTGGCGCTAGTGTCTCGCCAAGAAGCATCAAGAAAAGGTGTAACGGTAGAAAAATGCTTCCTGGCATTTGGTTCTTATGGCGGGGATCATTCGATCAGGGCGATAGAAGTGGAGACTTTCTTGACAGGTAAATTACTTAGCTACAGTGTTCTATATGAAGCTGTTGGTTTACTTAAAGGAATCATAGTCCCTGGCAAAGACACCTTGCACTCGGAATATAGAAAAAGCTTGGCTGTTGGATATCTTTTTGAGTTTTTTTACCCACTGATCGAGAGTGGCCATAGAATATGTAGTCTTGATTCAGGGAATAAGCATAACAACAGCCATGTTGATACCGTAAAATCTCTTCCCTTCCTCTCATCTTCACAGCAAGTATTAGAGAGCAATGAATTTAAACCTATTGGTGAAGCAGTTATCAAAGTTGGAGCTGCCTTACAAGCTTCTGGTTAGTTCTTATGCCGTCTGTTTTCATCATTTTTAGTAACTTGATATCGGTTCAAGCCACGGGTAAAGATTCAATATAGGGCCTTACATGAGCTTTCTTTTTCAGGTGAGGCGGTTTTTGTTGATGATATACCGACTTTACCAGACTGTCTTCATGGAGCATTCATTTATAGCACAGAGCCTTTGGCTAAGATAAAAAGCTTAAGCTTCAGAGAGAATGTAACTCCTACTGGAGTTTTTGCTGTTCTTACTTTCAAGGATATTCCACAACAAGGACAAAACATTGGTTCCAAGACCCTTTTTGGACCAGGACCTTTATTTGCAGATGAACTAACTCGATGTGCAGGTCAAAGAATTGCTCTTGTGGTAACTCCAGTTTCCTCTTCTTTTTTAATTCTTGCTCGTATTTCGTTGCGTATCTAGAGAAGTATATGGCTTTTGCAGGTTGCAGACACACAGAAACATGCAGACATGGCTGCAAAACTTGCAGTAGTTGAGTATGATACAAAGAATTTAGAACAACCGATATTAACTGTCGAAGATGCAGTTAAAAGATCTAGCTTTTTCGAGGTTCATCCGATGTTTTACCCCGAACCAGTAGGTGATGTTATAAAAGGAATGGAAGAAGCTGAGCGAAAGATAATCTCCTCTGAGGTATCTCAAAACTGTTTCCAGATTTTCACCGCCAAAGTTGTGTAGTGACATCTCATTTTGTGTGTTTGAAACTTGGTTATTTATTCAGTTGAGGCTAGGGTCACAGTACTTCTTCTATATGGAGCCACAAACAGCACTTGCCTTGCCAGACGAAGACAATTGTGTCAAGGTATTTAGTTCATCTCAAGCACCTGAGTACGTACATTCGGTTATTGCTACATGTCTTGGCATTCAAGAGCATAACGTGAGAGTCATCACTAGAAGAGTTGGTGGTGGCTTTGGTGGTAAAGCTGTAAAGTCAATGCCTGTAAGTATTTACCATAATTGGTTTCTTTACTGGCTTCTTGCACGAATCAAGATCGTGAATGCTCATTAAAATTGATGTTTCAGGTTGCAACCGCATGCGCACTAGGCGCATACAAGTTGCAACGTCCTGTTAAGATGTTTTTGAACCGCAAGACGGATATGATAATGGCTGGAGGAAGACATCCGATGAAGATAAATTACAATGTGGGATTTAGATCAGATGGGAAGCTCACAGCACTGGAGCTTACAATGCTTATAGATGCAGGGCTTGAGCCAGACGTAAGTCCAATCATGCCGCGGAATATAATGGGTCCGCTGAGGAAGTATGACTGGGGAGCTTTGTCATTTGATGTAAAAGTGTGTAAGACGAATTGTCTGAGTAGAACAGCGATGAGAGCTCCCGGGGAAGTTCAAGGTTCTTACATAGCGGAATCCATTATCGAGAATGTAGCTTCTTCTCTTCAAATGGATGTTGATGCAGTGAGAAAAATAAACCTTCATACTTATGATAGCCTTAGAAAATTCTACAATCACATTGCTGGTGATCCTGATGAATATACACTGCCTTTATTATGGGAGAAACTTGAGATATCTTCAAAGTTCAAGGAAAGATCTGAGATGGTGAAGGAGTTTAATCTTTGTAATGTATGGCGAAAGAGAGGGATTTCTCGAGTACCTATAGTCCATCAAGTTATGCAGAGACCGACCCCGGGGAAAGTAAGCATACTGAGTGATGGTTCTGTTGTAGTTGAGGTTGGAGGAATTGAGATAGGGCAAGGATTGTGGACTAAAGTACAACAGATGGTTGCTTATGGTCTCGGTATGGTTAAATGCGAAGGAAACGAAAAGCTCTTGGATAGAATACGTGTAGTTCAGTCCGATACACTAGGTATGATCCAAGGAGGTTTCACTGCTGGTAGCACGACATCCGAGAGCAGTTGTGAAGCCGTTAGGCTTTGCTGTGTTATCTTGGTGGAGAGATTGAAACCTATAATGGATCAGATGATGATGGAGAAGTCAGGTTCCGTGACATGGAACATACTCATTCAACAAGTAGGTAGCCTAGTAAATTCTGATAGTTACTCTTCTATAACAAAGATTCTGCATGAATAACCGTAACGTTTGCATTTTTCTTTGATCAGGCGTATGGTCAGTATATTAATTTATCGGCGAGTACATTGTATAAGCCAGAGTATTCTTCCATGGAATATCTCAACTATGGAGTTGGAGTCAGCGAGGCAAGTCACTATGGGAAACACTTCTTTCTTTATATTTGAATCAATCAAACAATAATGTGATTCTACTTGCAGGTGGAAGTGGACCTTGTGACAGGAAAAACCGAGATTTTAAGATCCGATATTATTTATGACTGTGGAAAGAGTCTTAATCCTGCAGTTGATTTAGGACAGGTTAGCTAGCATTTAGTTAACTCCACAAGTTTTTCTTGTTTTCTTTTAGTCATTTTGTTGAGCTAAGCAAAAAAACATGGTTTGTTTTTGAAAAGACCGAAGGAGCATTTGTTCAAGGCATCGGGTTTTTCATGATGGAAGAGTACACTACTGATGAGAAGGGGCTTGTGGTGCAACAAGGCACTTGGGACTACAAAATACCGACTGTGGACACAATCCCAAAACACTTCAACGTTGAGATTGTCAACACTGGTCATCATAAAAACCGCGTTCTCTCCTCCAAAGGTACTACACAACGCTTTTCCTTATCCCATAGACTTTGTATAATAGAGACAATTTTAGACTCTTACATAAACACTCTGAGGTTTTTTGGTTAGAATTTTGGACTGAATAATATAATAGAGACAGATAGTTGCAACAACTTATATGTATCAGTGTTATTTTCATTGTTACTTTCATACTCAACAACTTTTTCATTTGATCAACAGCGTCGGGTGAGCCGCCATTGCTTTTAGCAGCTTCTGTTCATTGTGCAACAAGATCAGCCATTAGGGAAGCTCGGAAACATTCCCTTTCATCGAACTTCATTGATGGGTCTGATTCGGAATTTGAGTTACCTGTTCCAGCGACTATGCCTGTGGTGAAGTCTCTTTGCGGATTGTATAGTGTAGAGAAATACTTACAAGGAAAGATCAAAGGACAATAAAGGCAAAGCAAGTAAGCAACTCTCGTTGCTGCTAAGTTACAGTGTTACATATACTAAAGTTATTCAGATTTTATATACAGCAAAAATAATTGCTTTGTGCATAACTAATGGTTTCAAAACCAAATCAATAAATCAAATATTGAATGTTAATGATTAGAGTGTCACCAATATATACCCTCTTTATATGACCTCACGTTATCGTTGTGTCAGTTCAGTTTGGTATGCTAGAAATATCAAAGCAAACTAAACTCTATCTTTGCAAAGAAAACAACTAAACATCTTTACAAAATTAAATGCGGCTGATTAGGTTTTATTCTTCGCATCCATTTAGAACTATAGAGTTAAATCTAACTCGCTGCCGTCTGCTAGAACTTTATAGTCTATACTAGCCTAAATGTGATTTGGTTCTAGAAAATGGAATTTGAAACTTGATCTAACCCTTTCTTCTGTTACTCTTCTTTTTATTTGCACGTGTGGCATTCTCAGACCCAGAGGAAGAGGTATTGGTAGATGTAGCCAAGACAGTACCAACCTTGACCTCCGAGATTTCTTTCTCACCTTGGGTCATTAGTTTTCCAAGCTGAGAGTGTGTAAATAACAGAGTTAGTAGGTGTTTTACTATATAAACCATTACACGGGACTACCCTGAAACATAAGGACTACCGTGTCCAATTTTCTGTTAACGAGAGCATCAGCCATTCTACTGTCAGAATATTCACAGCTTCCACAATCATCCTTGCTCGGACTACGGTCAACATATTTGTCGCCAGCATAATCCCAAACACGCTTTGTTTCAAGCTCAAGTAAATAGCGATGCCCTTTCTCCTCCCAATGCCTTCTGGCACGTCCTTCCTTGTACCTACGATAATTACAAAGCAAAACTGGTTAACCTTTAACAGACGAGACGGAAACATGTCTCCATGCTGATTACAAGAGAGTGCAATCCATACCTCCAGCAGGCAAAAACCCCGCCCAGAGATTTCCCGCTGCTTGGCTATATCGGCAATCCTGAGAACAAAAACAACACCCCATAGATACATGAAAAAAACTGCACAAGATCAAAACAACAAGAAAATGCTAAAAGAAGCTTACTGGACAAGAAGAATCTGGCCAATTGGAAAGACATGAACCATTGAAGCATTGATTGCGCATGGTTGTAAGAATGCCACCAGTGTCTTGGTCTAATCATTCTGAAACAGGAGCATATAGAAACACAAGGTTTAGAATATATCGTAGCCAAATACATGACACTAGAGATACTGTCAGTTATAGTACTAATACCTATACCGTAGGAAGATTCCTTATCCTGATAGAAATCATTTTGTTTTGTTTATTTACATGTTATAGCCATTAACCAGAACTCAATATCAGGATTACTATCATAAGTTAAAAGTTAACACCACTGGAATCTGGATATCATAAATTTTCATGGAATTTTTTTAGAATAGTAGAAAAGAAGATATGACTTATTCCACTGTTAAACAACAAAAATGTATCATTACATAAAAACTTGGGAAGTGGCATTGCATAAAAGCAAAACAAAGAAAAACTGACTTATGTTCTGCTTTATAGTCTAATGAACTTGCTGCATCATAAATTCATAACACATGCAACTATAATGCTGTTGCTGGTGTCTCTCCTCTGCTCAAGGCATTGCTTTAGCCTTGAGGTTCAAACAAAGATGAAATTAAAAGTGTGAGCACTAAATGTAAACGACATCATCGATACGCAAGCTTTGGTTCTATGGGAAGACGAATCTCTTATCATAATTTATGTTGGGTCGTTATGTGTTTGGTTTAATGCTTGATGACTGCAAATTGGTTGTTGCTAAAGTAAAAATGGTGTTTCTCTTCTGAAAGATAAAAAAAGCCTCAGGTTTCTCCTCTTTTTGGTTTTGTTGATGATATATATTTAGAACCACAACCAAAAAGTTTCTTGCTTCGATTTGAAAAGGTTTACTTCACAGGTATGGTACAAAAACAATATTACAAGTACAATAAAAAAAAAATCAATTCCTGTTTGAAAACTTGGATTAATTTTGTTTATTTATGTTCCCTATTTTGGTTATAAAAAGTAAGAAACCAATTAGTTTCCATAAATGCATAAAAGTCTCGAAATGTACCATAGATTAATATAGCTGAGTTGAGACAATAAAACCGTTATTTCAAAGTATACTTAGATAAATTATACAACCTGAACTGCACATTAGACTAATATATATTCCTAGAATCAAACCCTGAAAAAGTTTTAAGCAAGCTCTCGAAAGAGAGTACTGAGAAGAGTTTACCCAAACCACTTGACTGATCAGGTATCGTGGGACTGATCTTTCTCAATGAAGTCCAACGCCTGATCCTTTGAGATAACATTCACAATACTCACTCTGTTCTTATGAAATACTCCATATATCTTATCCGCGACTCTCACAAGCTCGGGACGGAAAGTTGTGGTGATGAACTGCGTGCCATAATCATCAGCAAGACGACGAATCAAGTTTCCCACAGCGGTTCGGTACTGTGGATCAAGTGCTGCATCAATCTCATCAAAAAGATAGAATGGTGCAGGATCACATCGCTGGATTGCAAAGATTAACGCGAGTGCAACAACAGTCTTTTGGCCTCCAGACAATTGTTTCATTAATTGTGTTTCCCCTTGACCAGTGAACGAGACCTACAAAACAAGTACCAACTATTATCAGCCTGAAAGCTAGACAAAGGATAATGATATACATGGTTTCTTTATATGTAGTGTCCACAAGTCTTTTCTTCCTACCTTCACTTTTACACCAATGTATTTCTCAACCCTTCCCTCTGTAACAGCTTCACGACCTCCATCATCATCATCATCATCTTCATCATCATTATCAAGATCCTGAATATGTGAAACCAAAATGTTTTATGTCCACCCAACTGATTAGTAAAGAGATCACACAAGTTTTACACAGAGGCAAGAATCATCCAGAAAGACAACAGTGCAGATATTGGTGGTCTTAAGTAATCCTTGGTGGAGTCAAAGGAAAGGTTTATGCGAAAGTCAAAGAGAAAACGAAACGCATCAGACAACAGTGAAATACCAAGTAAGATGACCAACAAATAGTTATACCAAGGATATACTTCTACACTCAAGGCTCACTAGAAAACATCTACTCGTGGTTTATTAGAACACAATTGATCTCATTCAATAGTACTCTCAAATTTAGTTAACCATTTGATAATGAAAAAACTCACGATGACTTAAAGTAAACAAATGTTAAAAGAGGAAAAAGTTTCATTGAGGAAAAGGATGCAGAAACATGCCTTTTTCTTCATAATGATAAGGTTACCATATCCATCTTGCACAAGCTCAGAGAATACATCCCTGAAGTGATGTGCAACCCCTTTGAAAGTACGTTCTATAGATTCGTCTTTCCGCTGATCCAGAACTGTTATCAGCTCTTTAATTTTCTGCGGAAACGATCATGAGTCAGTCAAGCTCTACTTTCTACATAGAATTTGGCAAAGTGTATGAAACCTCCTATTATTTACCTCATCTCCTGCATCAAGCTCTGCTTGCCGATTTTGAAGTTCTTCTCGCTGTTCTGTGAAATTCACATATTGATCCAGCGCTTTCTTGTTGACATGGCTGAATTGTTGCAGCTGTTCACTGCACCGGTGTAGCATCTTCTGCAGCTCCTTGATATTTTTTCGTTTATACCTATAATGTTCAATAGCTTGTATATATTATAGAACTCCTAGGATAAAACTCTCATGATACAACAATTGTCCACCAATGATGACTAAGAACTAACTGGACAAGATAAATGAAAATTGGGACAGTATAACTATAAAAGTTCTAACTAGACTGAGTGCTGAACTTTCTGGATGCATAACCAATAAGAAAGAGAAGAAGCAAACATACGTGTCAAAAGCGTCAGATGACAATGGACCCAATCCCCTAATCTTCTTAGTATACTCATCTTGCTTAGCAAGGAGCGTGTTGCGAAGGCTAAACAGTTCCTCCAACTTTTTATCTAAATCTTGTAGTGTCCCTTTACAATCATCTTCCAATGTCTGAGAGAACAAGAAACTTTTGTTAGATAGAGAAAAACGCAGGTCTCTTACTTTATGATATATTATACTACCTTTAACTTTGCTTTCTCATCTTTAATTTTCTTGATTTGCTTTGTCTTCTCATCAATGCTGTCACAGACACCTAAAACACACAAAATGGCATTGAGTGTACTCGTCTGGATAGTAAATAGTAAAAGACCAAGATCAAGCAATGCCAAGCAAAGTAGTTCAGAATGTTTGGGACCCACTTTTGAGCTCTTTTGCAGCCTCATTGACCGACAATTTTGCATCATCAAGTTCCTGTTCTTTTGTGCCAGCTGAACTAGGCAAACTATCATCGTCGATGGAAGCTATAGTAGCCTGTAACTCAGTTATTCTCCTCTTTAAGTTGGTAGCAATATTAGCCTCCAACTCTGCTTTTCTTGTCTCCCTCTGAGGTTAATGAAAAGCACAAATCAGACTTTAAAAACAAAAGAAAGCACATGAATCAGACATAATCAAAAAAAATAAAAGCACATAAATGAGACTTCTTCAATCGAAAGAAATGCAAACAAATCAGAAATTAATTCAAACATATAAACTTTTCTTTTTCATTACTGCGAACCTCAATGCGATCGGCCTGGTATGCAAATTTTTTTTCCTTAAGATCCTTGATTTCTGGGTTTAATTTCGACAATTGCTCCCTTTCTTCTGGAGTTAGGTGATCCACAAGTTCCGTTCCCATTTCAGCTTCTTTCATAGACATGCTGGATCTAACCTGGTCAATTCGTGTTCTAATATCACCTAGTAATTTCTCCTGCAAACAGATGAAACAATTTAGTATTTACAACATGGGGGAACGATATAATTAACACTAAAGGCCACTCCAAAAAAATTGAATTGTAAGAAAAAAGGCACCTTATATTCAATGGCTTTATGTATAGCATGTTTCTGCTTATTAGCGTTAGCTATCTCTTGCTTAAGTTGCTCCACCTGTAATTTGCAGAGCGTCCAGTCTGCTTCAAGTCTCTGCTGCTCAGTAACAAGCTGTGTAATCTGCTGATCTATCAGTGAGACATGTTAAGGAAACGCTACAATCAACACACATCAATGAACAATACGATGTAGTTTATCAGAAAACCAAAATGCAATAACAAGTAAACAAAAGTCAGTTATGGAAAGGATATCTTGCAGCTGCCTTCTAACATCCTCCAGTTCCTTCTCCTTCTCATTTATAGACTTTGTATTTTGCATTATTATATTCATGAATCTCAATTTTGACCGCCTGTGGTCATAGAATCCACCGGTCATACCACCCTTTCTGCTCACCTGGTCACCTGTCATAGTACAACAGAGCCTTCACGTACCAAATACATGTTGAAATGGAATTTAAAGTGAATACAAATGCAATAACAGTTCCAACCTTCCATAGTTATACAATCGAGGTCATCATTCTTAGCAACTCTTGTTGCCACATTCAGATCACGGCATACTACTGTTCTACCAAAAACCTACATCAAGACACATTACAATATAAAGTGTCATACATGAGAATAGAAAGACACATAAAAAGCTCAGAAAGTGACAATAAATTGATGGGCATAAAAGTGGTGGACAGGGAACAAAAGGAACACCTGACCCAATGCTGGTTCAAACTTTGAATCGAACTTTAACTTTTTGAGCAGAGGTATTGCATCAGAATCTTTTGGATAGTTGACGCGAGGCGCCTTTATCCGATTCAGAGGTAGGAAGGTCACACGTCCACCCTTGAGAGAATTCAGGTGTCTAATTATCTTGGTTGAAATATCATCATTCTCAACTACCACGTTAAACAGGCTGGTCGTAGAACAAGAGATGACAAGAGTAGATCATAAGATAAAAAGTAGATTCACAGTAATTGTAGGTGTGAGGTAAACTCAGTAGGTTTCCTGCATACCTGTTTCCAGCAGTGACTTCAACTGCAGTGAAAAACTTTTCATCGCAATCAACCAACTCAACAAGTGGACCAAAAACTCCATTGATTCTATAGTCTGCACAAATCCGTCGAATAGAGTTCAGCCCTCTCCTTACATCCTGAGACAATGAATGGGTTGAGTCACCAGAAACGAAAAACTGAAAATGGACGTCAAGTTACATCAATCCAGTAGAGATATAAAACCAGCACATTGCTTGTCAACTTATAACTACGCTAAAAGGACTTGGATGTATCTTAGGCATCAACTTCTCTTAATAAATTAACATTCTTCCTCCATATTAATGGCTTCAACAAGAAAAGGGATACCAAGGCCAATCACTTACTCCTGGAGTTGCATGATCAAGGTTTTTCTTTGCCCGTTCAAGTTCTGTTTTCAACTTGTCAATCTCAGAAGAAAGTTGACTTTCTTCTCCCCATTTTTCCCTGAGGTAACATTTATCCTGTTACATCAAAAAAATTGTCTACTATACTTAACAATTTTTGAAATGACAGCAATTCTTACTTTCTTTTTCTTTGTTCTTCATCTCTCTCCCTCTTTTTAGTATTGAATAGTTCATGGGACTTGGAAATACGAGATTCCAGTTCACCAATTTCAACTTCATGTTTCTTGATGTGCTCATCACGCTCTGTCAAGTCAGTATTGAGGCGAAGAATTTCATCCTGAAGTTTTTGCTCCTATAGTAGAATGAATGTATTAGCTCACCAATCACATGAAACTGATTCCATATATTTACTGACAAAAGATGAAACTATAGAGAGATCTAAATATCAAGGAAATACATTTTACACCCTCAACTTTTAAACATTGTGCGATCATGTGATCTAATTATGCTACGATGCATCTTCCATATTTATGCAAACTCACTTGAACAGTATTTGAGTCTAGAACACGCTTAAGATCTTCAATCTCTTTCCTGAGCCATTTATCTCGGGCAGCCTTATTTGAAAATTGAGTTGCACGTCCCTGTTTCTGATAAAGAATGCTAAGTGTTTTTTCCAGCTCATTGATTCTGTAAGAAGAAACCATAAACAAGATTATCAACGTAAGATGACTCTAACAGAAAACCAGAAACAAAATTCCAATATGCATCACTCCAAACAGTAGAACTTCACATTTTAATTCAACATTTAAGCTTTTACCCAAAATCATCGTTGTAGTCTTTCTAGGATATTAATACTATTACTTCCCTCAAACAGGAGGCCTATAGCAACATACAACCCATTCATTGTAAACATGAACAAAGCTATTTCCGTGTTACAATGACATTATATATATGCTTACCTTTTTGATGTCTGGTTTTCCTTGTCAACTTGACTTTCATACAAAGGCTTAATCGCCTCCAGTTCCCTCAAAGAATCCTGCATTTCTCTTTCCACTGTATTAAGTTGCTCAAGTGCATCATTCTGAAAAAAAACATATGACTTCATAAGTGCACATTATCCAAATATACATGGAATATCAATTAGACATTCATTAGCGGATATGCGACGTTTAAATTCGTCCTGATGTATACTTCAAAGTTTTTAAGCAAATGTGAGTAAGTATCAGCTTGTGACCACATGTGTCGCCACCAAGTTGGTAGTACCTTAGACTGAATATTTCCAGTAATTCGATCCTGAAAGTCTTTCACATCAAGCTCCAGCTTTGTCTTTTTCTTTAACGCTTTAGTTTGTTGAGCTTCAACAGTTTCTTTCTCCTTGTATAACGTCTGAAGCTCCTTTGTCAGTTCTTTCAGGGATTCATCTAAAGACTTGGAGTCGTCCTGGGCCTTCTCCACTCTATCATACATTTTTGTGGACTCTTCAGATGCCTTAGTTCGTGCAACTTCTACCTATATCGTGAACAAGAAAGCTCATTTGTAATAAAGGTAAAGCTCAGCAATGAGTGAATAATAGAATAACATTTACTCAGAGAAGTGCATAAAACACAGAGTTTGGCAGAGCCCAATAAAACATTAATATAACTAGCACCAGTAACAGAAAGACCAACAATATTAAAAATTTATTTCATATTTCATAAGAAACCTCAATTTCACTGAACAAACAAGAGAAAAAAAAAGATTAAAAACATGTGTGCCTAATTTAATTGGCTGACCTGTTCCAGTTTCTCCCGAGCATCGTGAAGCTCTTTGTCGTAAATGGTGTATTCCAGTGATTTTCTCTGTTTGTCAAGTTGTTGATATTTTCTGAGTTCTTCTTTCTCTTCGTCCAATTCTCTTAGTCTTTCATCCAAGTAGTGGACAACTTCGATGATCTGCTTCCGTTTATTTCCTGAAAGGCAAGTCATTTGGCCGTATTAGATTTTTAAGGTAGCCATGCATGCATCTGAAAATTAAAGAGGTTTTACTATCACTGCACACTGATAACTTGCCTGTTTCCTGCATAATTCTTAAACTCTCACGACGCCTCTCCTCATAAACACGAGTACCACCTATCTCTTTTAGCAGATCCAACCGTTCTATGTCTTTCATTAGTGTTAACGAGGCTATCTACAAACAAACCACACATAAAAGGGATTTAAAATGTAGAATTCCGTTATATAGAAATCTGTTAGCCCATAGTAGCTTTTTTCTGTGCTTGGAAATACAGGATTAATCCAACTATATTTTCTCTAGCAGGAGCTTACCTTTCCTTGTTGAACAACATAGTAAGGATTAGCACGAGAAAATCCAGCACTCTCCAATAAATTCATAACTTCACCTTTTCTGCAAGATTTGTCAGATTAATGTTCACCCATCTACGAAATAGGGCAATGGCAAAGAGTGTTCAAAATTAAAGATACAGTAACTCACGTAATGTGTTTCCCATCCAAGAAATAATCATCCTTCTTCAGGCCAACTGTTCTGCGCAAGCGTATTTCTTCCTTATCAACCTAGTGGAGAAGCATAAACCCAAATCATGAGAACAACTGATATATACCATATTTGGAACTACATTGCATTTAGGACTAAACAGGTTTTTAACAGCCTTAGTCTTTTAATTTCAATTTGTATAGCACCCAAGTATGTTTTGATAATATCATATTTACATAGGTGTGGCTAATCTTTACAAATTTCTGTCTTACGAAAAACACACCCTACATAGCTAAGAAAATGATGATGGTTTTATGAACCTGAAGGGAACTTTAGGATATAACTGATTGACATGAAGCCATGAAATTAACTTATATCAACCTATACACTAGACTAAAACATGACAGAACTAATATTTCCAAGCTTAGTAACAAAGTTTTCAGCATCTAGCTGACAGAACTACTGGTCGAATGCAGTAGTATCTAACATGAACATCTATTTCACCAAACAAAAGAAAACATCCCATCCTGATTTTCAGACAGAACAAGTTTAGGAAATAGAATACTTACCGGGAACCGGTTGTCAGAATTATCAAACACAATCTCCACGAACGCGGACACGACTTGATGACCAGCACCTTCCTGTCCAATAATAACAAAGCTCAGAGTTAGAAAATATTCAGGATAGCATGAAAAGCACTCAACGAAACAACACTAAAGCCTGTAGCAAACTTGTAGACATACATGGAGTAATGCATGCCTATCTTCACTGCGCAGATTTTGGTAGATGTCACTCAATACAAAACGAATCGCTGCATCCAAAATCAAAGAATTCACTTAGAATCAAATATCGAAAACGTCTGAAAAAAAAAGAGAAATGACAGACGATAATCACGAAGGCTAAAATCTCACCATGGAAGAAATTGCTTTTCCCAGACCCATTTGCCCCAACTACATCAAAGAACAAACCAGATCATCAGTTTCAGTAACAAGTTTACACTAGAACGACTAACAATCCAGAAACTACTCAGAACAAGTGAATCAAAGAGAGACATTACCAACACAATTAACTTTGTTGCTAAACTCCTCAGTAGCAACTTGCTCTTTGTAACTCTTAAATCCTTCGATTATAACCTTCACAAAATCAAATCCGAAAACAACAGAGGAAATTCAATAGAGATCATTTACCAGATAAACATCAGTTCCAATTAACAATAGAGTAAGAACAGTTCGCGAATTCGTACCTGCTTGATAAACATAGCGAAACCTCGCTAAGGTACTCGCACCTGTCAAAATCAACAGAAATCCCAGAGATTATTAGGTCAGGCGAAGTAGATAAGCGATTGATTAGACTCAAATAGCAATCAAACCTCCTAATTGAACTCAAAGTAGAAACGAAAGAGGTGATTACGAAGTTGAATTCTAGGGTTTGCTTTGATAGATCCAAGAGAAAACGTAGAAGAAGTAATAGGAAGAAGAAGAGACTCTACAAAAACTTACCAGATTAGGTTTGTTCACAGAGAAAGATCGAGCTGAGAAAAAATGGAGGCAAAGTAGAAGAAAAATGACCGGGAAATTAAAATTCAGCCAAAAATAACTAGAACTGAAAATGAAATGGTAGTAGCTAATAACATTTTGGTCTAACGGAGCAAGATAAAATAGAGTCTGTGTATTTCAGGATTGGGTCTTTTTCCGATCAGGCCCATATTTATTTATTTTAACGGATGAGGTAAAATGTCAGAACAAAGGTTTCTATAATTAAGTTAAGTTGGTTGCTTCACTCTTGAAGTATATAAGAAACGAAACGTTCAATCTCTCTTTCTTTCATTTGTATGAAAGATCTATTCTAATATAACAAATATCGAAGATCGAATGGGAAATGAAGTCTTTGTTGGACAAGGTGAACTTGTATTAGTATGGAAATCCGCTCCGCAGCAACATTATCACTAGCTCATGTCGTCAGGCTCATTCTCCATTTTATCACAATACATATAGAAGATTCAGTCAATCGGTTACCAAAATTAAGAAGTTAATTATTGTTCTTTATTAAGAAACGAAAGTACTGGTTTTGTTTTAATTAGACAAGCTTTTTGAAAAATATCATTAGAAATTGTAATTCTAACATAATGTATAATGTCTGAACAAAATATATGTATTCAAATTTTAAAATATCTGTTATTTAGCTACTAAATAAATATGGATGTTTTTAGTCAAGCGGTTAAGTCCATTTAACTGTCTTTTCCACCAAAATTTGAATTTACTAAATCGTGTTATCTTCCATAATAGTAGAAATTGGTTATGAATGGGACATTGTCAATCCAAAGATGTCAAAAACTACTAAACAAACAAAATTCATCATATTTTACTATATTAGATATGTTATCAATAAAATAAATATAATATAATATATTTAATATCTTTGTTTTTTTCTAAAATAATTCTAATTACGTCCATACCACAAAGCATCATCTAGTACGTTAATATATATCATTGCAAGCTATCTAAAGACTAAAGTCATGCCTTGTATTATATCACCGTAACTGGAGTTCATATGAATATTGTGTGTGAAGTCACACATATCGAAGGGTGAGAATGATCTGAAATCGGATAAACGGTTTAGTAAAACCCCAAATCAAGAATCCACCGTGGATTCAGGAAATCAGCAAATCACAAGCCAAAAGATGGTCAAAGAAGAGAAAATATCATCTTAGGACAAATGGATTTGATGATGGATGATGATGATGATAACTTATCATTGATAAGTGATTGAACAGAGAGATAGAGAGAAAATATAAGATAAGGAGTCGCCGAGTCTGTGTATTCTCGTAAAGATATCACACTAATGTCAAAACTTCAAAAAAAATGGTTACGGCATTTTTGTTATTTCTACCAGTCATGTATGAGATCTCAGTGATGAACTAAAAGTTGGTGTATTCTCGCAAAGATATCACACTAATGTCATAACCATTCTTGACCGCCATCGTTCATAACCAGTCAAAAATCCTAATGTCACACTAATGTGAAAATGATATACAACAACTTTATCAATATTCAAAAATCCTCACCCAAATACTTTCGTTATATAAGATTGAGATCCATTCAAACCAAGACTCATATATTTAATTATATATTTTTTTGTTTTGTTATACTTTAATCTAATATAAGCTCATACCAGCTGGAAGTTCACAAAATTTAAACAGATAGAAAGTGATAAAGAAAAAAAATAGTTAGGTGCTTTGATAAGCAACCAATTTTACGGTTAGTACAAACACAAAAAGAAGAGAACTCCAAAAACAACTTTTTATACCAATATCACACACGTCACGTGTGGACCAAACCAAACAAATCGCTATCTTTCTCAAATCGCAGCCAAAGGGAAATTTGACAATTATTTTTTACTAAAAGATAACCTACGTATTGTGTGATTTTAGGGATTTTAGGGGTTGATTGGTTCTTTTTACCACTCCAAATGCAGCGTGTTTAGGTGCTATCGGTTGTTAATTATTGATAACTATCATACAAACTGGTGGAAACTGCTCTGGATCATTCAAAATCGCTATATTTCAAGAACTCTTTTTTTCTGTAAACGTTTGCGGTTACAAACAGTAGTTAAATTAAAATATTTTTAAAATTAACATTATTTATAATTAAAACAATATTTATCTAATCGTATATATACATATAATATCTTTCATCATCATTGTATGCATGTTTTTAAAAATCCTAATCAATATTAGTAATTATATTCTTTTAATTATGTCTTACACCCAAACTAATAAAAATCAAGAAGCAAACGTCAATATCGTCATCTTTATTTCATTCATTAGCACGTGTAACTCTTTGAATATTTATTTTAATCGTTGTTTTATTTAACCGCTTTCATATCCACTGGTTTATCAGTCATAAAACTCCCACAAACATATTTATTTTCAAATTCAAAACCAATTTTTCAAAAGGTTTGATAGCACTTAAACCATAACCGCTACTTCTGCAAACTCCCACGATCTCAATAGCATCAAATGCTAAAATACAAGTCATATCAGAGAAAATATAATAATTGCAAAAACAAAAAAATCAGAAAATTTCTACCAAAAAAACAAATTAAAATCGGTTAGAAAAAGCCGAAAACAAACTTTTTATTATTGTTGTTTTGTTTAATTTAGGGTCAAAAGAAGAAAAAATGACAGTGATTTTTTCAATCATTTTATTATTGTTTGTTTAATTTAAGAACATAGAAAAACAAATCTCTGGTTATATCTTCTCCGATCTTCTCGGTTCCATTTTTAACCTCTCTGATTCAGTTATTCTCTCTGACCAAACGTTTCCAAAATTTTCTCTCATTTTCTCGGGAAAATTACAACCAATCCTAGAAAATTTACACAGCTATTTTTTAACTCATCCAATTCATCCCCTCCTCCCCTATTTCTACTTTACCATCCACCAGTTCTTCTCAATCTTTCTCTTCCTGGGATCATCATCGTTATGATTTGATTAGCAACATAACCTAGAATCAAAATGATGAATGACCTTATCAACAACGATGGGTCAATTTTCACTAGATTCTATTTCCTCGGAGATATCTGAGAGAAAAAGGTTATTTCACTAATCGTTAATCCCAGAGGTGTTTTTTTTTTGCCAAGGTCACGTGATATTTTTTTTTAATTTCAATGACTCGTCACGTGATTTTAAAATCCCCGTTGTTAGTTTCATCGGAAGAATCAACGATGAGAAACTCTCCTCCTTCGACGACGTCGTTAAGCAAAGAGAGACGAAAAGTTGGAGAGGTAGCGGGAGGAGCGGCGGCGGAGTGTGCGGCTGTGTGGTGTTGTTGTCCATGCGCGGTGGTGAATCTAATGGTTTTAGCCGTGTATAAAGTTCCGGCCGCGGTTTGTAAAAAAGCTTGGAGGCGAAGCAAACGACGACGTTTTACGAGGAAACGACATGGTTTGCTTGCGTCAGCGACGGCGGAAGGAAGCGAAAGTACCGTACACGCTAGATTGAATGAAGAAGATCTAACGGCTGAGATTGTTTTTGAGGAATGTCATGTGAGTGGTGGTGAGTTAAACGACGTCGTCAGGCTTGAAAATGAAATGTTGGATCGTTTCTATGGGGCTGGCTTTTGGAGAAGCCCTTCACAGAAGGACACGTCATCAGGAAGCCTATGAATTCTTCTTCTTATGAGTATTTTGGGTTTTTTGAAAGAATTAATAGTAATTTATTTGTTTTTTATTTTATTTTTTTGTATGTAAGTTCAATTGTTTTATGTGGGGTATGTGAATAGAAGAACATTGTAGTATACTTTATACATTTTTATTTGTTTTCTGTTCGTTTAAAATGTAACTATGTCTCTTTGTGTCAGAATTTGAACCGATAAAAGATTGCAAGGTGATGAAAATTAGAAATGATGAAAAGAAAAGATTAGTGAAATGGTATATTAACTTGTATAGGTGCAAAACCACTTATGGTAATAACAAACTTTTTTCTGTATGAGAGGAGGTTTTAATCAAATCTCAATAACAACCCTCGTAAAACAGTCACTAACTGATTTATTCGTTTAGAATTGCTGCAAAAATAAAACCTTCTTCAATTTGTCTTTAAAATGCATCAAGCCATGTCTTCTTTTGAGCTCGCCAAAACCGATTAAGCAACCACACAGAATCTGCTGCCACGGCGTTCCCATCTTGGTTCCGATTCCAGCTGAAGTAAGCATGAGTTCTGTTTTTAATCTCTAGCAACCCGTGCCCAAAGCTAGCTTCTCGAAACGCGGAGTATTTTGGTTGTGGCTGCATCATGCTACAGATATAGCAAAAGCCAGTCACATACATATTCAAAGAAAGTGAAGAGTATTATCAATAACAGAGTTAGTTACAGAGTCGGTTACAAGTTAGTCACTCTATTATTGATTGCAGAATATGGTAAAACTTACTCGGTAAGCAAGCCTTCCGAGTTTCCGCCATCCCCGATTGTGATGTATATAGGAGCTGACTCATCCGATATTGGCTCACACAATCCATTGACAATGTTGTAAGCAATATTAGAAACACGTTCCTGCGTCAATATTTTAGGATCAATTGGGGGACAAGGAAGGTTTAGATAAATATCAATATTATTCGGGACAAGTAAATTGAATATACCGATCTCTCATAGGCATGAACATGACCTGCAAACACAACATCAACCTTGTATTTGACAAACCATTGTTCGTACATGACTCTCAATGTTTCACCTTCCATGTAATGATGCACATAGCTACTGTAAAACGGGCTATGCACTAAGACTATAAGCCATGGCGTCTCTGTTCGATTCACTCCTTGTAACTCCTTTTCCAGCCATTTGTATTGAGGTGTGTATATCCCTAATCATAATATGCAAAACTAATCAACAAGCTACTAAATAGTTATTGTTTCTTCAAAATTAATTCCTTACCATAAGATGAGTAACATGACATAACAATAATATAAGCTGACGCCCTTTTGATGGAATACCACAATGGAGAGATACTTCCTGATGCCTTATGTGGCGTATGATACCGATTCATAAAAGGCTTGAATGGTTCTATTTCACCCTACAAAACAGACTCTTCATGTTAAGTTTAAGTAATTACCCTAGAAGTGATAAAAGAAAGGAAGAAATTTAAATATTACAATGTCAGGAACGAAGTCGATTTCGTGGTTGCCAGCAGTCCATATCCAAGGTTGATAAGCAACACTTCGCTCAACGAACCTTCCCCAAGTATCCCATCTATTGTTGTCGTGGTTAGGGTAGCGATCCGCGTAAGACAAGTCTCCTACAAACAGAACCGCTTGTCCTTTTCCCGGATTCATCTCATAATGGCTTAACGTACTATTTGAGTCATAAGTTTGTCCTAGATCCCCTGGAACGTAACAAAAAGTCACACATAGGAAAGTTGTTTGAGGTTTTATTCAAATGTGTAAGGTTTGATATGAAACTTAAAGACAACATTTAACATACCAATTAATCCAAATGTGTAAGGTACGTCAGGGCCTGATTTAGGCGGGATAAAGAACCAGAACCGTCTGGACCACTTGCCACTCCCAATTTCGTAGTAGTATTTCGTATCAAACTGTACACGACCATATATAACAAGTAAAAGTAAAAGAACACTTCTAAATTAAGGATATTCGACTAAAACACAAAACCAAAACCCAACTATCAATACTGACAATAAGGATAAAATTAACCAAAAATCCAAAGAAAAAAACGGCTTTAAAGTGATAAGACTTACTTCCAAATCATCGATGAGGCAATGGTGAATATAACCAGACGTGTAATTAAAGAACCGGTAAGTATTAACTGTTGCTTCTGCTTGTTTCCTCGATTTCTCATTCTCACACCAATATTGAACAGTCTTAGAACCGGGCTTAACCGGAGTCACCCAAGAAATGATCACTCCATTACCTTCATGGTTCCCTTGCGTTACATGAACCTGTTGAGGTGAATTAGGACCAGGAGGAACTTCAAAAACATCGCTGTCTAGTGGCATGTCATCTGGTAAATCACTTCCTCTGACATATTCACTTGTGAACCCTCCATAGCAAAACTCAACAAGAACACTTAGCAAGAAGATTATCAAAGAAACTCGTTTGATTTTGAGGTCAGATCTTGAACTCATCTTCAAGATTAGTTTCTCTGAATCCGAGACGAAGAACGTGCTTTATATTTTCTTTTTGGGAAATTAAATGAGATAGCTAGCTTGTCTGGCCAGACACAATCATATGATTTTTTTTTTTTTTT
>Ga0041059_1001045_pt1 | contig 22006 bp, 9 predicted proteins | sample AraColnosormetaG_FD_56232 | JGI IMG/M metagenome (GOLD analysis project Ga0041059, IMG submission 56232) | Arabidopsis roots microbial communities from North Carolina, USA - Col MF nosort | ecosystem: Host-associated > Plants > Roots > Unclassified | place: USA: North Carolina | collected 2013-09-02 | reverse complement strand
AAAAAAAAAAAAAAAAAAGTTTGTTAGAAAACCCATAAATTTTTGGTTTTTGAGAAATTTAGTTATAATAGTTTCCCCACTTATGTTAGTATTTTCATGGTTAACTAATTAATCATATATTCTTTAATTTCTTCTAAGATCATTTGGATCTAGTATAAGTATGTGCATATACAAATTCGTTTTTGTTTTTTCTACAAATTAAAAATTTGAATAGTTTAAACCATTTAAATCTATATTTATAACGAAATCTATTTTTCGTTGAGTGGAAATTAGATACATGTACCAAAAATTCTGTAAGTATGTAATATGTGGTATGTTTCTATTTTACCAAGGTTTTTTTAATTTAAAATCAAGATTTTAGCATTTAGATCGAATCGGATTAGTGACAAGATTATCGAATTTACTGATTCTGCCTTTGAATACGAAAATATTATTTTAAATAAAATCTACTAATATTAGTACATATTTGTTTTCTTAACAGTAAAGAAACAACAAAATAAATAGTTAAGAAAAAGTATAATTATCCTGTAATTAGTAGAAACGCAATCAATTCAAATTTAGACGTTTAAAGGATAAAATATTTTGTGATTGACCCGTCCGCACTTTCCATTTTTTTCACCATCAAATTCCGCAGGAATATATTCTAGATGGAAATTATATTTGGGGGTAATTATCATGTTTTCTTTAACAGAAATTATAAGTTAGCTAAATATAAATTAAATCACATCATCATCATCATCATCATCATCATCATCATTGATCACAACGTTAGTGGAATCTTATGCAAATGTTAATAAGACATTTTCCATTTCAATTTCAAAAAAGCTGGCCGCCATTACAAGGACCGACCCATCACCCCCAACTTGTATAATATATGCTCTCTATTTTAATGATATATGCTCTCTACTAAAAATTACTCATCAATTCTTTCACGGGCCATACAAAATTTTAACATGTACCTAATTTTTAAAACTATAATTTGCCGACAAAAGAACTGATTATTAAAGCTATTAAAACGCCGTCAGACAAAAAAACAAACAATTAAGCTATTAAAACCAGTAATGTTATTAAGAAAATTGAAAACAACAAGTCTACAACTGATACAAACATTTAAAACCGGTCATGTTGTTAAGACAACTGAAAACTACAACGCCCGATCGACGATAGGGATATGCTTCATTATTTTTGCATTTTTCCATTTTGAAACTTTCTATTAGAAAAAAAAAAACTTTTATTCTAATTTAAAACAAATGTTTTCGAAATTGAATTGGTTGGTTTAGTATTTCACGGTTTAATTTAATTTAACCAGCTAAGCCGAATTTTGAATATATCATATTTCTGAAACTAATATTTCCAATTCAAGTATATGAAATAGATAGTTATTTTAACTTTTCAAGAAATTCAAATTTAAATTACAAATAGAAATAATAATTGTAGCTTCTGTTTAGAAGAGGAATTAAAGTATAATTAATTGAAAGAAAAAGTAAATTTGTAGTGCATATAATTTAATTTTTGATACTAATGAAAGTGTTACAAATACAATTATCACAAAAGACTAACCTAGATTTAAAAAGTTTCAAATCACAGTGAGATATTGAATCATAATTCAAACAGAAGTGAAAGTAAAAAAAACTCTATCATACCTTCTTATAGTATATACTATTTACTATATGTAAACTAAATTCAAAAATTGGAAGTAAGATTTTTTTTTTTTATCATACATACAACATTTTTGTGTCTCATTCTTTAATATTTATTTTAAGAAATAAATGTTCTTCATTTTTTCAATGTCAAAACAACATGTTCTTGCACGTGTTATAAGATTTTTAAGATACATAACTGAATCAGCCGGTGCTGAAAATTGAATCGGCTTTTTTATCCAGAACTTCTGGTTTTGCGGCTTTTTTAATTTCTACAAAAAATACTTTTTTCTAGTGATAAACTAGAATGGAATATCTGGATCATTTTGGATTGGTGCGATCAGACAAATTCGGTTCAGTCTAAAGAATGTTGCTTTAAAGCAATGTTCTGTTTATTTTTGTCATTTTGTGTTTGTTTGGTCAGTGCACAGTAATTATTTTAATAAAAGTAATGACACCACATTTATATTTTTGTTTTGGCAAATTGGCAACACACCTAGATTAGTTGTTAGTTTATTTTCCTTTTTAACAATCAAACTGATTCAAAATTTGCGGCTGGTCCAGCCCAAAAACAAATATTGGTGTACCAATCCTTCCTTTCTAGTTTGTATAATGGTTAATCATCTTATTAATTGACATTCATATATGTTCTATTTCTCGTCACTATATATATCTTATAAAAGTAAAAGAAATAATATAATCTTAATAAAAATTTCGTCCAATAAATCTTTTTTTTTTTGCACCCTAAAAGTATTAATTTATTTTATTTTTGGATAAATGTAAGAAGAAAACAAATCATTGAAACTTAGTTTTGCATAGAAAATGTGGATGGAAACACACATATGCAACATTGATTTATGTTGAGATTTAATCTCGATTGTAATCAATTATGAATCATCTATATGTGGTTCTTAATTATGCTTAATTACTTATTCAGAGTTTCGAATTCCACTTTTTCTAGAGTTGTGATAGTAACGGGCAGATAAAAATATTATTGAAAACTTAACCATTTACAAAATGCATCTCTAGTAATATTTTATACTACTGAAATATAATCTGCATATGAACATCAATGTTGGTCTACTTTGTTTTTTTTTTCCACAAGTTGGTCCTTCTTGGTCTACTTTGTTTTGTGGCGTATATAAGTAACATATATGCTATGACTAAACACTGAATGAAAATGTATGCAAATTGATAAAAAAAAGGAGGCTCCTATCAAACCGACCAAACCGAAAATAATTGTCCTTACGTCGCCGTCCAGAACAATATTATCGAAGATAAATCCAATTTTGCTTTTGCGCCCAATATTAAATTTAAGGTAATGATAACAATTCGGATTGGGTTCATAAAAGCAAGTTATAATATACAATGAAATATACTTTTGGTGTGATGTATCTTACCTTTTCGTATGAACTGATTGCGTGAACGATTGCATCACTTATTTAGCCTAATAATTTTTCTAAAAGAGAATGATCCGATCCAGATTGGTTTAGATATGATCAAAATTGCAAGGAGGTTCGTTAGAAGTTCACCAGAACTGTTATTTACTTGCAAGGAGGTGGCCCGAGCGTTACAAACGCGATATAAAGATTAATCAATATGGATAAGAGTGACTATAAGCTCATACTCTTAGAATAACTTTGAAAATGTGTCGCATGATAATCGTTTGACTAGGTTTACGTTTTCTTTATACACTATTTTTGAATAATTATTCATTTAAATGCATTTCATGTATAATATTCTCTTTGTTTATTTTTGTTTGACTGTTTAGGAAAAACACACATATTAAGGTAAGCATATTAAAGTTGATTTTAAATGTATTATTTTGTGTGTTTTACAATTTCATATAACTTTAAACCAATGATATTCAATCATTTTTATTAAAGTTAACACTTCATCAAAAATAACAAATAAATGTTGCATAAAAAACCTTAAAAAATCAATTTCTTAAAACAAATTTATTTCCTAGAAAATCAAATAAAAAGGAACAGAGAGAATAGTAATTTATAGATGACTAATTGATAAATAATTTTTCATACAATGTAAATAAAGAAATAGTATAAAACATGTTAAATATTTATATAGATATATTTTCTAAACATTCATGTATCACGGAACGAAAATTGGTCGAGAGTAAGATACACAAGTCAAGATAAAGATGTGAAGTGTAAAATTTTCACATGAAGAAGAAGGGATTGTTGTCCAGTTTGCCATTTTTTGGATTTTTTTCTAAAAATGATAATTTTACTAAACTTTTACAATTTTGCCATTTTTAACATTTAAGATATACGTATTTACGATTTTTTTTTTAAACACGTATTTTATACCAAATACTAAACCAAAAAAAAACCCGACTAATTTTATCATAATGGGTAAAACACAAGTTAAATCACTTTTTTATACCTGAAAAATGATAAAATTTTAAAAACTATTTAAAGATGGCAAAATCTATAAATGCCATAAGAAGAATAGCAAAATTCGTAATTAATTCGAAAAACAATCGAAACCTTACAAATCATCGTAATTAAACACATGTTAGAGTCATTTTTGTATTAAAAGAAACCCTCATATATCAGAACAACCGAATTGGATACAAGATTACATGATAAATGATCGAGAATTGGCGAGTTATGTATAAGATATGTCAAAGGTCTTGCTGGACATTCGGGTTCGATGGCAATTTGAACACTTTCGATAAGTAACTAATAGAATTGGCCAAAGAGGTCTTATAAGGCTGGTTGACTAAGAGGGTCCCATGCATTTCTTTCACACTAAAATAGATAAGGGTCGGCTCTTTTGTAGGTCCAATATAATATGCGTTACTTTCAATTTCAAATTTTAGTTAAAAAACATTTCAAATTGTTCTTCTTCATATTTTACATTAATTTTCATAACGTTTTGAATGCGAATAAATCTAATGCTTATGTGACACAATGTCAGCCCTAGCTAGTCCCGACCTTCCTCAACTTGTCTCTATCACCATTCATGTCTCTCAAAGGTCCATTCATCCTATCGCCTAATAATTGAATATTGATTACTTTTATTACATAAAGAAATATAGAATATAATATATCAAAGTTAACTATAAAATTGTAAATTGTAAAATGTAAACCTTAACTAAAAGATGTATTTGATTACATCATCTTTTTTTTGTCTAAAAGAAATTGGGATGGACCTTTTATCTATTTGTATCTCTTCGTCTCATGGTCCGGAATAATAACTAAAATTTACCTAAAATTTCAAATTTCTTGGTATCATAAAATAACTACAATGCAACATTGACTTATACTTCATATCGCACGTATCGGATTTAAGATTTCTAGGGTTCCAATCTTCATGTTCGACTCTAGAACCAGAGGGAGAGCAATCCATCATGCTGATAATCACCCGCCAATCTCTCTTATCCTTATCTTTCTAATGACTAGAATTAGCTGCATATATATTGTTTGTTTGATATTGACATTGTATTTGTACACATAATGGCTTCTATGTATATATAAGTGCATGCATGAATCCGTGATGATGGCACACCTTAATTACGAACATAACTTTAAACTGTATTAATGATCGATTAGTTATAGATATATAATATATTGTTGTTTGCCTCCATGGTTAGCTAGTTTTTGACATGGCTTGATATGCTACTGATGTTTTCTAACGTTGCTGTTTATTGAATTGTATATATCATATAGTTTAATAATGTTGATGAATAAGCCGTGAGTGATATAAATTCCAAACTCATTTTCCACAAGATTCACACTAGATTTTGTTTTCGGCAGATTCCATGATTGTTGATAATCTTATCAACCAAAATTAGAGAGAAGGCAGATGAATATTTAAAGTGATGGGGAAAATTCAGTGTGTCAAAACCGACGTCGTTTTGATGACCAACAAACTGACGAACTGAAGTTAAACCGAGTTAATTTCAGTTTGAACCTAAACCCAGAGAAAACCATAAAAAAATGTAAATTAACGATAACCGATTAGAACCAAAGAGGGTAAATAAACCAAACCGATGTTCTCTTCTTCGGTTCTTCTCTTACCTAAAGAAAGAAACCTCGCGGGAAAGTAAACTGGGGGCAAAATCGGGAATCACTAAAAGGATATAAAGGCGGGAAAAAGAGCCGTTGCGAACCAAAACTCTCAAACTATGGCGCCAAACAAAAGACGGTGGTTGCGACTCTGCCCGTAAAATTTCTCGGGCACCTAAATTTTTATTCTTTTTAAATTTCCAATTTTATCCCTTTTTTTCTTCATCTTCTTCGCAAAGCTTTTTTCTCCTGAATATTATTTTGACTATTTAAACCCTCTCTTTATCTCAATTTCCTCTCATTTGTTTTTTCTCATTCTTCTCAACAACAAAAAAAATTCTTCCTTTCAGACCAAAAAATTTGACCAACCACAAATTTTTAATCTTTTTCCCCACTTTCATTTTATTCCGATTCCTCTTCTTCTAATTGGAACAAGTCTCTGTTTTTATCTCTCTGTTTTCTTTTTGGGTTTACTCTGTTTTTTCATTTATCTTGGTTTTGAGTTAGTTAAAGAGAGATGGGTTTTTCGAAGAAATCTCAATTCGAAGGAGGTTTAGAATCCGACGGGAAGAAATGGGTTATCGCCGGAATTTCGATTCGGGCTTCGTTGAAACCAGTCAAGACGAAACTCAGAGCGCCGCCGGAGATAGTGACCGAAGTTGAAGAAGATTGCTACAACGAAGAGGAAGAGTGTTCGACGACACCGACAGCGAAGGAAACGAAGATACCGGAGTTATTGGAATGTCCACCAGCACCGAGAAAACGACGGCCGGCGTTAAAATGTCGGAGTAACGTCGTTAGAGAGTTTTTTACGCCTCCTTCTGATTTAGAGACGGTGTTTCTACGTCGCCGTTAGTGAGATTTGAGTTTTTTTTAATATAGTTCTCTAGTTATATATTAGTTACAGGCCATGAAAACTTTGGTTATTAGACTTAGAGTTAAAAATATATGATAATGAATCTAATTATGATAATGCGTATCTTCCAAATTAGCCTTGTTCATCACATTTGGTTTCATTAATATTTTGGTTATACATATATCAACAAATAATCAGTCCAGATTTTATAAAAACACTAATTTGATGTAGAAAATTTTATACTCAGAGCCTTGGATTAAGCCTACGGAGACTAAAGGAGAAGTGACGCGAGCAAATCTTACCAGTTAGCTCAACTACCTAAATATAATAATAAAATTACCAATAATTTGTGACAAGTCCACACGGCAAGCTTTTGACTCTCCACTATACTCGTTTTTTTTGGGCAAATCCACTATACACGTTTATAGGTTTTTTTTTTGTTGTTGGTAAAACTCGTTTATAGGTTAATAACTTAAACTATGTATTTGCATAATTATTGTTTCCTTTATCTAATGTTCTAGATGTGGGCCAATATAGTTTTTATTAACAAATAATATGGTGGGATCTAATACAAAAATCTTTAATTTCAAATAAAAAGAGGTAAATCATACTATTTGGAAAGAGAAGAAATCAACAATTTTATAATGCACACATGTAATGTTTTTTATATGCTTTAAAAGGATTCTGAAGAATTTCAATGCATGACTTTTTTTTAAGGAGGCCTCTACTTCTAAAGCCATCCCAACAAATATGATACTTTCTTTTTTCAGGTTAAAGAGCTTTTTGCGTGCACAATTGCACACTCACTAAGTCATTAGTATCTTTAATTCATTGACCACTACTTTGTATTGTAACAAATTAATTAAATAAACTCATAAGACATTATGATTAGTAATTACTCATGCTACGCACCAATAGTACTATTTGCAGATTAAATGTGTTGCATGCAAGTAAGTCACTAATTCTCAGTTGTGTTCTTGTGGATTGAGTCATGAAAAGGACAAAATAGGGTTCAGAGAATAGCGGTGCGATGGGAGAATCCAATGTGGGACTTAAGGCCTTGTTTGGTTCCTTTACGAGACAACGACCAATCTCGTGTTTTTTTCCTCTTTTTTTTGAAATGCCAAATACAAGAGAAATATTTGAATAGAAGGAGACTATGACGATTGACGAGTTTGGATCATTCTTGTGAACGAGTTTATTTCACTGTCATGACTTTAGGAACTATAATACATTTCTTTTCAGGAAAAAATTATATTGCCTGCCGAATGTACTAGCAATTCAAAATGAGAATCCAAGTTTGAGGATTAGGTTCACCTTTCACAAGTCTGTAAATTTGTTCTAGTTAGCAATTCCAAAACAATAGCTTTTAGTGTCCCAACTGATGATAGCCGAATCTTCCATTTTAGGAGACTTTAAAAGATTAAATTCTAAGCTGAAAGTGCGGATGAAGTAATATAAATTGCAAGGAAGAAAAGACACAAGAATTTTGTTAACGAGATTCGGTTTTTCCTACTTTCCGGGAGAAGTTTAGATTCAATTTCAGTAGAATAATAAAACAAATTACAACAAATTTGCAAACGCGTAAAATAAGCACAAATCTCTTGATTTACCGCTCTCTTTTAAAACGTGAAACCTTAAAGATAATTTTTACTCTTAATTAAATTCCTTCAAAATCTAGATTTAATCAGGATAACACCTAACCCTGAACTAAACTATCCTTAAATCTAGACTTCAAAGCAAAACCACTTGATCACACAAGCACAAACCCGCAAAACTAAGTTGCACACAATCTTACAGAAAGTTCTCAAAGATTTCTTCTTTATATCTCAGCTCTCTTGCTTCTTCAAAACGTCTCCAGCTTCTCCGTATATATCCAAAACGATTTTTTAATCATTATAGGAAAAGATTTCCAAATTCCATAAGAAAAAATAAATTTTTATTTACATTTTCCTTTTTTCTCATTGAATTTCACGTTCATCAAGTCTTCCAAATCCTTCTAAGTCATTTTCCTCTTTTGATTCATCATCTAAACATATTCCAAAAATATATTTTCAAATTTTCTAGTAACCGACACTCACACAAAAACATTCGCATCCTGAATTACTTCTTAAATCATTTAGCAACTCCATCAAACAAAAATTTGTATACTATTAAACTCATTCAACGACTCCATCAACAACAAATGCATCTTCATAAGAATCTTTCAAAATGTGTAATTTCACTTTAAAATGCATGTTTTGATTATTCATTGGATCCGTACAGATATAAGGATAAACAAAGAATTTAGTACGTAGGAGTCGAAATGAATAACTTATTAATAGAGATATTATTGTTACTTCTTGACTAAAAGGATTTTTTTTAAAAGAAAATAATAATTTAAATGACGGATATCGTATTGAATTGATTTTTTATTAATTCATCTTTTTTGTTTCTTATTTCATCTTCCATCATTTAAGAAAACACAAACATTTTTCAGAACTAACGACTCAAGAATCAATAAGATCATGTTATATATCAGTGTCCAAATCTTATATAATAACACATACAATCAATTCCAAATTTATATAATATGTAAAAGATAATGATTGAACAAGATATTTAGAATCCAAGAAGTGACTGATTATTCTGATTATCCAAGAAGATAAGATAATTATTAATTTGTAAATTATAGTTTAAACGAATCCAAGAAGTGACACTAATTAAAGGTAAACAATAAATTTGCAAGGATCAAGATTACGTGACAATTTCACGATGCCTAAGTCAGTTTCTCAAAGGTAATGATGAACTCGAACTGGCCGTCTTCTAACTAGTTCATCTAATTAACTAGTATTTTAGATACTTTCGTATTGTCTATTGTGTGTGTGATAAGATGTGCATACATATTAATAGTTTTGGTTTTATCATTCTTTTGTACTGTCGAAGTTTTGGTTCTCTTTTATTTGGATAGAGACATACATTTGTGACTTGTTCTTTGTCTATATAGATATGATAGTAGCTATCTTCAACAATGCATGTGCTTCTCTAGGGGACCAATCGAATAAATTCTAGTTATCATATAAATAAAAAATTTCTCATAGACTCTATATGTGTAGACAAACTATGATTCCTAAATTGAATGAAAATAACCAATAATTATAGAAATACAAGTAATCGGAATCCTGATATTGGATAGTAGAATTGAGTTGGATGACGAAGAAATAAACTCTTAACTGACCGGATTCATTAGCGCATGTTGCGTTGCCACCTTCGCAAGAGTTTTGAGCAGTGAGTTCAACTCCATCTCACCATAAAAAGTCTAGTAGTTAACCAAAAAAAAAAAATCTTAACTGAAAAACCAAATAGACTTTAATTATTGAAAAAAGAGTTGAAAGCTAAAAATTAAACCATAATTACTAATTAGTCATCCAAAGAAGACAAGATGTACTTGGTCATGAATATATTATAAGAGGAAGTAATATTTAGAGCATGTCTATATGTGTCATGTCTGAACTTCGGTTTAGGTTTCTCCACTAAATATTTTACAAAATACTCATTTATATGCGCAGTCATCAGGTTTTGGGAATACATGTAAACTGCAAAAAGAAAAACGGACGTTAACGAAATAATGCAATTATAGTCAACCGTCCCTCTACCGAAAATATACCTCAATTTTAACAAAGAAAGAAGATATACCTCAATGTTTGAAATATGTGTAATGTATAAGTAAGATCTATAAGATACACTAATTGAGATGATCGACATTGGTAGCTATTACGTAATTATAAGTAAGAATACTTCCCAGGGGATGATAATGGGAGAACGGGCTACATTTGTACTATAAGATTCTTTTCACATATAAATAACTCCTAGTATAATAGTACAAGTGAAAGAAAAAAACGAATCCAATGCAAGTGTGAAGTTAAGGTATTTTGAATTTTGTTACGCATGCATGAGGTTTTTTTCCACAGTGTCTTAGGTTAAGAAAATAAAAGAAGGACACTGGACACGTACACATGGGCCGCCAAAAAGGTATCCTATGCCCGAAACTATATGTATAGAGATGTAAGAAATTTAAATTTAAATTGATTTTAATGATGGCCTTATTTCTCAAAGAATGTGTATTTTTTTCCGTACGAGTCTTGATTTTGTCTTAAAACGCTAATATGAAAGTAAATGACTGTTTTGCCCACATCCTTCTTCGCTTTAACGCGGTTTTGACTTCTTCTGCCCGTCTTGCCCGGTTAATTATGGCGGGGAAAATGGAAGAGAGAAAAAAAAATTGAATTAATTAGAAGAGAAACAAAAAAGGTAAGATTCTTGGCGGGAGAGCGTAAGCCCGGGAAAAGCGGGATTGTAGTGGCGGCTGTTTTGTGTAATGTATGTGTGGGAGTTTGGGTCCACATCATCGTCAACAACACGTGTCTGTCTGAATTGACTCACTCCAACATAAATAACACGTCAGCATATGGGCCCACTTGGGTTTTTAATCGTTTCATGGATATTGAGACGTAGCCATTCGTCACATATGACGCCACAAATCTTATTAAGTAAGAGTATATTTTGACGACAAAAACTTACGAAATTATACTAAACACAAAAAAAAAGCTCAATACAAAATTATGTCGACGACGTAAAAAATTCTCACCAAATTATACTAATTATGTTTGAATTTGAGAGACAAAAATAAAGTATGCTTCAATTTGAAAAGTGCAGTTTAGTTTTGTCGCCCTTTTAACATGTCACAAAAATGACATTCTGGTTTTTTTTTCCTTAAATAATGAAGATGTCAAAGATTAAAATTTTCTTTATTTATAGCGATCGTACAATTTCTCTACAAATTATTCTTTCGTCAAAATTAACTGTATATAAATTTTCAAATTTTCTTAGACTTCTTATTCATAAAAAGTTAAAAACAGTAGCCATTTTATATATTTTTTCCTGAGAAAAGTGTATCAATTGAAGCCCATAAGAATTCAAAATGGTTTTAACTTAGACTTATCTTTCTTTACGATAAGAAGCCCAATATTAACATAAAGCCCAAATTTGAGTAACTATTGATTATTATTTTTTAACGTTTCAAGAATACCACTTGCCTTTGTCAAGGCAATAGGACAATAGGACCATTATCAAGCATTTGGGTGAAAAGACTCACATATTTTTTTTTTTTGTAGAAGTCGATTTTATAACCAGTTTCTGTATAAATCATATGGTATGCTTATACATGATAAACAAATAATAAAACCACATATTGGTCAATAAAATTTCGTAAAACGGTTTACAAATATTATAAAAACAAACGACAATTATTTTTCCTTTGCATATTCCATAATAGTTTACAATTGTTCAGAAGAAATAAACACAATAACTTAACACCGAAAATGTACATCATTGTGTTTCCATCTTATTCATGTTATCTACACTTACCCATATATACTTCACAGTTATTCAAACACTAATCCATCTAACTAATTACCAAACAAGAGAATCAAACACAACAGTTTCAATAAACTTACTCGAAGCCAATTTCAATATAGCTTCTGTGATCTGATTCTCTTCAACCACAAGCTTCTTCAAACATTGTGTCTTCATCACAAACCCCTCCACATCATCAGGCTCAATCAACCGACAACCTAAAATGTCTAAAGTCTTCAACTTCACACAGTTTTTGTTCAAAGCAACCAACACTGCACCTGTCAAATGCTTACAATCTCTCAAAACAACCTCAACCAAACCATTGCAAGAAGCTAACATCGAAACAACCTCTTTATCGAATAACCACTCGTTCCGAGTCAAATCTAGCTTCCTTAACCTCCCCAAATGCTGTCCTATTGTCGCCAACAAACCACGCTCTCGTTCAATCGCGTTGCAGCTAAGCAAAGAAAGCTCTTCAAGACTCGAACTAAAGCTTAAAGCCAATGCCTTTAGACTAAAACCAGTCACAAAGATACAGCTTGTAAGCCTAAGAGTCGACAAACACTTGAAATTCGCAGCGAGAGAGACTAAATGATCATCGGTCAAATCCATCGGTAGACGTAAATCGAGTCTTTCCAAAGTATCATAACATCTAGCATTGCTCATAAACTGAACCAACCCATCTTTGCTTCCACCATCATGAATCAACAGAGACTTTAAAGATTCACAAATCTCTGATACTTTAAGCAGAACCACATCAACAATACTCCTACATGTTCTTAACTCAATCTCTTCAAGATTCTTCAAACACAAACCGATTTCTTCTCCAATACTTCCACAAGATCTCAGACTCAGTTTCTTTAACTTTCTGCAACTTTTCCATAACCAAGTAACATCATTATCATCAGGTTGGATTCCAAATAAAGAAACCGATTCCAAACCTAACTCTACAACTTCCGGGTTAGGTTTAGACTTTGGATAGAAATCGAAAGCTGGAGAACTCGTTGAGCAAACATGGATTGATAATTCTTTAAGAGATGAAAACAGAGCAATCCAAGTGAAACCTGAGTTTTGTGGTTTCCATAATTCGATAGAGAGAGAAGTGAGAGATAAAGAAGTAGAGAGAGGAACCAAAGAAGATGAAGAAACTGGATTGATCAAGAAACAGAGGTTTCTGAGATTGAAGCAGCAAGAAGATATGATTGAGATTAGCTCGTCGCTGAAAATGGTTTCAGCTTTCAGATGCTCCTCATCCGAACGACTTGGGGTAGTTCCTATGGTTACGCCGCGATAGATAGAGAGGGAAGAGAGACAAGGATGGTTGTTGAGGATAGAGGGCAAAAGGGTAATTACAGAGGTGTCGTGAGGACTGAATTGTAAGGACATGGAAGTCTTTGATGCTCTGTAGAGACGAAGCCATCGTTTTGAGACAAGAGGAACCGATTCGAAAGAAGGTAACGAAGATGATGAGGAAGAAGAAGAAGAAGAAGACGATGGCAGTCTTGTAAATATCTCGCAGAGAATCTCATCGAATAAAATTTCTTCCATTTTTTTGGAGAAATCGAAAGACGATGAAAGAAGGATTTTGCTGAGACTTTTTTCTTTGGGGTTTCGACGATTTGTGTTCTTGGTGGCTTTGACACTTGTGTTGTTTGATTCTTGAGTCACGCAAGAGACGGACCCAAAAAAGAATTGATAAGTTGAGTTGTGTCTGTCGTATGAATATTCTTACATTCAATAGCATTAATTTAAATATATTTAGTAAACTAACGTTTATGAGATAACAAAAAAAAAAGATTTATATAACGTAAAGTTTTCTATTTTAACGGAGTACAAGTTAAATAAGGTTACCAAGATTTAGGGCAGTTTCGTGTTTTTAGGAGATTTTTTTAAATGAAATTATTTTATATATTAGCATTTAATTAGGGTTTTCTTGAACGATGTCACTTAATTGAATAATCAGTAGTAATTGAAAATCTCTTATCAAAACAACCAATGTAGTACAGTATTAAGTTATTCAATCAGCAAAGCAATTCTTCTTTAATTTTTAGTTGACATCATAAGGAATCGAATAATATAATTTCTCCACCCCAATAAAGTAACTACAAAAAGGGAACCTATCGGTCTAATCAACTGAGAAGAACCAACCTTTCGTTTATGGCAAAACTATGTTTATATTTTGAAGAAATTAATTAATCTGTTTTCTTCACTTTTACAAAATTAGGTGAGAGAGGTGAAATAAGGGAGTTAAGTGCTTTTGCTAAGGTTTTATAAGGAAGGATTAAGTTGTCATTAAAGATAAAATTAATAAATGAAATTAATATTTTACAAAACTATATGTTTATATTTTGATGAAATCAATAATCTATTTTTTTCAGTTTTACAAAATTAGGTGAAGAGGGGTGAAATAAGGAGTTAAGTGTTTGTGCTAAAGCCTAAGATTAAATTGTTGCTAAAGATAAAATTTCTATGGATTTTTGATTCGATTAAAAGATTTTTAAAGATATCTTATACTTGTTCACCAATTTTTTTCTTATATTTTCTAACCTAAAACAAGACCAATTTCTAAAATCAATATAAATACACTCTCACCAAGCACCAAACTATTTTTACTTTTATCACAAGCAAACAAAACTTACCACCCGAAATGACTGCTTCATTTGCTTACTTGAGAGACATTCGTCCTTACAAGACGGCTTGGGGAGTTCATGTCAATTTGCTTCACTCTTGACATGAGCAAATATACCTGACGAGACACTTGAGTTGGTAGTTGGTATCAGAGCCGTGCCAATGAGTTTTAAGAACATAGGCAAAATAAAAGTTTATATTTCAAATTATTTTATTAGAAATATATCATAAAAAATATCTTTTAGTGTTTATTTATTTTTATAATAAATAAAAACGAATTATAAGTAATTGCATAATTTTTTAGAGTACAAATCAAACAAGTGTGAATTATTTAGTGAATGGTAAGAATATAACAAAACTTGGTATATAAATGGGATATTCAATAAAAAATGTATTTTTCAAATTTTAAACATATACTATAAAGTATAAATAAAAATAAATTTGATATTATTTAACATGCCCCCTCTCCATAAGAAAAAGAAGAAGAAATGAAAGAAGATTGGAATCAATCAGAAGAGAGAAAAGTAGAGGAAGAATTATATATATGAAAGAAGACTAACTCTCTTCCACAACTTGACACATTAGCACATGAGAGTTTGCCACCTAGACTTCATAAAATAAGTAATACATAATTAGTAATTAATTCAACATAACAATTAAAATAGAAAAATATAATTAATGAGAACTTGAACCATCACTCTTTCTACATTTTTTAATTCAATATATCCTCTTTAATTTTGAGATCCACTTAAGTGGCTAAAGTGATGATAAAATCCAAAGATTTACACATATTCCTGGCCTAAAAATTAGACGATTATTATGAAAGAAACTAAATGAATATGCAGATTAAATATATCTAAGCTTTTCAAGATTTATGCTAAGAAAACAAGTAATTTGAAAGATATTTGAGGAGCTATCTTTATAACTAATACGTAAGATATAAGATTATGACAAGAATTTAACTAAACTTTCCAAGAACATCAAGTTGAATATGCTTAGATTAAATATGCAGAGACATGATTAATAAAGACATGTTATATTTTTAGTGTAAGAAATAAATTTTCTAAAATTTCACCGTCTCACAATCTATACATATAATTAAAAAAGCAAGGATATATAAATTCAAAAAAAAAACTAAAAATCTAAAACAACAATAAAAAACAACTCAAGCACATTCTTTTTTCAGATGAACTAATATAGTTGGGCTTTTCAAAAACAATTACAAATCATATTTATGTTTCAAAACCTATGCATTTAACTTTACTTTATATGAACATGCATTATATAAAACAATTTATAAATAGTAATACGTAAACCCGCACGTAGTGCGGGTACTCATCTAGTTATTATTAATACAGTTTTTGTTCAATCCGATTCAAACCGATTTAACCCAATTTCAATGGCGTCAATAAAAACATACTCACGACGCACTCTAGAGCTATAGAGAGAGAGAAAGAGAAAGAGAGAAATTTTGGTAGAGAGATAGGAAGACAAGGCTTTTCGGGTGTGCAAAAAGAAGAAGATTTGTCTGTATTTATATATTTATACTCTTTGTAAGAATTATTACATAATTGGTTATTTTCTTTTTTCTCTTTTTCAATATTAAAAAGCTTTTTATTTTTGCGTATGTAAGAGAAAATCCGTACAGTATAAATACAAACACAAAATGCACAAAATTTATGAAGAAATTAACTTGATTTTGATATGAGTTATGTAAAAATTTGGAAATTTGAATATCGTAGGCGAATGTTTCATTTTCTTTCAAGTAGGCACGGTTCTGCATAGTATTTAGTAACCATAAGGTTTGTAATAAAATTAGAGAAAATAAGAAAAATCATAACAGAAGATGCTCGAGAGGTATTGAAAATATATATGGTGTTGAGTATGTGATAACAATTTACAAATGTCTTGTGTATTACAAAAGTCTATGACCTCTCAATTACCTATAATTTTTTGTTCACGATATATGATCAAGTAAATATCCCTAAAGAGCAAATTCTTGCTGCTTAAACAACATAAAAACCATAAAAACCGTTGATGTGTGACTTCTAATTGTACTTAGTTATCTTGTACCATCAACTTTTTTGTAATACTTTTGTCACCAATCGCAGTTTCTAATTGCACATAGGTAAAGTCTTATGCTGGATTTTAAAAAATTTAAAACTCTAGGGACCAAGCTTTTAAAGACTCGAAAAAATCCCAAAAGCTTTCTTTCTCTCCCGAGCACCTGAAAAATCAAAACCGCATCGGCGCGTGAACAACACTCTCCTCAGGAAATGCTAAAACGACAGCGAATCTTCCCTCGCCACCAATAAATTTCTGCCACGTAACCGTCGTTTCCCTCGATTTTCTTCCCCTTTCCATAAACCCCTCTAAAAACCCTTCTTTTAGGGTTTCAATCTCATCCATCTACAACCTCTAGCTCTTCGATTTCACGTCACTCTTCACTCAATAAAAAAGCTACTGCTTCAAAGCTGGCTACTTCTTCAATTTACTCTCATTCGTTTGCGTTGATGTAGCAAAACAAAAACCAAAATGGTTCCCGTCTCGTTCTGCTTCTTCTTTCTCCTTCTCTTGCTCTCTGCTGGAGAGAGTTCATCGCAATTAGTTTCTGGTCCACACATCACCGATGTTAACATACTCTTACCTCCCAAGATGAAGAATCCGGTTGAGTATCGCCTTCAAGGAAGTGATGGCTGCTTCAAATGGTACACATTTACCCAAACTCATCTCTCTTATAAGTAGCTGTATTACCCAAATCTGAGTTTTGTTGTTGTAATTTGTAGGTCATGGGATCATCATGATATTCTATCAGTCACACCTGAGTTTAATTCGAGCAGTCATTGTTCGACCAGCGCGCGTCTCAGATCGATTTCTCCGTATAGTGGTAGAAAGGAGACTGCAGTTTATGCCACTGATATACAGACTGGGATGGTGATTCGCTGCAAGGTCTTTATTGACAACTTCTCACGGATTCAGATTTTTCATAATTCTATCAAGCTTGATCTTGATGGTCTTTCCATGCTTAGAGTCCGCGCTTTTGATAATGAAGGTTAGTGTCGTCACAAGTCAATAAAGTAATGTTTTTGCTTCAGTTTGTGCTGTGATTTTAGAAATGTGCTGAAATCTATTTGCAGATAACGAGTTCTCCTCACTGGTGGGTCTACAATTCATTTGGAAGCTAATGCCTGAGAGTGGTGGATCAACACATCATCTTGCTCATGTGCCTTTGAAGGAATCTCCGTTGACTGACTGTGGAGGACTGTGTGGCTACTTAGATATCCAGAAAAAGCTTGAAGATAGTGTATGTATATCTATTGTTGAGTGTGAATTACTGAATCTAAAAAATTGATGGATGAGAGATCTAATGTTGACATGGTAAATGCAGGGTGTATTTGCAGATTTGTTTGTTGTGAAGGGAACTAAAATTGGACATGAGAAGGTTTCAGTTCATCTGCTTGAGGCTCCTCTGACCCATATAGCTGATGAAATTGTATTAACGGTTGCAGAAGCCATGTCTCTTGAACCTCGCTCACCTGTCTATGTCCTGATGGGAGCTTCTTTTGGTTACACGTTAAAGGTCATGCGTGGAAATGTTCCTCAAGGTTTGTCTGCATCTTCGAGATTAACTTGTTATTTAGCAATGTTTGAGTTATTCGATTTTCATGTGTGTTTAAAGCTGATGATTTTTGACACATATATTAAATGAAAACAATGTATAGAGCTACCTTGGTACATTTATCATATTAAACTGGCAGGCTTATACGCTTTATGATATTTCAGTGGTGTTGATTCATAATTTGAAAATACTTGTAACTGTAGCTCGAGTGTGACATGCTATGTTATGTTGCTTTTCATTCTCGTTCTTGATTGGTCTATTGTTTATTTTATTTGCAGCCGTGGATCTACCATCACCACATCATAGATGGTCTGTGTTAAACTCTTCTGTTGCTCAAGTGGATTCTTTGATAGGTCTGACTAAAGCGTTAAGCTTGGGGGTAACAACAGTTGTTGTTGAGGATACCCGGGTCGCTGGCCACATTCAAGGATCATCTATTAATGTTGTCACTCCAGATACTCTTATCTTGTACATATCACCTTGGTCAATGTCAGGGGATCTTATTACAGAATCCAAACCTTTTCCATCATCTATGCATTGGTATGTGGTGTCTGGTCGTCAATATCTAATTCAAATGAAGATTTTCTCTGGAAGACCTGATGCACATGAAATCTATATAACTGAGGTACTTTTCTTTTTCTTTTACCTGTTTTGCATGCCCACATGTAGTTTGCATCAGTTTCTTTGTGTGACAATATTACCTTGCCTCTGTATTTTCTAACTATAGGACGTGGTGCATAGTTTATTTATCTTTAGGCTGCCAATCAATCGTCCATAAGCTTGTCTTTGGTCATGAGTCTCTTTATACTGAGTATGTGTTCTATTTTGGGGAGGAAACTGCTGGTGGCTACACAGTATTCAAATCTTTAAAACTGAAGAAAAGCCTGATGATGTGTCTTTTGTGGCTGTTTTTCTTTCTTTCTCACTGCTGTTCATTTGTTTGCATTTAAGTTTCTTCCTTTACCGAGTTATGTCCAGAGGATTTATTGTAGATGATATTGCATGTATGTTCAACATAATAATTTCCTTTGTGTTGATTGCAGACGGATGACATAAAACTGTATGGAAAAGATTCAGATTATTGGAAAATCGTCTCACTGCCAGATGAACTTTCCTCTGAATATGGTCAGCGAAATTCTAGAATTTTGAACGCAATCTCACCAGGATTAGGAGAGCTGACATCTACATTGACTTACTTCAGTGGGCATCAAGAGTCAAAAGAGGTGAGAAAATTATATATCTTTGGAAAACCTTTTGTCTCTTTCCATTTGTTGGTACTGCAAGAGTAACAACTTTGTCTCTAGCAGGTTCTCAAGGTTGTCCAAGAAATTAGGGTTTGTGAAAAAGTGCAGTTCACATTGAACAGTGAAGATGACACACCTAAGGTTCTACTCCCATGGACCCCTGCTGTTTATCAGGAGATGGAGCTAATTGTGACAGGAGGTTAGTTCCCAATCTATGGTTCTCGTGACCTATTCTTTTTTAGTTTGAAAACCATGGTGACTTGATGATTGTTCCTCACTGTAGGTTGTGCAAAAGCATCGAGTGACTACAAGTGGTTTACTTCAGATATAAGCATTTTGTCGGTGTCAGCTTATGGAATTATCCAGGCAAAGAGGCCCGGTATAGCCACTGTGAAGGTGGTGTCGACTTTCGATTCACAAAATTTTGATGAGGTACATTGGCTTTATTGCATATTATCCATCAGTTGATGCTTCGACAAATAGAGAAAATATATATTTTAAATGCTCAAACTCGTTTGTGACTTATCATGCTATGGCCCTACTGAAAATCGTGGGGCTTCAACTGATTATTGTGTTTTCCATAGGTTATTGTTGAAGTTTCCATTCCATCCTCTATGGTTATGTTGCAAAACTTCCCAGTAGAGACAGTTGTTGGATCACACCTGAAAGCTGCTGTCACAATGAAGGCTTTAAATGGTTATAACTGGAAACTGTTTTTTTTTTTACATCTTCTGTTTATATATCATCTCTACTTTTTGGATTTGCTTTATTTTCTCTAATATTGCTAACTTGGAGATCTTATATATATATATCAGGTGCAACGTTCTCTAGATGTGATGCTTTTAATTCATTGATAAAGTGGAAGACGGGGAGTGAGTCTTTTGTTATTGTTAATGCAACATCTGAGATGATGATGTTGGACGAACTAAGAAGCATGGACTCCAGCCCTCCTTGTTCACGGGCTTCTATATATACTGCATCTACTGGCCGCACAGTATTACAAGCAACTCTGGCAAAAGAGTTCCATTATTTTGATAAGTCTTTGAGTGAATCAATAGATTTGAAAGCAACTTTAACTATCGGGGCCTATCTGCCACTTTCTGTCAGACAAGATAGTGACGGGAATCATCATGGTGGATATTGGTTTGATAAGGCACAAGAGGAAACTGATTTTGGTGTTAGTAAGCTATATCTTGTACCTGGTACATATGTTGACGTTATGCTTCTGGGTGGACCTGAAAGGTGGGATGACAATGTTGAGTTCACCGAGACTGTGAAGACATTATATGAAGATGAGGAGGATCTTACAAGCAGAGTTAACGTCCATCATGAGGTTGACCGCCGTGCTAACATGTATAGAATTTCATGCCAGAAGCTTGGCTCCTATGTAAGTTGCAGGCATTCTATGCGATTATTTTATATATGTTGGTATTACTTTTTATATCTAAAGTGAAATGACACTGTCACCTCTTCCCTGCTTGTGCTCATCCAGAAACTGGTCTTCTTGCGTGGGAATCTGCTGGGTATAGACCATCCTGTACCTGCAGTTGCAGAAGCTTTATTGTCTGTTCATTGCAGCTTACCATCCTCTGTTGTGCTCATTGTTGATGAACCTGGTATGTTGAATATTTCCAATTCCATAGGTTGGATCTTTCAGGAGTTCCTCTAGAGGTTATTTACCTTAGTGGTTAAGGTATGCCATGATTTGCTCATGACATGAGGTATACATGTCATTTTGCAGTTAACAAGCTTGATGTGATTAGAGCTGCTAGTCAAGCTGACAGGGCACCAGGACGACTTCGTGTAACTCCTGTGACTGTGGCAAATGGGCAAATAATTCGTGTGGCTGCTGTTGGTATTAGCGAGTTTGGAGAAGCTTTTTCAAACTCCTCAACTCTTTCTCTCAGGTGGGAATTGACCAGTTGCAACAATTTGGCATACTGGGACGATGATTATAACTCAAAAATGACAAAGTCTGGCTGGGAGAGATTTCTGGCTCTACGCAATGAATCAGGATTGGTAAATATATTAACCAATTCCCTCCTCATTATTTCATTCTTCCGACGTTAAATTATTTATCGTTTTCTATATACCATATACTGTTTTGACAGTGCACTGTTCGAGCCACCGTTTCTGGTATTGATTATTCTTTCAAAAGCCAATACTCAACTCTGCTTCCACAAGGTTCTGAAAGTACTCTCACTGATGCTGTACGCTTACAGGTATGCATCTTGGTATACTAATAGTAATAGCTTGATTCATTACTCCCACATTTCCTTATCATCTACGCTTAAGGATCAAATTAGACTTTCCTTCAGTTAACTGAATTACCTTGTTACTATTTCAGATACAACTGTAGTTGTTTCTTATTTCTGTAAATCGGTTGAATATGCAGTTGGTTTCCACACTAAGAGTCACACCAGAGTTCAACCTGGTCTTTTTCAATCCTAATGCCAAGGTAAATCCTACTCATTAGCAAGCGTTTCACTTAAAAAATTGGTAAACAATAGATTGATAGTTTGATGTATACTTGGAAGCATGGATGGGTTGCAATGAGTATTTGCATTTCCCCGTTTTTTTTTTTTTTTTTTTTT
>Ga0041059_1001044_pt1 | contig 22018 bp, 20 predicted proteins | sample AraColnosormetaG_FD_56232 | JGI IMG/M metagenome (GOLD analysis project Ga0041059, IMG submission 56232) | Arabidopsis roots microbial communities from North Carolina, USA - Col MF nosort | ecosystem: Host-associated > Plants > Roots > Unclassified | place: USA: North Carolina | collected... | reverse complement strand
TTTTTTTTTTTTTTTCATATGCGTCTCTTCTCTTTATGCTTTTATCTCTTTTCTTTCTTTTTTGATTCCCCTTCATTATTGTTTTCCTCATTTTGGGCAAGACAAAATAATATATTCATGTCCAACACTAACCAACAGCCCCCAAACTTGATGGTTCAACGGTTTGCACCATCTGGGGCGTTGTGGTTGCTCACTGGAGCAGTACTAGAAGACTGTTGCTGATCATCTGAAAGAGCTTCTGTAGGTTGCAACTGACTGCTCGAACCACCAATGGGATCAGCCGAACTCTGATCAACTGACAAGTTTCCAAGTCGTTTTGCCACTGCATCTGCCCTATCAACAGATTGGGGGCCGGAACCTGTAGGGTTCCTCCTTAGCACCCAATTTTGCCAATTATCGCGCTTCCTTATGAAGTCACCCTGAGAAGAAGAAAAAAGTATGTCCAATTAAATAAAGGTAAAAGTTTTCCAAGCACACAAAGAGGTAACACGAAGATTATTTTTTCAGTTCCACCAGTTTTGATAAGCTATCTCTCAGAATAATCAAAATCAAATACCTAATAGAAAGGTTTAAGTTCAATCACACACTACCATACTACTAGCAAGGAAAGACGATGGAATTCAATAGTTTACACATTAAAGGACACATAATACAAAAAATACCTGCACTTCAACATGAGGTGAATTTTGAAGAGCCTCCACTATCTGCTGGATATTATCTGTAAGTTCTGCAACCTGAAGTAGGAGAGAGAAAAAACAAAACATAGATAAAATTCACAGAGAATAATAACAGAACTCTTGACGAGTACAAAGCAACAAAATGTTATAGTAACTAGGATAAGGAAAAAGAAAAGCAAAAAAAAATTGGTGTAGAGCCTACTGTGCAGCTAGCTAATAAGTCCTACTTGTTCAGGTTCAACATTATGCAACACAGTATATAAGAACAAACGAAGGATTCACAATCGAATTTCTCAATACATGCCCACTGTTAACATATTTCAACTATCTTAAGAGCATATCCATTTGCTGAAAGTTTGTACATGCATGCCACATCTTTATATAAATAGTCACAAAAGAATCAAAGATCCTATTGGACTAAGTAGTAAGTACAAATTCGCCTTAATCCTAATCAGTAAAAAAAACATTTGTTGAATTATACAGAAATGAAACTCTTAATTCTACTGTTTATAATATAAACGGAGAGAAGTGAACTGGGCCAGTATGAAAGACAATACATCTAGTTTACCTTTTTGAAACCAGCTACCACACGTAGCGGAACAAAACCCTCATTATTCATGAACCCTCGAAGGTATATGTCTGTAATCAAATTTTCATCACTGTAACAAAAGACACATTTGCATCTAAATTAGTATTTCCCTATAGTGAATTGATCAGTGGGAATTTCATCGTCGAGAAGAATAAGAGAAATTAAATACGAGGGTACTACCTAAAATAATATTGTATTTGCTTATGCAGTTTCATGTGTAACGGAGGATCTTGATAATGGTAGAAGAACTGCGGACCATGCGGAATAGGTGTCATGTAAGGCATACGGGGATAATACGACGACTGTGCCAATTCTGAAACGGAGAAGACGCATTAGCAAATCATAAATGAAATTCAAAGACGTGATTTTCAATGTGTCTCACCAGTAGGGAAGGGTATATGACTGGGAAAAGGCTGAGCTGCCATAAACTGAGGAATTGGCTGCACAGTTGGTGATGGATGTCTTACAAAAGCTGGAGTACCTCTTTGCGATTGCGCATTTCCTTCTCTCCCGTTAAAACTTCTTTGAAAAGTCCAATTTTGATTCCCGTGCTCCTGATTGCGCCTGCCACCGTGACTTTGGTGATGATTACCGTTTTGGTTCCTGTAGGAGTCTCGTTGAGATGGGTTTTCAGTACCACCATGGTTTTGTGACGCAAAGCCATTCTTCTGGTTTTGGCCTCTAGGAGAAGGGTTGTGCGAAGGCAATTCGGTAAATGAACCCTGCGCTGATGGTTGAGAAACAGTACCATTAGCTGATCCAGAGGCGCCATTGCGTTGTTTAAATGATCTCTGGCGCGAGTGATTTGGAGTTGGATTAGGGTTTGCACGGCCAGCTTGCTTTGGTGCAGGAACAGAAGCATTTGCAATTCCCTAAATTAAAGACAAAGAAGCATCTTTACTATTGAATCAGGATAAATAGAATTACTGAGAGTTGGATAACACACTGATAAATGAAGGCGTACATCAAAATAAGCATTTAAGTATCGACATTACAAATTCAGTAAATAAAAAGAGAGAACTTTGAACAGAAACTACTCAAAGACTTTTATACATTGATGCTCAATATGCATCACAATCCGACAGGAAGGTATTAAGACGCATCTGCCTTTATCCTAGTTAGTCAACAAACATTCAGATAACGAAGTTGCAGTATACAAAATCCAACAAAAAAAGCTTAAGCTAAGATTCATTCACAAACCAAGAATTTACATTATTCTCTATGATAAACAGTTATAGTCAATACGACACAAATAGTCAATATGCAAAAGCTCAAACTTTTCTATACTTCCATGAAGCATTTCAGTAACCACATAATCAATAAGGTCATAATAATCGTTTCGTACCTGAGTAACGGGGACAGATGATGATGCTGACGATGATGATGGTACATCACCGAGACTTTTTAACGAATCAGAAGAAGACTTGTTGGAAGGAGCTTTGGTGGTCTCAGAAAGAGCAGGCCACGAAGAAGCTCCCATGACAGGTCCAACCTCAGAAGCCCCATTAGACGGCCTTTTCCAAACTGGTTTCTTTCCAGCATTGTCCTGACCACCAGATGCTTCCGATTTCTCATCACCAGCCGCCGCCTCCACCGTCAAAACAGCAGCAGTTGGAGCAGCAACGGATACAGAAGCAATCGGCTCGATCGGAGCCCTGGATTGAGGAGAGGAAGGACCGGCTACAGCGGCGGCGGCGGCGATCGGCTCTGATTCGCCGCGGACGATTTGAGTCCACGGAGAAGAAACCTGCCGAGAAGGACGGCGAGGTGATTGTGCTACGGAAGCGGTGGGGCTGCCGTGATTCCCGCTGATACGACGAGGAGACATAGAAGAAGAAGCAGGGTTATTGGAAGTGGCGGAAGCCATGAGAGAGGACCAAAAAATTAGGGTTTGTTAAGAGAGAGTCGATTAGCTCCGATCGACAGTATCTAATAAAATAACGATTAATCGATTTAACCCCAAAAAAACAAAGTTAGCGAATTGATGATGAAAGAATTCGAAGAAACCTCTCTCTCTCTCTCTCTGCGATTTCAGAAAATTAGGGTTAGGGTTTGAGTAATGGGCAAAAAAAAGGTAACAGAACGATTTTTCCAAAAAAAAATCCCCAGAAGGAGAAGATGATGGAGCAGTGTAGTCTCCTCTTCTCTTCTCTTCTCTCTCTCTCTCTCTCCTTTATTTTTTATTCGATTTTATATGTTCTTTCCATTTGTTTTTTTTTCGTTTGGTTTTGGTTTTACTTGGCTACCGCGGATATTAGAAGTTACTAAATTACCCTTGAAGTAAACACAAGGAAAAAAACACACTTTTGTTTTTCTTTGGTTGGATGAATCTGATTGGCCAAAAAGCTAATGGCAGGATTGTTGACGTTGACATTAGAAAATTACCATGTAAGATTTGATCTAATCTTTTCACAAAAATAAAAAAATCTTTCTTTTTTTAATTCTCTTAAAATAGGTCAAACAATTAAATCATTTATTTCCCCTAAATTAATTTTCCTGTATAAATTAAATTACACAAAAAAAAAAGTTCCGAAGAGAGAAAAACGCTAAGTTATGTGGTCAACTTTCGACTTAATTTTGAATTTATATTATACTATAATAGATATACCATTATATAAAACATATGTAATTGTAAGATTGCAAATAAATGAAAATATTTATAGAAGGATTAAAATCTCTGTTTTCCAAATCAGGGATACAGTATCCATTTTTTCTTATTTCTTACATAATCTTCTAATTAGTATATATGGGAAAAAATCAAGTCATAGATTTTTTTGTTGTTAAGGCTAATATATAATATTAATATATGCATAAGATAAATTTGTTAACAAATACTACTAGCATATTTAACAATATTCACTTTAGTCATTGGATATGATAAATAGCAATGTATATATGGCTTTATGGTTATTATGAGATATGATCGTAAAAATGTGGATTTGTTCAAAACTATCTTAACAAACTACTGTATATTCATACTCACCAAAAACTACTGTATATTCATAATAGTCGTTGGTTGCTTTTTAATAATCAAATTGATACATAGTCTGTAAATGTTAACATTATCACACGATTTACAGTTTATAGAATACAGTTTTAACTTTTAACTATGGACAAACGATGCATTATCATATGATGATATACTAAACAATGCTATCAGAGTGATTTTAGTATATTTAACAATGATTAATGAGTGTATTTTCAAATCCAATACTAAAAATTATATCTAAGACTCGAACCAATATTGGAATTTTAGAATAAAATGACGAAAAAATGAAAGATTCATTGTCTCGGTCGTGTAAAAGTGTCGAGCGTTGGCCACTTGCCGAGGCAGGTTATCAATGTGGAACCCATTTAATTTCCTTTAGAATATTCGGCGTTCAACATTACAGCCAAATTCCCTTTTGGTTCGGTTTATCTCGGTTTAACTACCTCATTATTGAAGAGAAAAAAGACGAGAATTTGCAAAGATAGTAAGATGCGTATGAAGAGCATATATTTCCTGAAAAAATCCCTATAGTGTCGTTATGATACAAAAAAAATACTATTGGCATGTGTTTTGGATGGGGCTTACAAATCTACACAAGTGGAAGTAATATGAACACAAATCTGAAAAAAGACCATACATCTACTGTTTTGGATATTTGGTTTGGGGAGGAGTTACTTTTGGAGATGGTTTGGTTTGTTTTGTGTAGCTCTGAGGAATTGTTATGAGTCTTTATTCCAGCTGCCATTGCTGGAGCTACCGCTGCTGTTTTGTTTGTTCCGGCAACAGTTGTGTTTGTCTCTTCGATATCATAACCTGCGTTAAGAGATATTCACAGATCATAAGTTAGGAAACAGAGGGTTTTAGTGATATATAACACACGTAAGAGGAAACTTACAGTCAAACTTTTTCCAAGCTAAGACGAGTTTCTCCCTGTCGAATACTACACGATACCCGGTCATGTAGTTTTCTGTTTCATTAAGAGTAAACAATGTCATTATTTAGCGGATGTTCCATGATTGATAGGAAGAAAAACTGATCTTACGCCCAATAATGTTGAGTTCAGAGCTTTTGACAATGGCCAGGCAATATACAAGTTCGCCCTGAGGAAATGCAGAGATTCTAATAGTATCAGCACACAGATAACAGATTTGGTTGAAGAAGAGACGGAGCAATAGAGAAAGAAGTAGACAGAGAGTATAACCTCAGTAGAGATGACGATTATAGGATCGTTGATGGTGAAGTGACTGTTTCCTTTCATTGTTAAGCTTAAACTCGGTATCAAACTGGCATTCGCGTCATTGCTAATCACACCGTTTACAAGAAAAATGTTAAGATTTGAGTGACAATGAAAAATAGACATTGAGCGTGGATAGATACAAACTCATACCTCATGTCATAACAATACTCAAATGGAATCCTTGAATCCGGTGAATGGCGCTTATCTTGGGCCTGAGAATGGAACTGAAGAAGATAATGTGAATCATAGAGTTATCAAAACTCAGCATCATGCGGAAGAAACACGAATATGATGGTGTTTAGATGCTTACACTCTCAGAGACTGTCGTATACATTGGATCAACCAAATAAGTAAATGATGTACCGGTGTCAAAGAGAGCTGTGAACTCATCATCTATTAAAGTAGTCCCCACACGTACCCGAGTCACCGTGATGTTGTAGTTTGGACTGCAACAATGAATTTAACCACGGCTTAAAGGTGCCATCCACAAAGGAACAGAATTTCCAATTTAGCGCATAAGTGAATCACCACTTACTGTGAAGGATTGAGATTAAACGGTGTCTCTTCCTGATCAGAACTACCCTTGTCCCCAAAACTGATCCTTCCAACTCCATCATGACCGAAACACATGGAGAAAGAATCAGCAACCAGACCTTCCCTCGCCAAAACACTTGGAACCGATATCTTTTCCATGCCAAGACCAAATAAACCATTTGGTGCTGCAATGTCAAGAAAAGAACCACTTTGAACCTGTCCACATCTGCACATAATTCACATTTTCAGGAACTTGCTGCATTGAACTGAAACACAAGAAGCCATTGCTAAGATGCTAACAGCTACTAACCCAAATGTGACATATGCCTCAACACGCTCTGGATTCTTATCTTCTGTTGTTAAGTGCATAACATCTTCCATAAGAATACCAGATGTCGAAGTCTGAGCAGAGACATAAGACACCATATAAGGGCAAGTGCTGAATGTTCCAAGGCACTGATTACGCTGTGCACATAGACTGTTGTTGCAGGTGACCTTCTTATTTGTAGTTGAAACTTTAGGATTGTAAATGCTGAGTTCAAACTCCTAAACACAGCAAATCGAAACCCAAAATCAAGATGGAAACTTATATAATTCAATTGGTAAGATGAGTAAACTCAACAACTGTGTAGTTGCTTAAAGTGTTAAACTTACAGAAGCATAAGTGGCTCCTTCGGTTGGTGCGCATTTGCCGCAATCACAAGGGACCCAAAAGAGGTCGCTTCCTGTATCAAGCGCCACCATGAATCTCATTCCCGGAGTACCCAATTTCACCGTCGTGTAATGCAAACTGATATCAGAAAAATTGAAACAGAAAATAAAATAAAATCAGACTTATCCTAAAACAGAGAAGTTTTATCAAAAATTGTGAGCAAAAGGAAACTAACAATCCGAGAGAGCTGATACGAGAAGTGGAATTGCCGTCGGAGAAAGTAAGCGACGACTCCGATTCCGATTCCGACTCGGAGAGACGACGGCCACGGATTAGCCAATCACGGAGGACGAGAGCGTTGAAGTATTCGAAGCTTCCTTTAGGGGGAAACTTAGCAAATCTCCCGGTGGAATCGGACCATTGCTTGACTTCGTCGGAGAATCTATGGTGCATCTCGAAGGTGAAGATTCGACCATTGCAGCTCCCGAAGCTCAGTAACATCAAAATCGGGATCAAGAACAGAGTAGTCTTGAAGAAACAGCACGACATTGGAAACGATTTCGAAACTCGAGAGATTATCCTACTCTCCTGAAGATTTTTCTCGGGAAAACAAAGAGCAAATGAGAAATCATGACCAGCAAAACTCAGGAAAGTATTCGGAAATCAAAATGCGAGATGATTTTAGATCTTCGAATAGTGAGAGCAAAATTAGGGTTTATTTGGGGTAACAATGAAGCTTAGTGAGTTTGAGAGGAAGAGAAGAGATCTATGTTGGTTCTTCTTCGTCGTCGTTAGGTGAGTGTAACAGTCCATGTGTTGAAAAGAGAACTCTGATATACTCACTTCAGAGAACACTGGGTCCCACCTACTATTTTTATAATTCTCTTTCTTCCGATTTCATACCCCATATTTTAAGAATGAAGCTATTACAACCCCAAAATTAATGATTAAAGGGACTCAACTGATAAATCTTGCAAACTTAACCCGTGAACAAAAAATAATTGCACAAAAGATGGAATATACACAAAGAAGAGATATACAAATAGATTCCAGTTGTATTTGGTCAAAGAGCAAAATTTGTAAGACTTAAAAGGTCGTAGAATCATCTGTTGTTGTAAGTGTCCCAATCGAAGTTTGGGTGAGAATAAGCTTCGTAATCCACAGGTCCGTCGATGATGCTATCGACGGTCTGAATACTTCTTAGTAAAGCTGGGTGATACCGGTCTGTATCCGAAGGCAAAAGCTTGTACATCACAAGCACTCCAAGTGTGAATATGGCTTGAAGCTTTGTGGAATCTCCTTTAACTGAGAAGAAGAGCAGCATTGAGACGAGGTACAGGTCGACACAGAATCTCATGATACACAAAACCGTGTCCATTAGCTTTCCTTCATTCCCTGCAGGGAAGCCACGGACTCTGTACACGTAAAGGAAGTTGTATTTGTCGACAATGTATCTGTAACCAAAGTAAACTGCGCCTACAGGGACCACGAGTGGAGCGAATGAAGAGTATATCATTGTTAAGGCAAAGATGGTGAGATTGAAGGCGTAGTATTGGGCAAAGTCGAATTTCTGTTTAGGGATTGGTGAGGTTCGGCTGATTGGGTATTCAGAGAGGTCTTGGCTCATAGGTTCTATGTCCCCGAATCTTGGAGACTCAAACATGTTTTCAGGGAGAAGTGGTGTCTCAAGGTTACTGCTTGGCTCTTGATTTTCCAAAGCGTACTCTTCATTTTGCTCGGGGACAAGCTGAAGCATGTCATTCTTCCTGAACTTTTGAATTTTCTTCTTGATCCACGGGATTGGAGCGAGTAGATCGAAGGAGATTCCTAGGAACGTGCTTGTGATGAGAAAAGCTAGAGCTGAAACGCATGACCTTGATAAGAAGGAAGGGCTCATGTATTCTTCAATCCTCTTGCAATCCTCACCATCTAAATAGCAACGGCTCATTTTCAGGAGTGCACTTTCCAGTGACGACTCCACAAGAGCCTTGAGAATGATGAGGTTCACAAGGAAGAAGCAAACCATCTTCAAGAGAGCTGCTCTTTGTTCCCCAGACACTGTTAGATGCCGCTCAAACTTGGAAAGATACGAGAGCGCAGAAGGGATTACAATGTACATACTAACAAATATGAAGACGTTGGGCAGGAACTGAAAAATCAGAGATCCAATCCAGCCAGAAGTTTGCACCCAAGTGAGCCAATACTGAGCACTATCCAATGCTTCAGCATTGAAGATTCTCCCGGCACTTACCAATGCACTGATCAAGGCCAATGGGGAGCTGAAAAACACAAGAATCAACAGTAGAATAGTATTAACAATCACTCTTCGCACAATAAGAGCAACTTTTGTCAATCCCAGATGATTCCAATAAATATCAGTAGCCAAGGGTGCTCTGTCCACTTTCCACTGGTTTCTCTGTAATCGCAGCTCTGTGACAGAGAAGAACTTTCCAGTACGCCTTGATCTCTCGTTTCGAAAATCCTGAACAGCCTTATTAGCTGTGTACACATCCTTAAACATCACAAAAGCAACCCCAGCGCCTTGTGCTCGTCCTTCTTTATAAGCTGCTAACTGAGACTCCAAATCAGCTCTCAGTTCTTGCAGCTTCCTCAGTTTTTCATCATCTGTAAATCCAAACCTCTCTGTAATCTGAGACCACAAAACCTTCACCCTAACCCACAAAGAACACACACAGAACACTAGTCCGTTATCTCCAACATTCTCATACTCATCCGGTAGAAGCCTAGAGTCCATCTTGGCAACTAACCAAGTAATCTCATCTCGAACACGAACCAACTCTGTAGCAAGATCATCCAAAGCACACAAATCCATGGGAACAATAAACTTATAAACTTTCCCAGGGTACTTCAGCCTAAAGCAATCTTCAAACTCAACTCTATCAGACCCTAAATTCTTAGGCAAACCCTGCACCATTATAGTAAACACAGCAGTAGAATTCGCGTTCGGGTCACTGATATTCCCATTCCCATCTCTAAACCTAGTAAACTTCAACCTAGCTTCAATAGCAGCGATTCCAAAATGCGAGATAACAACAACAATAACAACAAACACAAAATGCAGCCAAAGCAAAGCTGAACCTTTCTGAATATGCGTAATCATCGTTTTCGAAAGCTCATCACTCAACAAAGCAGTCCCAGCATATAAATTCAACGGAAGCATAACCGAAACAGCTAAAACAGCAATGGAGAAAAGAAGCACAAAGCTTCCACCTTCAATTAAAAGAAACTGAGCAGCATCAGCACCACAGTGACGAGCGATCTCGCGACACGTGGCTTTCCAAACGGCGAGGAGCTTAGAGAAGAGAGCAGAAGGACCAGGCATACGACGGTGGTCGCTGCGTAGCTTAACGAAGAGAAAGATGGAGACGCAGCATAAGAGACCAATGACCGAGATATTAAGCAGATACTGAATGTTGCCGTACCAAGCATCTGGGATTTCAGGTAAGTCGCCGGAAGATGGAGGAGGAGAGAATGAATTATCTATTGTCATTGATGAAATCGGTGGCATCGCAGCTGGTGAAAAATTGCGATTCATCGCGAATTTCTCAACCAAATTGAGAAACCCAAATCTTCGAAGTTTCTTCAGAGATTCAGGATTTATACAACAAGGTTTTGATCAGGAGAAATTTGGGGGCTTTAGGGTTAGACTTTGGGGGAAGTAGATCGACGAAGATGATGGCAAAAGTAGAAAGGTAAATAGAAAAGGAGGAACAAGGAATGCTATCGCGGTTTCGAATCTCTCAAAAGATTCTTCTCCTTAAATCATGAAATTTAATCCCATCTTTTTAAGATAAATACACCCAAAAAAAACGAATTAACACAACTAAAAAATATAAATAATTTGATAGAAGTATATCAAATTGGTAATTTACAGAGTTTTTATGAATAAAACGATAGTTCTTTAAACGATAATTACATATTCTCTAAATATTTCGTGATTAGTAGAATAAGAGAATATAATCAAATTCATAACTCTTGTATATTCATTTTAATCAAATTCTCCTTAAAGCATGAAATTAATCAAATAATTTGAAGGTAAAATACCCAAAAAAATACGAAATAACATAACTAAGATCGGTTTGAGTTTGGGATGAAATAACATCCCCTGTTCTCTAATGGATGGAACTCTGTTTCGAATTTGCTTCTCGAATTTGCCATTGTAGACTATAAGCATTTGTAAGGAACTCATCTCTAATGTAGGATTTGAGTTCTTCTTATCTTCCCACTAGAACATTCATCTTAAACACAGTTATGTAATTTCCATAAGAGATATGAAACAGAGCATACTACCGTGATAATCCGGACACAATTGATATTAGTAGCCTTGTATCAAGGTACGTGTGTATTCCCCATCATATAATAAAAGAAGCTTTTGCTAATGCAAATTTCTGGTAAGTTCACAGTTTTGATGTGCAAGTTCTTTTGTATCATCAATTTAGCGATTATGGACTGCGCCATGCTTCAGATGAATAGAAAAAAGAAACTTATGCTGGTCTCGAAATCCACTAACCAAGCCATTCAACATCAAAGAAAAAAGCCCACATTATAAAAAAATAAAAAAGCCCACTTTAAACTATCAAATGCCCAACAATGGATGATGCACTAGTCGAGTCAGAGTGGACGGAGCCAAAGGCAGAGATGGATTTTAAGCTTTAATTTGTTTCCCAGATATTTTTCATCTGGTCCCTCTGTTTTTAAATAATTAACTAAAACGACTATAATAATTAATAAATTATACTATAGAGTATTTTGTGTGGATTTTTATTTACTGTTGAAACTTAAGGATACAAAAGAAAAACAATTATTCAGATAATTCGTCATTAGATCCCTTTAATTTTAGTAATTAAGTAAAAAGATTATAAAAGATGAGAAGGAGAAGATAGCTTCTTCATCGAGAAACCTCGAAATCAAAAAGCACGTCGGTGACTTGTACTCTTCAATCTCTTCTTCCTCTCTTTCACATCTCCTTCTCTCGAACCCATCGACCTGCGCTAATTCATCATCGACCTTGCTCAAATTCATCAACCATGTCTTACGATTATCTCTTCAAGTACATAATCATCGGAGACACAGGTGAGAGACCGATCTTTCACCTTTCTTAATTCCCAATTGTTTTATTTTTCTGGGTTAAATCCATTTCGTGCCGATTTTCATGTGTTTTCGTTGTTGTTTTTTTTGTCGTTTCAGGTGTGGGAAAATCGTGTCTGCTTCTGCAATTTACTGATAAGAGGTTCCAACCAGTCCACGATCTCACCATTGGTGTTGAGTTCGGTGCTCGGATGGTCACCGTCGATGGACGCCCCATCAAACTCCAAATTTGGGACACCGTACGCTTCCTCTCTCTTCTCTTGGTCGTAATTAGGTCATCAGGGAACTAATCACGTTTTATCGATTAGGATTGTTTTTTTTTTCTCCCTAAGGCAGGATGTGATTAAGAAGATTAATTGTCATAATCAATTCAATTTCTTCGTTTTTATATAAACAATGCCTCATTAGAATTGCCAATACCAAAAATTATGTTTGAAAATCATGTCCAGAGACTCAAAGTGGGGTAAAATTTCAAAAAAGTTAATCATTGCACGGTTCTTGATTAAGTTTCATAGGCTTATTGTAATAGAAGCTGAGTTCACCAGTGCATTCCTTGTTGTGATTTCTTCTGGTCAATAGTTCTTCCATTAGATGATGTATGTGTTGGAGTTGTGCTTTCTGATTAAAGTTTCGTATGATATTTTTTAGGCTGGACAAGAATCTTTTAGATCCATCACCAGATCATACTACAGAGGAGCAGCCGGAGCTTTACTGGTTTATGACATCACCAGGTTAGTTTTTGCCTTGCGACAATATATATCAGCTCGAACTTCTGAATTCCCCAGCAAGGTTTTGGAAGTGATTGGTTCTGTATTTGTGATTTGATAAACCTAGACTGTTGGAAAGGTTTTGGAAATTGGGAAGTTACTTTTATCTGAACAAAATCCTTGGCTATAATATTGGCAATGCTTGTTTGGGAGGATGTTAAGTTAACCATCCATCTTAAATTCTTGCTAAAATAGATATTTTTCCTCCATTGTTTTGGAATTTTGAAAGTTATGAAGGACATGAAGAATTGCAAGAGTTTTATCATTGAGGTTTTTCATGCTTTGATCTTTCTGAAGCTCAAAATTCTTGGTTCTTTGGGTTGCAGGAGAGAGACGTTTAACCATCTGGCAAGCTGGTTGGAGGATGCTCGGCAACATGCAAATCCTAACATGAGTATTATGCTGATTGGGAACAAATGTGATCTTGCTCACAAGAGAGCTGTTAGCAAAGAGGAAGGTCAACAGTTTGCCAAAGAACATGGCCTGCTATTCTTAGAAGCATCTGCAAGAACTGCTCAAAACGTTGAGGAGGTGACATTTCTTCCTTGCAACTCTTTTTCCCCATCCTGTTATTTGGCTGTAATCACATGGAGACTTTTGTCTTCTTTTTCTGGATTCCAACAGGCCTTCATAGAGACTGCTGCCAAGATCCTCCAGAACATTCAGGATGGTGTCTTTGATGTATCCAACGAGGTAATTTCCTTGTTGAATCTGGCAATATACTTAGTCTTCTGGTGTTCTCTAATCCCTCGATTGTGTTACAATGTGATTCAATTCCCTTGGTCTCTCTAAATTTTGCAGTCATCAGGTATCAAGATTGGTTACGGGCGTACTCAAGGTGCAGCTGGAGGAAGAGATGGTACGATCTCTCAGGGAGGTGGCTGTTGTGGTTAAAAAATCCTCGAGAGAGGTGTCACATATCTGCTGTAATCTGGTGATTCAGAAACTACTATTGCTTCTATTTACCTCTGCAAATGGATACACCAGAATGTATAGTTTCTCTTTCTTTCTTTCTTTTTTTCTCTTTTTCCCAGATTGTCTTTTATCAAAAAACCAAACGGGTGCATTTAAGAGTGAACAGGCTGATCTTTATAAACCAAACAGGCGTTGGCTTATTTAAAACGTTGTCGCTTTGTATGAAGCTCTCAAGGTTAAGTAATTGAAATCAAATCAGAATAATATCCAGTCATCATCTAGGTGAAATTTCCTTATTCATCTAAACGAACTGGTTTTAAAATACCCAGATGGTTCACAGAGATCCCAATAAGCAAATAGAAGTAGAAAACGAAGAAGCCATGATACCATCTTTCTTCCTCTTGGTCCCTTTGCTTTAACGCCTATTAGGTAATGTCCCTTCCCTAAGCCGCAAGTTATTGTATGTTCGCGTCACTAACATCAGTCTCGGATCATCCTCTGGTATTTCGCGTTCCTATGATTACCACACCACAAAAACCATCAATAACTAATACCAAGAGAAAGAAAGTTTGTGGTCAAATAAGAAAAAGGTTTTTTATTACTTTCAAGCCCTTGTAGTAAGCTTCAACAGCAGCTAGTGTTGGTAGAATATTCCGAGCTAGCATCAGATCCCATATCATATTTGCAACTGTGTACCCTCCCGTCTGCCATAAAGAAAATGTTTTTTTTTTTTTAACTTTCACTAAGCCAACTCTTTATATCAGTAAGATATTTCCAAAGTTTTTAGGGGAAGTTCAAGATTTTTACCTTTTCACCAGCGGCTTTGAGTAACAGATTGCTTCCAGTTCTTGGGTCTAAGAAGAAATTGCGTTCGTTCATTTGGATCTGCATTTACAAACAAATTGTCATCAGGCTCTACTATTGGCCCGTGTTTTGTTTACTTCATAGATTCTTTTTTTCAGTACAGCTCGAGCCAATAAGCATTACCAGAGTGTCCTGAGCAATCTTCATTCCATTATCGGTGTATCCTGTCATAGCTCCTTCTATAAGCGTCTGTAAAAATAAAACAAATAAATTGACATCTTCAGCATATACATATCACCCAAAGATATGTTGAACCAAGTATGGGAAACAGGACAGAAGCATAATTCTCTTCGACTAATGCGTTAGTTGAGAATTTAGATTTATTTGTATATACATTTGCGGGGTTTGACAATTGAGAATCAACAACTATAAGACATATATAGTAAAGAAGACGTTCACTCTCAAAGCAAATATAGAAAACACCAGTTATGAGGTCAGATCATTGTGTTACCGTGTATAGTTCCATGGCAGGGATTTTGTCTGCGCTCATGTAATCTTGAAACAGTTTGAGACCATTCTCAAAGTCTTGCGAATGTAGATAGCACCTGCGTAGATATAAAATAAGATGCATATACGTTAATCATGTTTTGATTCTCAACGAGAGTTAATAGTGTAGTATACTAGTAACAAAAGTTAATTTCGTAGCTAAAGACTGCCTATGTTTTAACATCTAGATGCAAATTAACATCAAAGTGTGTGTTCTATTGTACCTCATGATTTGTAGCATGCAGTAAGTGTCAGTATCTTTTCCGTCTTTCTTAAGCATCTCAAGAAGAGCTTCCGTTGCCTGCCATGAGGAATTGCTGGTAAGATGCAAAAATAAACTCCGAAACTGGCTTTTCTTATCTTTATCTTTATTCCCACTAAGTTCAGGACATTTTGGAATCTAGATAGACAGATCATCTTACTTTTACATCCTTCAGATCAGCGAGAGCACTGAATGCTACGTGATACACAGTCAAATTCCTCTGCAGAAACCTGGTCCTGTGGGAATAATCAGCGGTTGGAATATTGTACAGCTCTTCTTCACTGATGCTAAACATCACATCTTCTGCACTCTTCCTTGATGAATCAATTGCTGACCAGCCTTTTGACTGCTCCACAAACTCGAGAATCTTTTGAGCAAAAAGGAGGCTGTGAGAAAACCTACTTTAAAAAAAATAAAAGGAAATCTGAACAAGAAACCTTTACACGTTACCTTAGTAGAAAGATTATCTGGTCTGGGCTGCTTGTTTAAGTGTGCAGTTATGAGTCCCGCATAGCAGAACTGGTTCAAACCAACACCAGCAGCAGTCATATCCCGAACTATCGCATATCTAACAATTTATTTGATGTCAGATAAGAAAAAGATTAGATCACTTCTTAGATAGCGCTGAAGAGATAAACAAGTACTTACTTAAAACAGAGAAAAGTGGGATAAAAGCTTATCAAAGAGTATCATTTCAATTAGTGAGCACTCAAAAGACAATAGAAGCAGTGGTAACCTACACAAGATCTAACTGGCCAGAAACAGCGCAGGCATTGAGCAGGCAGACAAAGGTCTGTCCATTTGGTTTTACATCATATCTCTTCATCTCGTCATAGACCTTACAGTAAGACAACCAAAAGTTTCATTAATGAATGAAAATCAAGGAATGTAAAAGAAAAAAAAAAGGTCTTCCATTAAAGCAAGTGGAAGATAACATACTCGGATTGCCTCCTTTCCATTCTTGCATTTCCCACATGTGGAAATTAAAAAGTTGTACAAGTTCACCTACAAGAATGAACGCACGGTGAACAACACAAGCCACGGATGGACGGACTCATTCTGTAAAGTCTAAATCATTGAATAAGGAATCGCTCAATCAGCTGCTAGATTTTCTATATTTCACCTTTTCTTAGGAACATAAATCAACAAGACGAGTTTATTCTATGCAATGTAAGAGTAAAAAACAACAAGATCATAGGACATACATCTGGAGCAATCCCCATGGCTTTCATTTCTTCCCGGAAAAAGAACGCATCGCTTAACCGAGCACCCTTCATCGTTCCCACGACAAATGAATGGAAGATATCAGCTGTAGGCTGCACACCATCAAGCTTCATATCATCATAAACATCCCTCAGCAAATAGTGCCTACCCAAAAAAGAAAAGATTTATCATATATTTAAGCATGGACCAATGAAGTAACCAAGTATATATTATCATGGCAAAAGAGTTCTCAATCTCAATATCTCATCACATTCATATTGGATCCCCCCATGTTCTGAACACAATGAGCAATACAAATCAAGGGGGGAAAATAAACCTGCGCTGAGCTGTGACGGAGTTGACAGCGGTGTTGTATTCCGACAGATCGTTGGCGTAATTTCTCTTTGCGATTTCCTCCGGCGATGAAGCGAAGTAACGCCGACTAACTAGAGCTCGAACCAGAGATCGATTCCTCCCTGTTTCCGTCGAATCAAAAACTAACATTAAGGACGAATGTGCAGTCGATTGAATCAAAAGGATAAAGATCGATTCATGACAGATGCAAAATGGGATCTATCTAGTTAGTCACGAGGATGAAAAGTCCATAAAAGCATACCAGAAATGGATTGCATGAGGAACTTCATAGCTCACGTGATATCCTTACTTCCGCCAGAAATCGAAGAGAAGCCAATACAAGCTTTTCCGGCGAGTCTCAGACTACGGAGAGAGTGAGAGAGAGGAAAACTGTATAATCGAGTTCCGCCGTCGGAAAAAAGGATATATCATCAGCTCAGGCCTCAGGGTTTAGGGAATAAACATAAACCGGAAAATATACAGATCTAACCGGGAGTTAACCGGTTTGATTTAATGGATCGGAATTTTAAAAGCTTATGCTCACTGTATGGGCCTTGATGGGTTATTGGGCTTAATATGCAGAACCAGTTGACGATGATCACGTGGCTATCGAGTGGTTCACGTGGCTGCCACGTGTACCGAAGAAGAAACGATGATGATGGAGAAAAAGATATTATTACAGTTGGGGGATGTCCCAACTAATTAAAACTTTGAATCTGTCGGAAGATCACGTGAAGACAACTAATATTTGTTCTTCTTGCGTTAAGTGAGAACTATTGACCAAAAGAAACCTTTATTTTAATCAAAGCTCGTGCAATTCCATTTTCGAAAACGAATTTCAAAAACACTTTTCAATCAACACACGACAACACTTGTAGAATTTTGTAGTAGTTGTTCAGTCGATACTGCTTCCCGTGATTAAAAACCTGTGGTTCATATTTTATAAATTTAAGTAATTAAAGTGCCAGATGACCAGATACAACGTTGAATACTCTTTTAACTAAACTTTAAATACAACAGACTACTCTTGAAATAAATGTTTAAAGTTTTTATAAAGTTCCATGTAATTCAAAAGACCCCCCAAATATAGAGGACTTATAGGCAAACCTAGAAAAAGCATCATGAAAAAAGATAGAGACTGATCAACATAACCATATTATTATTCACTTTGTTTGTTAAGTAAAACATTTAACCAAATGACAAGTTACAACACGGAAAGCTCTCGTAATAATTGCACTAGCCAAAATTGACATTGTAATTAATTACGTGTTGGTGAGTATTATTAATGTTTTGTTTAGATGTAAGAAGAGCTAATTAACAAACCAAATCAAGAAATGTGATTTGGCATGATTTTATCTCCTGGAGGCCCACACGAGCCATAGATTCACACATAGAATTCAATTTCTTTCCTTCACGTCATAACTACTGAATGTAGTTGTATTTACGAAAATTCAATCACTCACTTCAAAGTTTGGTGAGACCAACACACAATCTAAAGTCTTGAATTTAATGGGTTTGGTTAAGATCAACTTATTTCAAAACTTTTTTTTTTTCATTTCTTTGTACATATATAGAGACTCTAACCACATGATTACGAATTTACGACCATACAAGAAGAAGGAGAGAGAGGGAAGAGGCTGTGCAAATGGTAAGAAAAGAGATTACAGATCGCGTCTACACATTGGACAAGATCCGTGCCTGAAGAGCCAATTGTCTATGCAAGGCAAGTGAAACATGTGATGACAATGTGGCAAGCTTCTCACCGTTTCACCAAGTTGAAAATCCTGCAAAAAGTTACACAAAAGAAGATCAAGAACTAAACCTTTTGGTTCTGCATTTGGGGAATTAAGATTTCGTTTGAGCTGAAATGAGCAAAAAACCTGAAGACAAACAGAACATGAGTCTTTGTTGCCAGAAGCATCTAAGTTGTTTTTGCCAGTGATTTTGATTTTAGGTATTTTATCAACCAAATCTCCTGTTAACCCCTTTGAGCCACCGGTATCGAAAATACTCGAGAGCTCTTCGAAAGTTGAATCCACAGCTCCCATCTGATCAGTGAGAAGAGAGATGAATATGATTAGAGGAGATCTCATTGCTGATAATGGAACCAATAACACATTGCTAATAAAAAACTGTACCTGACTTTGAACCGCACTTAGCATTGCTGGACCTATTCGTTCCCGCACAAGTCTACCACTTATCAGACTAACAATGACATCAATCTACACAAAGATTAACAAGAAACAAGAATCAGTTCGAATCAAATCTGGAAAAAAACAGAGCAGATGAGTAGTTCAAATGAAGATCTCAGCTCACCAAGTAGAGGAGACATCCAAAACGTGACTCATTAGATTTCCAAAGAACAAGAGATGACTCAAAGACTTCGATAGAGAAAACAGCTCCCGAAATGGCTCCAACCGCCGCTCCTCGGATAAACCCACTTTCGGTTTCTTGGCCTATCAAAGCTCCAGTAAGTGCTCCAAGCAATGTGCCCACTGAAGAAGGAAACAACTTTCTTAGCTCTACATAAAAACCCAAAGTTGCAGATTCTACCCTACTCAACAGTAAAGTGATATCAATGATCAAATCAATCCAAAGCAGGACAAAAAGCTTCATAAAAGTTTCCAAGAAGTGGAGAGACATTCTTGAAAAGAATCAAGAAATTGTAATAGGAAACAAGAGACCGACCTAAAGCGAAGAAGAAAGTCAAGACCGCCGAGAGAATTGTCCCTAGAACAGCGGAGAGGGTGAAACGACATGCGTCTTTAATCCTTTCGATGAAATTCTCAAGAGAGGGACACGAAGAGATAGGACAAAACCCAGATTGGAATCTAGAAGAGGCCATTTTTTTTTTTACGGAACCCGCCAAAGATTAAAGAGACTCGAAACGATCTACGGTAAAAACAAAAACAGAGCTCAGTGGAGTTTATACAAGAGAAGAGAGAAGGAAGAGAAAGAAGATAGAAGAAAGAGGAGAGATGGGTTTTGCTTAGCCCTTAAGAGAGAAGATCCGATGTCTGGCCTACTTGCAATTAAGTTTTTTAACCTCAAGTAGGTGAAGTAAAATCTAGGGTTTGCCTGTCATGATCTATGTTGAAAACACCACTAATTTTTTTTTAATCATTTCAATGCTCGAAAGATAGAAGCAGAGAGTTATAAAGAAAAGGTTATTTATAGTTTAATAAAATAACTTCTTCGTTTTTTACATAAATTTTTAAAATGTGTTAGATTTTAATTATAAGAAAACTACGGGAGATATTTAGATTGTCTGAATAATACCAAAATATGGTAGGGTCGATCATTTTCGAATCATACAAGCAATCAGAAGAAACAATTAGATACGAAACAGAAATAATTTCTATACATGTTAACTATTTGAGGAAATCTCAAAATCTTATTTTGATTCTTCCTTTCCTTTTATAGTAAGAACCTTAATATGAGCAATACTTTATTGTTATACCAAACTAAAATGGGTACGGTGAGACTTTGTTATTGTGCTATTACGTGCGAGAAGCTGAATGATTACCCTTACCGTTTCTGTATAATTGTATTCCAAGACTCTGTGTTTTTCGATCTCTACAGTGGTAAGCCGATTAATTAATCATTTCAAGAGATAATTAGTTGCAGCGTATGTCTCATCTAATGAGTATTTGCATGATCGGATCATTTATATAACTTTGAAATTTTCATATTTCTTTATTTAGTCAAAATAATAATAATAATATTGTTGATATGTAAAATTTCAAAAGATGGACAGAAATAATGACATATAGTATTTATGTTTACTGAATATATTTGACAAGGCTCTATGACGATTTTTTTTAACATACTGTATTTCTTAAAAATATCTATCTACCTTAGATAGTTGACATGATAAAAAAAAAATATATATCTACCCCAATATATTTCACCTGTATTTTAATTTATAGACATTATGGGGCAATTAATGGTCCAGAAGCTGGTCCCATGAGTGATTAAATTGAAATCTAAGCATTTGCATGATATATAGTTACGTGTCACTTACATACATGTCTTGTATTGTTTAGTTTCACTGCTGAGAGTGAGTTTCTCTATGTACTGTAATGAACTTGGCCGATCGTGTTTTACTAGTTTTTCTCTTGAAAGAAAAATTCGTATTACTGGTACTTGGACTAAAATTTGGTCTCCACACCACTCTCCTCTAATCATTTTACAAACAATTCTATATTTGAGAGAGGATATTATTGAACATGATACAAATTAAATAATATTTTATGAGTACGTATTTGCATCTTGTGAGAAAGAATTAAGTGTTTTCTAAGGGAAATATTAACAATGGGTAAGTGAAAGTAACAGAATGTTTTACCTATAAGGATGTATAATAATATAAAGAGAGAGGAAAAGAAAAAGCCAAATAGACAAAGAAGATATAATTATGATTGGTAGGTTATCTACATGCTGACCAAAGTCACATTTTTACCGGTGGTGCGTCTTTGTGTTGGCGTGATTGATAATTTAACCCGGCCACCACTTGCATCTGCTCCTTAATTTATTTGTAATTGTATGGAAGCATCATCAAATCAACTCCATAAATATAAGATACTTTATAAGCTTTCGTCCATATTAAAATAAACAATTTTTTTTTTTTATAACTTCTTTCTTATTGATATTAGCTTAAAAGATCGTATAAACAAACTTATATACGATCAAACAAACTAAAAAAGAGAGTTCTTTATCAAAAACAAACAAACTAAAAAGAGACGATAAATGAAAGAGATAACAATAGTATGTAATTGTCCTTACATAAAAAAAAAATATGAGCCACGCCAAATCTAAAACGATTTCGTTAAACATATATAGTTCTCGATATTTATCAACAAAGACGATGTAATTCGTAATCTATATACGTACATCTTCTTAACTTTTTTAAAAATATAAAAAGGTGCTTCAGATTCAAGGGACTGAAACTAGTGAGGTTTCTTAAAAGCAGATATATACACTGACCACGTTCAGGTTAATAGTTAGTAGATTTTTAGGTGGATAGTAATATATTGATGGACAATATTTAAATACAGACTATAAAATTTAAGAGACTTGAAGTGTTCCTAAGAGTAAATTTAATTATACATTTTAATCATGGCCTGAAAAACTAAACAAGGAGGGGTAGAATAATTAATCATCTCAGCAGCTTTCCATCTGGACACACCATTCAGCTAAACGACATTGTTTAATCTCTAACCAAACTGGGCTAGACCGAACTGGGTACAAAGATGGGTTAAACTGGGCTAGGCCCAAATTAATCAGAACATAAATTTCGAACGGAGCGACCCATTTCCAAAATAAAAAAATGTTTTTTATATATATATATATATATATATATTTTTTTTTTTTTTAAATCNTT
>Ga0041059_1001043_pt1 | contig 22046 bp, 18 predicted proteins | sample AraColnosormetaG_FD_56232 | JGI IMG/M metagenome (GOLD analysis project Ga0041059, IMG submission 56232) | Arabidopsis roots microbial communities from North Carolina, USA - Col MF nosort | ecosystem: Host-associated > Plants > Roots > Unclassified | place: USA: North Carolina | collected... | reverse complement strand
AAAAAAAAAAAAAAAAAAAAATTGAGGATCTTTAAAATAACTTTGGATGAATTAATACCTTAATAAATCAAAAATTAAAGTCCTCATATAGGAAACAAGGATCTTTGTAATAATAGAGGTTTCGTCATGTTTTGCGAGGTACTAGTCATATCGTTTATTTTACTCACCCACTCTCCAGTCTCCACTAATGAATATACACATATATACTACCAATAATAGAGCTTTGCTGATCACATTTAGAATTGGGATCATATACAGTATAAGTGATAAATTTGATTGTATATTAATATTCTACTGCTGCAATATTAGCTGCATCGGATTGTAAACTGACGAAAGAAGAAATTAAAACCAAGCTTGCGTCAATCACTTGGTGAGTTTCAAGTGAATGTGGGTTTGTTTTGTGAACTGATTCAATTTGAACGAGCTCAAAAGTTATGTTTATGATTTTGTTTTTCTTTCCAGGAAAGTGTACTTTCTTTCTTGTTATCTGGAAAATTCTCCGGGAAGTCAAACCGCGATTTCGACGGATTCTTGTCGGCTTTGAGGATTCTGATCAAACTATTTCTTCTTCACAATATCACACAGAATTGTTTTCATTTTATAGGTTCGCATTTATATAAGTTGAACCAAACAGAAGACAAAGCAGTTGAAGGCAAAGTGTATTCAATACAAAGAGTAGACGACGGTCTCTGCACGAGATCAAGACAACATAGGAGAAGACGGAAGCAAAGGAATCGTTCGTGGAGAAGCTCAAAGCGATCGATAGATGCCACTATAGCGTTGGAAAGACATTTGTCTCGTTCACTGTTCCTGAAAATATTGATTCAAAACTCAGCAGAATCTTAGAGATTCAGCTAAATGTTTCTGTGTCAATTACATTTTATTTGCTCTATGTTTGAATTTTCTGCTTCTGGACACTCTCAAGAATCATACTGAAATGTTCGAACAACAGAAATTCCACTCCTGTCTGGCAACAGCTTCTTCATGTAATACTTTGATCTCCTCGAAAGATTGATTCTTTCCCGTCTTGCCTCTGGTATCATCTCGATTGGACATTCCTGAAACCCGCGTCTCACAAACCAGTCCGCGGTTCTCGTTGTCAGCAGAAATAGCATCTCAAGTCCAAGAGCTGACGCTTTCTTCTCAATGTAATCTGCAAAATTTCACAGTCAAGAAACCGGGGTTTTTCTTACCAGTAGATTCGAAACACAATGCTCAAAAGTTTTGTGATTATACCGAGCAATTTATCTCCCTGGCCTTGTCCACGGCAATCTGATGCAACTGCGATAGCTGCAACTTCTCCACATTTTTCTTCAAAGAAAGGGAACAAAGCCGCGCAAGCGATAATATGTCCTTCCCTTTCCACAACCACAAACGAATCCAAAGCTCGCAGAAGCTGAATACCAAAAACCAATTATCCTTTGATGCTAACACCTAAACAAAAAGAAGTAGAATCTAAGCTAGTGATATGGCTAAAAGGCAAACCTCCTCATCAGTTCTACGAACTAAAGCCCCAGATTCTTCCAGGGGTTTGATTATTTGTCTTATTCCAGCAAGATCTTCCACTTTCGCCTCCCGGTTTCCTTCATATACATCACTGTGACAAGAATGGTCCATAGTTTTGTAAGAAAAATCAAAACTTTGCATGATTCGAAAGTGAAAACAGTTGTGTATACCTTGCCACCATAGTCCCCATTCCATCTCTTTTGAAAAGCTCCAACAATAGCACTCCACTTATAGTACCATCCAATAAGTGAACTCTTTTGACACCACCCTTCAACAAATCAACGAATCAGAGCTGGATGTAAAAAAGAGGCACAAGGGTTAGCTCAAGGACTCACTCTGCAAACGAACGCTGCTGCAGCCAGTTCAGAGAGATATCCATTCAAACGGCTAATTCTCTCCTCACCGCCAATAGCAAAACCTTGCTCCCCAGACCACAACCCATTTCCGTTGTCAAATCCAACACCATTCTGAAAGGTCGGACTGAGTTTTTCCCAAATCGGTCTCCCAATATGATTGTTGGGAGTCGTCACCATACCATTGTAACCAAGAGGTTCAGGAAAACTACTTATGCCTCCATCCCCAACAGCCTTCACGTAATTGGCAGCGATCTCGCTTTGCTGTGCCCGTTTTCTGACTAATGTATCTGCTTCCTGAAGAGTCAAGAACCGAACAAGATGTCCATTCTCATCAAGAACTGGACCATCCATTATGCAAATAAGCTTATCTGCTCCTATAGCTAAAGCACATGCTGTAGCAACCTCATAGGTACTGCAGTGTAGAAGTAATGTCCCAATATCAGGGTGACAAAAACCTAATGTCGTCAAGATTTAGCAAGTAAATTATTACCAATAAAGAGAGCATACTTGCAATTTAAGACTTCTCCGGTGCTGGAATGGCCCAAGTTCCTCAATAAAACTACAGAACCACTATCAAGCCTCTCACGGATTCGATCTACATCTATCTTCTTCACTAAACCAGTTGCTCCAAAATCAACACCATCAACAACACCTCTTCTCTGCCATGACAATTAATTAGATCGAACATGACAAGAATCTACATCCAACCTAACATATCAACAAAGTGAAAAACTCACCTTTGCTGCAAAGAAGTTACCAGTATCGACCCTAACGCCTGTTTCATGCAAACGACTACTATCACCATGTCGGCGTATATTGTAAATAGAAGGTCCGGGAGATAGTTTGGCCTCAATCATTACAGATATTGCTCCCGCAGCTTCCTTAGCAGCCTGAAGAGATGCTGAGTCTGTGACTCTGTAACGACCTACATATGTAGGCTCGCGTCCTGAAACTCACACACCTTTAGGCTCCATCTGAACAAGCTCAAATATTCATATTTATCACAATAAGGTTGCAACTTCGGCATCACTAACTGATGACAAACCATTCCCTATTTTTCACAATAAGGTTGCAACTTCATATATATCTAAACAAGCCAATAAGAAGACAAGTGGCAAGGTTAATTTTTTCTGACCTCTCTCAGCTAGAAGCTGGTCGATTTGCACTTGAGTTCCAGGAACTAGAACAAACTTAATGCCCAGATGATGAAGAAATGCTATGTCCTGCACACATGTTATAATGATTTCACTTTGGAATCCTCTGAACAAGAATGTAAATCTAAAGCACACTGGTCATAAACTAGCTTCCTCTCGCACACTCAAAGCTACATAGTTGCAGATGAATCAATAAGACGATACGCACTATAGAAATACAAATTACATGTTCAAGTTTAAAGCAAGACAAACAATCAAACACCTTGCGTGCATAAACCAAACACTGAACGATAAAGAATAAGTATGTGCCTTTAAAACGAGATCACAATAAGGGCCGTCTAAGACATCGCCGGAGATAGTAACGACGAAGGTACAGCTACGATGAGCCCACAAATAAGGCCAAGCTTCACGAAACCACCGCACAAATTGCTTATCGCCGACCAAATTCTCACCAGTTTCCGCGTAATCAAAAATGTTACATTTCGCCGCCGTCAGTGCCGGAGAATACGTGTAAACCGGAGGCTTTATCAATACACGATTAGGGTTTAGCTTCTTACTCGGCTCGACGAAAGCAAAATCTTTTCTTGCTTGAGGACATCGAAAAGGAACGTAACAGGTAGAAGACGATACCACCATAGCTCCACGCTCTGTCATTTCGAAATTTATGGAAGGAATTTGAATAATTCCGATGAGATTTAATAGAATTCAGAGCAAAATTGGGTAACAATGGCGGATGATCGGTGGAGGAAGAAGAAAAGTATTCGGACGAAGGAGCTTAGTGTGGGACGGTGGACGCGTGTATTTAATTTCGGTTCTTGAAAAATTGAGCATGGTTAAATTGTCGGTTTGATTGACACTCGTGAACCGGTATTTGCACTTTGTCTCTGTTCAGGAGCAGAGACAAGAGACTTGCAAAAAATATACAACGTCACGGCCCACCTTTGATGTTGAATTTGAATTATTACCATTTTCGGATTGGTTAATTTCGTAAAGCAGTGAAATGCATTGCAAACGTGTTATATACTATTCGTTTTCTTTTGGGTCAACAATATTCCTACTTTGAGTACAATAATTCAAGTAATAATACGATGCCCAAAAGAAAAATGTAATGATTAGAAAACACTACTACACACGATATGGGAATAATTAATAACGGTATAAAAAAACTGAGGACAACATTGTGGTATGTATAAAGTATTATTAGTCATTACTATGATATTATTTTAGAAATTATTTGAGTGATGCATTTCTTGCTCACGAGTCACGCGTTTTGTCTTTTTTGGAATCTAGTAATGTGAAAAGAGTAAATAGTAATGACCTTGAGAATGCCGTCGAGGGTCGAACCGGAGTCAAGTAGCTCAGCCGACAACATAACGACAAATTTACTGTCTCTATGTAAATTCACGTACGGATGAGCCTCCCTCAACACTGCCACTAACTCCGCTTCCTCCACCGCAACAATCCCACCAGAGTCTGCAAAATTGGAATGGCTCTTTGTTTCTTTACCGTTAGCGTTGGTCCAGCTTCGTCGTTGATGCTCCGTTGTCGAAGAAGACACGTGATTGTGTCTCATTTGCTTCGGACATCCCCAAGAACCTGGAGGTTCAGACCGAAAATCGGAGTTTTCCCAAACCACGCCGCGGCTGAGCTTGCCAACGCACGGTCGTGGAGTTCTGCAATTTGCCATTTATTTTGTACAAGATCAAAATCAAATGATAGGTGATTGACTTTAGTATTAAAAAATGGGATTCTTTTTCTTTCTCTTGTTCGAAGACTCTTGTGATAAATCAATGAAACAAATAATTATAATTAGACAAAAAAAGAGAATATGAGAAAATTATAAGAAAATGTGTAATGAGATAATAGAGCGATAAGAGATTCAATTTGGATGGTTATTGTGATAATGGGTGTCTATTTGAAAGCCAGATGATTAGATGAAAATAGAATCTCATATGATTTTTCTACCATCGGATAATTATGGAATACTTATAAGTTACAAATATCTAAATTCATGTAGTTTAATAATTTAAAAAACTTTTGTATTTAATAAAAATGTATTTCCCCTTTTTTTGGGGTCTAATATTACAGACATTTTGTTGGTTAATTGGACTAAAAAATATAATTGGACTAATATTGAAAACGCATTCCAAACAAAAACAATCTACTATATGGTTTCATTTGATAAAGATAAGAAAAATAGAAAAAAGTAACTAGAGCTTGAAAATTGATCTCTTAATTATATTTTGTTATAAAGATTAGGGATCCATGTTCAATTTCTAATGACCTTGATCTCTAATCTACACCAACAATTAACTCTTGATCTAACCAACGTAAAAACTGTACTAAACCAATATTTTTCTACTCATCACTAATAGTGAAGTGTAGTCCAACTGATATTCTTCCCAATTATGTTGCAAGTTATAACCAACTTGGCCCAGCTTCTAGAGTCGAGCCCATATACTATCCAAAATCCATCTAAAAACTCTAATGCCACCAATCCCAGTTCAGTTCAAGTTAACCGAGATCTCAGTTGGTTTATTCAATAACCGAAGACAACCTTTAACCAAAGGTTAACGTTACTTTTGCTAGAAAATCTAAGCCTGTTTGATTTGATTGTGCTATATGAATATCGGATGTCGAAGCAAAGAACTAAGGAACAAATACAAAACCCAAGAAGAGACTATATCGCGTCTTTTGGATATAAATATCTCAAACCTCGCGATTATCACTTCCTTCCAAATGCTAAACCAAATGAGTTAAGAAAGGCAAAAGTTACAATTTGTTATTTTCTCAATGGTTGGTGCCTGCCTTGGAGTTGGTGGTGTCAGGTGTGCGTAATGGAATCTCTTTATAGTCGTTTCTTTTAAAAGATTCTCTCTCTTAGAAACAATAATGACATGTTTTGGTAAAGCATTTTCCGTTTTTCTTTGCTTTGTTTCCTTTCTTATAGTTTTCAGTCTTTTTCTTCTATCATTTTTCCTAAAATTCTGTATGAAAACGGTATAAACGTAACTTTCATACAAAAAAAAAAAAGTTTTCCGAATCAGATATCATATATAGCTCCATATTTGATTTTCTTTAGACAAAATAATATTTTTTTAAATATAAATATAAATACCACATTTTACTATTAAAAAAATCTAGGTTGCATGCAAACGGAAACAAAAACCCGTCTCCAATATGAGAACTTGCTAGACTCGCTAACTCTTGTAGAATATCAACATTATCCAATTGCATAATCACAGATGACAATACCACGGTTTTTTGATAATGGTAACTAAGGCAAGTGAATTGGTACTATTACTGGTACTTTTGGGCGACAGTTTTTTTATGTTAGTGTTTCCGAAAACTATACTTGCGTCATATTCTTCACGATTTTGTCAACCTATCTATTGTCGGTATTTACTAGCGTTGATGAACATGGCTAATTATCATCCTTTTCTAGGAAATATAAAAAAAGTAGGATCGTGACGTTAAAGTTATTAGTTAGTGTTTATAATTCTATACGATCTGTGTTATACTTTTATGATATCAAATGCCTATGACTATGCATTAGGGATATAACTACGTACTATATACATATTCATGACATAGATTCAATCTGACTCTTCTTAAGATCTAATCCTGATCCACGTTAAAGGCTTGGACTATGTAAATGTTTGTCGGTTTGAGTAGCTTTAATCATATACTAAGTTTTAATCTTTACCGAAATTGAATATTAAATATTTTTGTATAATGGCTTCGTATATTGTGCCTCCTCATTAATTGTGATGGGCATAAAGATGCGCTCTTCGTGACTGTCATCAATATAAAATTTCTTAAGCTAGCTTTTAGAGTTTTTCTTTAGTATATCGGTCCAATATAGTAGTTATTTTCAATTATAAAACACCCAACTCAAATAAAATAAAATAAAATAAACTTAAAGCAGTGCAATTTTCAACATTAAAAGCTGAAATTGCGGGTGAGATAGTAATCTTCTGCACCCTAAAATTATCGCAGCAAACTCACGTGCCCTTGCTTAACCGGAACACCGGCTTACCGACACGTAGAAACCAACACCAATCTTATTTTACAATCAGTGTCGGTGAAACAAACCGGTCCGGTTCGTCACACTCACGTTGTTCAAGTTTCTCTACCAGAACAAAAGCACTATCACATGACAATTCTGACATATAAAAACCTTATCTCTAGCAGTTATAAACCTACCAATCGAAACACGAAAACTATTAATGTGAGTACACTTCAATTTCAATTTTTTGACAACATTTACTTTTCACAAACACAATTACGTCAAATAAAAATCTGATACAAATAAAGTAATATATCGAGCGAGTGATTAATGGGACATTAATGTTACATATAGAAAAACAAAAAAATAAGTTATTGCCTTTATACAACAAAGTTCCCAAAATTTTGAATTTTTTGTAATCATCTCTAAGATTCTGTTAATGGTCTCGCCTGAGACATCATCATCACATTACCAATCATCTCCAATGGCAAAATACGCCGGAACAAGAACCAGACCGGTTGTATGTATCTCCGACGTCGTTCTCTTCCTTGGCGGAGCTTTCATGTCACTAATCCTCGTCTGGTCTTTCTTCTCCTTCTCTTCAATCTCCCCAAATCTCACCGTGAAAAACGAAGAATCCTCCAACAAATGTTCTTCAGGAATCGATATGAGCCAAGATCCAACCGACCCGGTTTACTACGACGACCCGGATCTAACCTACACAATCGAAAAACCGGTTAAAAACTGGGACGAGAAACGAAGACGTTGGTTAAATCTACACCCTTCGTTTATCCCCGGAGCTGAGAATCGTACGGTTATGGTAACAGGATCACAATCTGCGCCGTGTAAAAACCCAATCGGAGATCATTTGTTGCTTCGATTTTTTAAGAACAAAGTTGATTATTGTCGGATCCATGGTCATGATATATTCTATAGTAACGCTCTTCTTCATCCGAAGATGAATTCTTATTGGGCGAAACTTCCGGCGGTTAAAGCGGCGATGATTGCTCATCCTGAGGCGGAGTGGATCTGGTGGGTTGATTCTGATGCTTTGTTTACGGATATGGATTTTACGCCGCCGTGGCGACGGTATAAGGAGCATAATCTTGTTGTTCATGGTTGGCCGGGAGTGATTTATAATGATCGGAGCTGGACGGCGTTAAACGCCGGAGTTTTTCTCATTAGGAATTGTCAGTGGTCTATGGAACTCATTGACACGTGGACAGGTATGGGCCCTCTTATTGTTTTGTCTTTTTAAAAATAGTTTAAAACCCTAATAAGTAGGCATTGTCTGGTTTGGTTTAGATATTTTTAAACCAATTATGGTTCGGTTTAAGATGAGAATTTAGAATTTCGGTTTCATTTCAGTTAAATTTAGCTCGGTTTGGTTTATAAAAGACGAATTTGGTTCGATTTAAGGTAATATTTCGGTATCTTTCAATATTTTCGACTAAATTTATATAAAAATGATCAAAATTCTGTTAATTTCAGTTAAATTACACTATATTTCAATGATATTGGTGCATTTTTGACATAATGCAATAATTTTCGATAAATTATGACAAAAATTTGGTAATCTCGGTTCAATTTAGCTCGGTTCGAGGTTTTTAACCGAACCAGTAACTGAATGTCATGTTTCCTCTTATTGGTTGGTTTAGAAAATAACTGAATCTGAATCAAATTAACCAAAATTTTGATTTATCTCATGCAGGTATGGGACCAGTGAGTCCAGAGTACGCAAAATGGGGACAAATCCAACGGTCAATATTCAAAGACAAACTCTTCCCAGAGTCAGATGATCAAACGGCTCTGCTTTACTTACTCTACAAACACAGAGAAGTGTATTATCCAAAGATATACCTCGAAGGAGACTTTTATTTCGAAGGATATTGGTTAGAGATCGTACCGGGTTTATCCAACGTAACGGAACGGTATCTGGAGATGGAAAGAGAAGACGCCACGTTGCGTAGACGACACGCAGAGAAAGTGAGCGAACGATACGCTGCGTTTCGTGAGGAACGGTTTTTAAAAGGAGAAAGAGGCGGGAAAGGAAGCAAACGGAGACCGTTCGTGACGCATTTTACGGGATGTCAACCTTGTAGTGGTGATCATAACAAGATGTACGATGGTGACACGTGTTGGAATGGGATGATCAAAGCCATTAATTTCGCTGATAATCAAGTGATGCGTAAATATGGTTTCGTACACTCGGATCTAGGCAAGACTTCCCCTCTTCAACCTGTACCGTTCGATTATCCTGATGAGCCTTGGTGAAATAATTGTGTTTTGTTGTTTTATAAACTCTTTAGATGTGCTTTTATAATGAGTTGATTATTATAATCCATGAAGTGAAAGGTTTATAATGCGGAATCTTTTTGAATAATTCAATGATTATTGGTTTATTTGATTGAAATATTATTGTAGTATGTAGGGCAAACGAGATAAAGTAAACAATAATTAGAGGTAATTTTAAGAATTTGTTTTTTCCATAGTAATTTATGCTGAGTGAGATTGGTGATTGGACATATTATTGTGGTTCACGAACTAAGTGTTGTGGAAACAAGTAGAGTAGTCACCGTAAGTACTTGTTGAACACATCTCTCACAATTTCTCCAATTATATGGGAAACATTTATGTTTGTAATGAAATATGTCATATGAGTTATACACGAACCTCTTTTGTGTTTGTAATCTTCTATTTTATGGTTTGTAATAAAACGCCTTTGGTGGCACTTGAACTTATTTATGGGATTCTTGGAAAATGCATTTAAAATCTTCTTCCTAATCAAAACCAGAGATAATGTATTGGATTAGCTTGTCATCCTAATATGTGTGTGTGTGGTTATGAAGAACTCTATATGCTTTTGGTGATTTGGTTCCTTTGATGGTGGTTGATATTTCCTTGATTATATACCCAATTCATATCTCTAAACCAAGTGAATATTTTATTTTTGTTTTAACGCATCTCCAAGTAAATGTTTTTTTATTCCTAAAGTTTTCTCTAAAGAAAAAATAAATATATATAGAAATCTGTATTAACGAGTAATTTTGGGTTTAATAATACTTTTTAATGTTAGGTTTTAGTTGGTAACTTCATAAATTAATCCAAATTTTTTGAGATTTTCTTTGAATGTTATTATCTCAATACTCTCTTACTTTCTTTGGTCAAAATTATCTCTTTTAAATGATTTTTTTATCCTGTCACAAAAAAAAACATATCCTTGTTTTATTTAGCTTTGGAAAAAAAAACAAGAAACTTGATATATCTTTTCAGACATCACATACTCTGCTTCAATGGCTACATCTCTTCAAACCAAATACACTCTAAATCCCATCACAAACAACATCCCAAGAAGCCACCGTCCATCGTTTCTCCGTGTCACTTCCACCACCAACTCTCAGCCTAACCATGAGATGAAGCTTGTTGTTGAGCAACGACTTGTGAATCCTCCTCTCTCCAACGACCCAACTCTACAATCTACATGGACTCACCGGTTATGGGTTGCAGCTGGCTGCACCACCGTGTTTGTCTCTTTTTCCAAATCAATCATTGGAGCATTTGGTTCTCATCTCTGGCTCGAACCATCTTTAGCCGGTTTCGCCGGGTATATCTTAGCAGATCTAGGTTCTGGTGTGTACCACTGGGCCACCGATAACTACGGTGATGAGTCTACGCCTCTAGTAGGAATCCATATCGAAGACTCTCAAGATCATCACAAGTGTCCATGGACAATCACCAAACGGCAATTTGCAAACAATCTACATTTTATGGCTCGAGGCACAACCTTGATAGTTCTCCCACTAGACCTTGCTTTTGATGACCATGTGGTTCATGGCTTTGTAAGCATGTTTGCATTTTGTGTATTGTTTTGTCAGTTGTTCCATGCTTGGGCTCATGGAACGAAGAGCAAGCTTCCACCTCTTGTGGTTGGGTTGCAAGACATTGGGCTTCTTGTTTCACGGATACATCACATGAATCATCACCGAGCACCGTATAACAACAATTACTGCGTAGTGAGTGGGGTGTGGAACAAGGTTTTGGATGAAAGCAATGTCTTTAAGGCAATGGAGATGGTGTTGTATATCCAACTTGGGGTGAGACCGAGGTCATGGACCGAGCCAAACTACGAATGACGGAAGAAACCGACATATCCAAATGTTAGCCGTCACTTTTAGCTATATTCTTCGCTTTAAGTGGGAAAAACTCGATTTTTTAGCCGCGGCTTCGAGATTAATTTATATTTAGTTTAAGATATAATATGTCAAAAACCAAATGTTTTCTTTTACTTAAAAACATGTAGATCACAATTGTGATAGATTTGATAAGTTTAATATATCATTTTTGGGTAAATGTAACAATTTCTAAAATGTTTGCATTGTATGGAAAGTGATATTCAAGGTTTGTAGATAGGATATCTTTCTCCGTTATACATATTTTTTTTTTCTATGCGGATAATTGAGTCTCATCACTTATCGAGATATCTCTTTACATTATTGCTTTTACTCTGACACTCGGAAGCAAAAGTTTTGTTTGCTTGTTATATTGTGTAGTTGTGGACCTAAACAGTTTTCAGGATCCTAACGGAAGGTAACTAATTAAGGCACAACCTTATTTCATACCACCCAACCAAAGTTCAAATGTTTAATTTATATCTAATAATTTCTTATGCGTTAATATATACTTAATCTTTTAAATAAAATTAAATTACATACCTAATTTATCAAATTATATGCAAAATTATATATTCTGCTGACGTTAGATACCACATATTTGATGATAATGATGACATGAATGCCATGTTACTAATGACACCGTTGCCATGTCATCTAGATTATTTTTTAACAAAAACTACGTTAATCCAAAAATGTACTCATTGCTTTTCACCTAACATTTAAATAAACAAGAAAATAAAAATAGTTAGCACACCCACGTTGACATTTCAATTCCATGAATCATCCCATCTCGTTCCCATTCATTTCACTTAAAAGTCAAAAACCAAGTAAGCCGCAAAAGAAGATCATAAAACCCAAAATGACTTACACGCTTCAAAACGTTGACATAATAATGCCGTCCACACACTTATAAATACTTATATGTGTACACACAAAGCCATCAAGGTAAGACACTTCGCTTCAAATCATTTGTGTATTACAGAAACTTCTGATCGTCATGGAAGCTACTTCACAACCATGTTTCTCTCATAACTCCTCACTTCATTCGACCCGTAAGCAACCGGCAAAGCCATGGAAAAAACCCGTAACGGGCTTGCCTCAGAGGATGCATCCTAAAGTTTACAGAGTCGAGCCTGTTAACTTCAAGGAGTTAGTTCAGAGGCTAACTGGTGCAGAAGACGTTGAGCAAGAGGTACATCAAGTTGAAGCTAAACCAGTCAAGATTTCTGATGATACAACAACAGCTAAGGATAATCCGTTCGCGTTTGATCTTTCACCTTCGTCATCTCGGTTCTGGGAAGCTTTCCCTCTGCTTAGTCCTGCTAATCTATCAAGATGGTAGCAAGAAAGAAGCTATTCTTGCCAATTTTTCGGCAATTCATGAATTTGTTTCATCAGAATTAGAACTGTAGTAGTAACACTTTATGATCTTATCTTTAAATACAAAAGTTACTGTTACATTACAAAACTACAATTTGATATAACCAATGATTCAAAACCGACCTTTTCGAACATTTGTTTACGAAATTTACGCGCTACCTATTGATCCCAGTAGTTTCTCAGCTGCGACATGTGAAGAAGAAGCTCGTCTCTGCCTAAACCAGATACACTACTCGTCAAAATCCAAGGAGGATGTACTTTAAAATTCTCTCTAATGATTTGTTGGAAAGCTTTAATGTTCTCATCAGGTCTTTTCCCTTTCGTTGCTTTCATTTTATCGCATTTCGTAAACACGAAAGTCATCGGTACCTGAAAAATCATCGAAAAACGTCATTTAACAAGTCCTCAAAGCAACATTTCACTGAACACACAAAAGCCAGAATTGGTACCACATACATTGTTGCGACCAAGCCAATTAGCACAATCAAGATCAATCTTCTGAGGAGGAACACTTGCATCGATGAGAAGTAGAACACAAACAAGACTGTCTCTATTCAAGAAGTAACCTTTAGTAAACGCAGACCAATCTGTTTTCGCAGCATCTGAAACTTTAGCAAATCTGCAAATATATTCTCAACATCAAACAATAATAACGTTTATCTGAAAGCAAGATATCAACAAATACATATCCAAATCCACTATGTATCAGTTCAAACCGAGTTAGCCAACTCAACCGGTTCGGTTCGGAACCACCTTACTAAATTTACCAAAACTTAATTCTAAGTTTAAGTAAAATTACTAATAGACTATACTAAACTGAAATTTTATCCAAATGTACCAGTTCAGAACTAAGCCAATCGAACTACCAAACCAAAAATACCGAACTCTTATCCTAAATTTTACCAAAATGAACTGAAATATACCAAATTTAGCCAAAGAAAACTGATTGTTTTATCCAAAAGCAAGAGATCAAAACACATACCCATAACCAGGCAAATCCACAATGTACCAACTCTTATTCACCAAGAAGTGATTTATAAGCTGAGTCTTCCCTGTTTCACCAAATAAAAATCCAAACTTTCAGATTTCCAAAACTTAAAAGGTTCGATTTTTATAACCAAATTGAAAGGAATAAAAACACAAACCAGGTTTCTTAGAAGTAAGAGCAACTTCTTTCTTACGAACCAAACAATTGATAAGCGAAGACTTGCCAACATTAGAACGACCCAAAATCGCAATCTCAGGACGATCATCTTTAGGACAATCTCTAGCACGAGCACTACTTTTAACAAATTCAACTTCTTTGATTTGTGAATGACCCGCAAAAGGTCCGATTACGATATTTGAACCCGGAAGAACCATATCATCTGTTAGTTCCTCAATCTCTACACCAGGAGGTATGAATAACACTGACTTAGCGAATTTAGTCGCGTCGGAGATCGACCGATTCGTTGTTGTTGTTGGATTGTTCGTGGAGGCTGAGATTTTTGGGATGGAGATGAAATTAGGGTTACGAAATGATTGGAGAGTGTGGAATTTTTGAGATTTGGGTATTAGAGGAGTGAGATTTATCGTTAAGGATCGATATCGGAGAAGTAGCACCATTTTGTTTTGTGTGTGTTTTGGGTTTAGAACGAAGAAGATAGGGTTTTTAGAGTTTTAGACCAGAGTCGTTCCTTCTGCTTCAGACGGAGGCTTTCATATGCTGACATTTTTTTTTGTGTCAACAATAATATAAAAACAACTAGATTTTAACTAATTTTGCAATCAAGAATGTCATAAGTTGTGTTACTTACATATGTTTTGATCTAGCGCAACTTTTGTACACATGTTGGAGTACCAAACAAAATTTTCATCAAAGATAATTTTAGAAAAAAGGTCTATTTTCTCATAAAAAGTATCAGTAGATAGAGCTCATATATTTTAACTCTAGTTCATATGTCTATAAAATAAAAGTTTTATCCTTATTTTCTCCGAAATGAAAGTTCTATAACTTAATGTACTTCGAGTAAATAGTTCGAGATCTATAACCCACATAGCTAGGTTTAATCAGTTTACTGTATACTTTACCCATTGATAAACCAATTAAACTTAATTATAACCAATAACTTTGCAAAAAAACTTATTATAAGTTTGGAACTTTGTCTATATCTAGAAGTTGAATGTGCACTTGTAGGAGATATTGTGTCTACCTTTGGTGTATATTTTAAGACAGATATAACAAAAATTTCTTATTACAATTAGAAAATTTTACAGAGCTGTTTAAATTTGATGCTCAATTTCTAATTAAACTAGTTTTTTCTATTACAATTACAAATGATTGTTGACTACTCTATTCCATGCGCAAGAGGTTTTTCCCTCCGTTCGATTGAAGTGGGAGCTTTTCAAAAATATTTAGCTTCGCTCTCGTAGTTAACAGCTGCATTATGACGGCAGAGTCTCTACACTCTTTCAGCATAAAGACATGACTACATTAGTGATGGCTAATTATCATATGATTGTATATTACGAGACCATATACACAATCAGTCTGAAAATATAAATTTGGTTCTTCAGATTCGATCAAACATATACAGTAGTACTTTTGTGTACACGACGATATATCGATCTTTGCTAGTTATATGAAATAAATGTTTAGCAGTCTCTCAACTAATCAAACAAGCCAACATGTATTTTCAATAAAAAAGATTCCATGAATCCACTCTCAATTTTATAGTTTATTTATAAATATACGCGTACTTCATGTGTGTGTGTGTTTTTAATGAGTTTTCAACACATATATGCAACAACACTATAAAGTTTTTATTGTCAAACTTCTTAAACATACAACGACACTATAAACTTTTTATTGTCAAACTTCTAGTTCTACAATATATCATCCAAAATACATATAAATAATCACAATCATAACTATCTTGATCTTGTATGTGACAAATACTAATTAAGGATGACATAAATTACATAATCTTGAGCAAAAGTTTGTTAGAAATGAGTAAGTGAAAATCAAGGATGCTTCTTCTTCTGGGTATAGATGTAATCAGTATGAGCGACCAAAGTCCTCCTCATTAAGCAATCTTCGTCGTCTGCACCACAGTTTTCGTCTACCATATGCATGTCATCTAATTTTCCTTCTATCTTCTTCTCCTGCCAAAGTAATCATCATACATTACAAAAAATTTATTAAACCTATTCGATGTGTTAAATATTTTTAAAAATTTAGAAGCTCTGATATTGGTTATTTTGTGTTTATATATGGAAATTGATTCATGCATGGCATGTGAATCAGACTAACCATGTTACATGGATCGGCAGCAGTCGTGATAGAGATGGAGATGGCCGGTTCGGGGCGGGCAGTGCACATTAGCGTGGAGCAAAGGAGAAGAGCTATGGTGAGCAAAGCGGAGACGTTTGCCATTTTTGTGATATTTTCTTTGAAGGGAGAGAGATGCTTAAAGAAGATGTGTTGACGGGTTTGGCTTCTTTGAAACTCAAATTTATTTATAGCCAAATTTTAGTCAAATCTATTTTTGTTTTGTTCATTTATTTAGTTATTATATAACCCAAAAAGTGGATCTTATCGCACGTTGATAACCTCGAATTTTCTATTTTATTTATGGGTATCTAATTGTGGAGTTTGGTGGACTCATTAGTCTCATTTGAATGACCGATTAAATCGGAAGTTGAATTTAATTAAATATTTGTTTGCACTTGTGCATAGTGTTTAGCGGTGGAATTGGACCAAACCCATAAGAAAAGTAAATCAAAATATAAGTCGCAGCGTGTATGAAACGTGGGATGATAGAGTGATAAATGATAATCACCATCCACTTCTTAAAAGCATTGATTCCATATTAATATATTCAAAAGTTCTATGGCGTCACCTACCTACATTAGCAAAATATCATTTGACATGATATATGCAAATATAAACACTATAGATTCCACACGAATGCAATGGATCTACCGTTATATATGGTGTAGTTGTAGTTGATACAACTGTCAATATGGTTAGTGGACGTCCCTACCCGATTAGTGTGACATGGTGTTCTTATCATCCGTTTGGAACGCACCAAATTTAAAAGCGTGTATTGGAGAGTATATTACAAGTCGGTGTGTGACTAATCATATATATAACCCAAACCGTGTCAAATAAATCGGGGGAAAAAAAAACTGTAATCATAAAGAAATTTATGTACAATTTAATATCAGACACAGAGACTAACTATACAAGTATTATACATTTCCAAAGTTTCGGTGTTGACGTATATATATAGTTCACGAGACTGGTTTAGCTTTGGTATACTTGTATAAACTACTACTCTATGTTCGCTAGGACATAGCCATGCATGTCTCGTTGCTTCTATAAATTAATGCACCAAACTTCATAAAAATAAAATAAAATAAGAAATTATTGATTGGTTTGTGAGTTAACTTGTTGGATTGGTTCAACTAGCAAAACTAATTGAGAAAAAATCAAAAGTCTTTTGTTGTGTTAAATTCTCCATTAATCTCACTCTTAAATGAATTTTCTCAAAAACATTCAATAAATAAAAATCATAATAATGTACCAAGCACTACTTTCATTTTATTCTACTTATTTTATTAATTTTTTTTCATCTAGGTGGTCGCTAAATAATCGCAGAGGAGTCTCTACGATACTCGTTATTTATGTGATTCAATCGTAACTCAGTCGTTATATTTTACGACTACAATATGACTAATGTTATGACAGCGGGTATTAGTCGTATCGTAGTGGTCATTTAGCGACTAAAGTTACGACTATTTTGTTTAGCGACTCTGGATTAGCGACTAAGGCTATTACTCGTAATATAGTCGACTTCTACTTTAACGAGTATATTGCTACTAATGTTGTAGTTTGAAAACCCGTGTTTTCTTGTAATATAGCGGGTAATTACCTAGTTTGTAATAAAAGAGATTCAAGAGTGAGCTAGTCGAAAATTACTATAGCTAGTCTTTGACACACTTGTGTAATTCTCTCTTGTGAAACTCAAGATAACTACTGGATATTTGAATCTCCAGCAAAGATGTAAAGCTTGATCAGAAAATTATCGCTAGCGACAATATAAAGCGACCAAAAACTCTACTACAAATAAGTTGTTTGAAGGCAAGATTGTTGGCTCCCGAAACCCAAGTAAACTTGTCTACTTTATACAAAAATTTCAAGCTCGCACGGATTTGTTTTTGGACATTTTCCCGAAAGACCTCAAACTAATTTTGAGTTGGACTTGAATCACTATACGAAAAACAGATATTAATAGCACTTTATGATAGTGTTTTCTATGTTTACGCTTTAGTTGACTTTTCATGTAAGTAATTATATACTAGAATGTTATTTTCTAATTTTTTGATGTGGGACGTTGGTTTGTCTTCCAACAAAGATCGTGGAGAGATAACACCGATGTTAACTTAGGAAACATTAAGACTAACCAAAACTATCGCTGATGAAACCAAGGACACCATCAACATTTTTAGAGTTAAATAGAAGTTTACCATAAAGGATCGCTTTGTGACGGTGGTGAAAACTTGATATTAAAAATTTTGGTCTTTTGCTTAACAATAATAAAACATGGTTGTAATCAAGATCATCAAAGCTTGATGATCTTAACATTTAGCTTTCAATGAGGGCACAAAGTATATTGATTGTGATTATCATACTATACTTTTTTTTTTTATGAATATCAAATATGACATATACATATATGATATATCATATCTCAACAAATGCATATACAATGTTTATATTATATGAGTATCATATCTTTGGATAAATTTGTTGTACTTATCATTGTGGTTTAAGTTGATTTATGATTTATAAAAGGTTGTATACATACATATGTTATAACGAAATTGTGAGGACATATTTTTAAGATCTACTAAAAAGTTACTTTTAATTTCTTTGGAGAATGTTGTTTTTGTTGGATTTGAAAGACTTATAGACTCAACCCAGAGATTTTAGTGAATGGTGAACCAAAATCTGACCAAGAGTTTTCTTCGAGTGAGAACCATGTGTGTGTATTTATTCAGTTTAGTTTACATAGGATCTTTCAATTAGAGAAAAATTATTTATATAAAATTATTTTATCTAGGTTGGAAGACCAATTTTAAACCAAATAATAAAGTTATTAACATTTTCAGTGCCACTTTTATATTTTCTTTATTTTAGCGAAGATTTTGCGTCAATGTACGATTTTAAAATAAAGATGGACATCTCTAATTCATCAAAATGACACAAGAAAAAATATTTAGCATTAGAGCATGAAAATCAAATCAAATCATGAACTGATGATATCATTTATTTCAGTCTTTCTTATTTTTTGTTTTATTTTTGCCTATTAGCTAGCCTAATGCCAGTTTTATCTCCCTACATCCAAATTCGAGCCCACGCAAGTTTCTGAACAAGATTTACACGATTTGATATTTCAATAACAAATTGGGCTAGACAATAGTAAATCTTGATGCGTTAAAAAATACGTAGAATCACCTACTTATATTCTATAATAGCAACAATATATATATTTAATAAAAGAGAAGTTGTGATTATTAAAACTAAAAAGATAATGTGGGAAGCATTTGAATGATACATCTTTATGCGATTAAAGTTTGATTTAACATGCTACCAAACCATATAATAAAAGTTTTCTAAATATATTTCTGCTTTACTACTTTTGAAGATTTGGCATGTGGCCGTTGCTATAGTTTTTCTCTTCTTTATTATCTTCTTATTTCGAATAAACTAACTAACCGAAAATTTAGAGCACAAAAATGTATTTAAAAATCATTAATTTGTTGTTGGACGTATTATTCATTGATAAGATTATTTTTTCTTTTATTTATTTGTTAGATAAATAAGATTCTCTTTCGTTCTTAAATAGCTTTTCGTTAAACATAAATATTTTGTTTAATTCCAATTAATTTTGAAATTACTTTATCACGATTGATAAAAAACACACAAAAAATAACATATTGAGAAAATATATCAGTATTCGGTATTTATTTTTAGTTTGGTAGTTACACCAGGTACCAACTAATATATAGATTCTCTAAGTACCTTTCAAATACTAAAATCATATAAACAACTTACTCAAACATTTTGTGGAAAAGAAAAAAACATTTTTGATACGAACCAATATGAAATAAAAAGCTGGATTTAGTTAAAATCAGATAAATTTTGATTGAAATAAAAACCAAAAACGAACGTTGTGATTGAATTTTATGTTAGTTGTTTCATGTCCAACCACTAATTACACCAACTACACATATAAATCAATCGACCAACGACACCATATTCATTTTTTTGAGCCTCAAATTTATTTTATTTATTTGAACTTCTCTCTTTTTCTTTGTTCTGTTGTAAATCTAGATTTGAATACAATGGCGACAAATTAGATGAATGGACAATGCATGTGTTAAATATGGACTGTTTCTTCATCACTAAGCTATAACAAACATTTGGTTTAACAATTTTAATCACTTTTTTATTTTCAGAAAGTGACCTTAAACGAGTCCTATTGGCTATTGGTGTCCCACAAAATATTTTTCTACTTTCATATAAATCATAAAAGTTGGGTCTTGAAAAATAATACCAACCCCACATAGTGCCACATGACTCAAAAGTCGTTATACGTATAAAATACGGTCATACATAGTATTTCAAAAATTACCAAAATACCCTTACCAATTTTCCTTTAAATTCCAGTCTCCTTCAAATCAATGCTTCCCTTTTCTCCTTCTCTTCTCTCTCTTCTCTCTAATTAAACAATTTTAAACCGGTCATTATGATGTCTACTGTACCGGCCTTTACCTTTACTGAACCGGGTTTGGTTAACCAATTATCGGATTTCCAGACCGGATTCACTCCTTGGGAATTGAACTGCTCCGATCTCTTCTCTACAATCCATCTCGAACCGGTCGTACCGAGTCCTTGTTCTGGTGAATCCGATGCCGGTTCTGTCAAAATTAACACCGATTTTAACGGTTTTGACGAATCGTGTATCGGTTCCATCAAAACTAACTCCGGTTCTGATGATTCCAACCTTTTCCACGGCGTACCGAGTCCTCAATCCGACGAATTGGACTCAAAAAACACGAAAATCCGAAGTAACGCCACGAATCATAACCGGAACAAATTGAACCGGTCGGTTTTGCAGGTGACTGACGACCGTAAACGCAAACGGATGGAATCAAACCGAGAATCAGCGAAGCGGTCGAGGATGCGTAAACAAAGACACATTGATAATTTAAAAGACGAAGCAAATCGTCTCGGTTTAGAAAACCGGGAACTCGCAAACCGGCTTCGAATTGTTTTGTACAACATCGCATTAATGTGTACGGACAACAATCAGCTTTTGTCGGAACAAGAGATTCTCAGACGGAGATTCTTGGAGATGAGGCAGATTTTGATTTTCAGACAGCTTCAGCTGAATCCATCATTGATCATCAATCATCATCATATGATTTGAAAGAAAAAAAAATAGAAAAAAAAAAGTTTAGAACGGAAAAAAAAAATTAGATAAAAGCGAAGTATTTTTATTTCTGTGTCTCTTTTGATCACTCTTATGTGTAAATGAGAATATGAGTGTTACTTTAGATGATGGACTTCGTTTTTTTTTTGCTGTTGTTTCGTACTTGGGCCTCTCTAATCATATTTATCAAGGCCCATTAGTGAGTGGGCTAAAAGATATAAGCCTAATCAACTACTCTTGTTGACGACTACCACCCTATCATGTATTTAAAACCTTCTGCATCAAGTTGGAGTCGTCGGCTTTGAGGGTTGGAATGAAACCTCTACGTCAACCAGAGTCTTTCACAGACTTCCCAATTCCCATGTTCAGCTTGTTTCCTCTTTGATTCCTTCTTATTCCTCAAGTAGACAGACCGCAAGATTCTTCCTACAAGCCTTTTTTTTATCAAGTACGTAGACGGAATTAAGTATAGTTAGAAAAATATATGCAAATTTGAATAACGTATTATTTGTTTAAAATATATGCAAAACTATTAACCATTAACCATTAACCATTAACCATTTTGGGAAAAGATTGTTAATGATCTAACACTAAATTTATCATATGAAAGCAACAAGGTTATGTACTCCAAACTATATCTAATACTGTACTCTTGAGTCTTGAAGCATCTTGCATCTAGTGAAGATATTTATTCGGTAAGAATTGTCGTGTCTAGTGCAAGTGGAAGTGTCTGGATCGTCCCACACATGCCACGTGTTAGAATAAAATCTCCAAAAATTACACAAAAAAATCCAAATTAAAAACGTTATGGACCATCCATACATTGAGAGATTGGTCCTCCTCCACTCTTTATAATCAATTTCATTTTTTCTTGAAGAAAAACAAAAACAGGAATAAGTGAAAGGTAGGGTTAGAGAGAGAAGAGCAAAAAGTAGTTACAGGGACCCAAAAGTGGAGAAACAGAACCCAAAAAAAAAAAAAAAAAA
>Ga0041059_1001042_pt1 | contig 22056 bp, 13 predicted proteins | sample AraColnosormetaG_FD_56232 | JGI IMG/M metagenome (GOLD analysis project Ga0041059, IMG submission 56232) | Arabidopsis roots microbial communities from North Carolina, USA - Col MF nosort | ecosystem: Host-associated > Plants > Roots > Unclassified | place: USA: North Carolina | collected... | reverse complement strand
TTTTTTTTTTTTTTTTTTTTTTGACATCTCTAGTTTAGCAAGACAATTTTAGGACATAAAAAAGAAGTCCAAATTAAAGTAAGAAAATTAACCTTAATGTTGATGATCAAGTATATCCATCAAGAGCTGGTGGGTGGTAATGGATGTTGCCACCTCTCTCTCTCTCTCTAAATCTTACTTGCCCCTTTATCCTCCTCTCTCTTCTCCCCCCAAGCTTTTGCAACAAATAAAGTCCCCCCCCCCTCTCTCTCTAGGTTCAAAAGGACTCACAAGAGAGAGATAGTATGATTGATAGGGAAAGAGAGAGAGATGAAAGAAAGTAAAATATATAATAGATTATTAGGACACGATTGTCATCTTTTGATTTGTGTCTTGTGTGCTCTCTCTTTCTTCTCTTCCTCGATTGATCTTCTTTATATAACCCTACTCTCTTTCTCTTTTCCCATTCTTTCTATCATTCTCCCTTTCTCTCTCGGGATCTGATCTCTCTTTCCAGTAACCTATTCCCGAGGAGCACTGTCAAATCTTGTCCACTCTTTGATCTTATCTCGATCTCTTTCTCTTTCTAGTCTTGTGTAGTCTTCAAACTTGTGATGTTATCTATATAGTAATCACGAGAGAGAATCATACAATAGCTGAAACATAAAGCTTTCTTAGAAGCTTTAAAAAGGTCTCATCTGGATTATCCTGTTTAATTTCTAGAGTTTCTTCAGGTAAAACCCTAATTTTATGTCAATTTTCTATTTATTACCAATCGTCACAAATAATATTGGCTGTTTTTTCTTCTTTAAGTAAAACTTGATCATCATCTTTAATCATCCTTGATCATAATCTTCATTAATCACCTAAGGTGATTCACCTTGATGATCATCATCATCATGTCCATCCCATTTCATACTCAATGTTGCTGATGTTACAAGCAAAGCAAAATATCATCTAAACCTAAAATATCTTATTATAATAAAATAGACATAAGTAGATCAAGCTGGGGTTTTTTTTTGTTAAGTTGATTAAAAGTTTTCATAAGATGTTATACAATAATCTAAAAAAGAATCTCTTAAGATGGATCATCCTCTCTTTAAAAAAAAAAACTACTCCTCTTCATCTTCTGATCTTTACTTGTTTGGTTATAGTACTTAGATGGAAATATAAGCAGAATCAAATTTAATAATCGATCTAGTCTATTTGAAGCTGAAATTATGCATCTCATTAAATCAATTAACTATATACCATCATACGGTATATAATTGGGTTTCACTGATTTTACTTTCTTGAAAATTCAGTTATTTACCATGAGTCCATGACTTTAAACTAGTGAGTTTAATTAATTATCTCGAACCTACATAACTAACCATGTGAATAGTCTTCACATATTTCTTTAGATGTAAGCATGTAACACAACTAATTCTTGTAATTAATAAATGTCTGACGATAATTCCTTTCGATTTTGAATTCAACCTCTTATATATTCAGCATAGTACGTCTAATCATATGTCTGTCGAAATAATCAACTAATTCACAATCACACTATGTAAGATATGTAACTACCTAGCTATATATAACCTTCTTATGTTCATAATTTCATGACTTTGTTTTCGATTTGTTTGGTGATTTTCTTATAGGCAGATTATTAACCGATCAAGAAGACAAACATGAATTCATTTTCCCACGTCCCTCCGGGTTTTAGATTTCACCCGACAGATGAAGAACTTGTAGACTACTACCTGAGGAAAAAAGTCGCATCGAAGAGAATAGAAATTGATTTCATAAAGGACATTGATCTTTACAAGATTGAGCCATGGGACCTTCAAGGTTTGCCCAATCCCACCATCTCTATCCTTCATTACTTTGTCTCTATTTCCTAAGGAAAGATTTTAAAAGTCTTTTTTTATTCGTTTGTGGAAATAGAGTTGTGCAAAATTGGGCATGAAGAGCAGAGTGATTGGTACTTCTTTAGCCATAAAGACAAGAAGTATCCCACAGGGACTCGAACCAATAGAGCAACAAAAGCAGGGTTTTGGAAAGCCACCGGAAGAGATAAGGCTATCTATTTGAGGCATAGTCTAATTGGCATGAGGAAAACACTTGTGTTTTACAAGGGAAGAGCCCCAAATGGACAAAAGTCTGATTGGATCATGCACGAATACCGCTTAGAAACCGATGAAAACGGAACTCCTCAGGTATTAATATAACAACCCTAAAACATTACTTCTCTATAAAAGTTAGTTGCATGTTTATACTAAACAATCTCATTATATGATAGTTGCATATATGATCTCCTAAAATCATTTGAGGTAATCTCATTAAATGATATTTGGGTTGTAGGAAGAAGGATGGGTTGTGTGTAGGGTTTTCAAGAAGAGATTGGCTGCAGTTAGACGAATGGGAGATTACGACTCATCCCCTTCACATTGGTACGATGATCAACTTTCTTTTATGGCCTCCGAGCTCGAGACAAACGGTCAACGACGGATTCTCCCCAATCATCATCAGCAGCAGCAGCACGAGCACCAACAACATATGCCATATGGCCTCAATGCATCTGCTTACGCTCTCAACAACCCTAACTTGCAATGCAAGCAAGAGCTAGAACTACACTACAACCACCTGGTACAACGAAATCATCTTCTTGATGAATCTCATTTATCGTTCCTCCAACTTCCTCAACTAGAAAGCCCTAAGATTCAACAAGATAACAGTAATTGCAACTCTCTTCCTTATGGAACAAGCAACATCGATAATAACTCGAGCCATAATGCTAACTTGCAGCAATCAAATATCGCGCATGAGGAACAATTGAATCAAGGAAATCAGAACTTCAGCTCTCTATACATGAACAGCGGCAACGAGCAAGTGATGGACCAAGTCACAGACTGGAGAGTTCTCGATAAATTTGTTGCTTCTCAGCTAAGCAACGAGGAGGCTGCCACAGCTTCTGCATCTATACAGAATAATGCCAAGGACACAAGCAATGCTGAGTACCAAGTTGATGAAGAAAAAGATCCGAAAAGGGCTTCAGACATGGGAGAAGAATATACTGCTTCTACTTCTTCGAGTTGTCAGATTGATCTATGGAAGTGAGCTGAAAGAGAAGACATATAAATGCATATATACATATATATATATACGTACACACGAACACTAATCAAGTGTAGATGATGATGATGGTACAGATTTATATTTGCTTTGATTGATTCTTACTACATTATTGAACTTATGTCATATGCATATATACATTGCGTATCTATGCATATTTATACTTGTACTCAATATGATTAACCATATATAAACTCTAATCTAAATGTAACTCCAATATTTTTTAAATAGACAATTGTCTCTTCTTATTTTATTTTATTTTCTAAATAATCTTCTAGTATAAACAATTTCACATACACTAAAAAGGAAGCTTTTTACTTCAAATTTATACGTCTGATCAGATTCTCACTTGCTGTACTATATCCACACAAGTCATAGGTATATAGTATATATAGAGAAAATTCAGAAAATTTTTACTAATTAAAATGTGGACTGGCGACTTACCGGAGTTGTGTTCATGAGAAAAATTACTCCAATGAAGCTTGAAGAGGATGTATAACCATAAATAGAGAATTAGAAAGAATGAGAAGAATGTGGCTTGAAGGAGATACATACTCGAGTCAAGACTATTGTTATATAAAGACAAGCCGTGGAAAAAGAAAGAAGAACCTCTTTTACTGTGTTTATTTTCTTATTCACATGAAAGAAGAAGCTAAAGCATTTCAGGAAGAATTTTGTAATTATTGTGTTTGATTCAATGTCGGCACAAAAAGAAACCGTAGATTCTAATTTACTTGGATAGAAAAAAAAACTAAAAAAAAAATTCTTACTGCAATTAAGGAATATAAATTGTGATTACTCAAAGATGAATTAACTTAGACGACTAAATTCTGTTCATTATGCGGATATATTGATTTGGGCCACTCCTGGATCGGAGTTGATTGATCATCAACACAAAAAAAAATTGAAATATAATTTGGGATTTTTTCTTCTCAATTATATTTAGAAAAAAATTCGTCCGCAATTAATTTGGTGCAAGGAACATCATGATTAGGGCGTGCTCTTTGGGTTTGGCAAACAAGGTCCAGAGGAGCTTGGATATAATCCAAATTTTCTTTTATTACCGGCGGCTATAACAAACAATTAATTACGCTTTCGAAAAGTTAATTAACATTGTCACAATTTAATCACCAATATTCGATACCGACTTGAAACCTGAGTAATATTAGGGAGTTCTGAAGCATATTATTAATATGACACAGTAGCATGTGACGTATAATCATTAGTTTGTTTCTACTTTTTGTATAAGCCACTACCACAAATCCCAAGACCATAATATATTTTGAAACTGTAATGATTATTTAACTAATGTTGAAGTAATTATTTGTTCAATTGCCAAAACTTATTGCATTTGGTAAGTATCATAAACCCAAATGTGACTTGTTGCAAACAAATTTAGATTAAGATTTTGGTTTTTATTTGCAAGCATAATTTTTTTAAGTTTTCATAGGGATATTAAATTGCTAAGGGCATATTTTTTAGAATGCTATTATGATTTATGTGGTCTAAAAAGTAATCAATCACATTATTTAAAATGCTAGGGGACAACCTAGTAGAGTTAAACAGGCTTTTACACCTTTTGATTGTCTTAGAGACAAAACTGATCATTATCTCCTCTTTTTCAGTGTTATCTTTTTGTTCTTTTTCTTTCTCCAGTCATTTACAATTCAATACTCCTATAAACATACATCACATGATTAGTGTTTCACAACATATAAAGATACAAATTCTATATCTGTATTGTAATCACACATGATACATAACATCTTGAAACTACTTGACATCACAGAGACCGGTCTTTTCATCGCAGAATCCATCACGGCCTAGCAGACGTTGAGGCGGTGCACTGAGAAGAGGAGAAGAAGGCGAACCATATGCGTTTCTCCGGCTATTTCCACAGCCAAGACTCTTCCTCGTGTCCACTCCGGTCAATGGGTTTGTCCCGGTTGCGTATTTACACAGAGCCTTCAAAACGTTATGAAAACCATTAGTAAAATACTTTTTGATAGTGGAACGGAAGCTAGGATAAATATAATGGTGTGTTGTTGTTACCTGTTTCTGAAGAAGATCAATCACAGCGTCACTAAAATCAGCACCTTCGATTTTGGCACCACCGAGGTCACTTCTGGTTAGAACCGATCGGACCAGCACTGCATTTGTCAGATTCGCCTCATTTAGCACCTAGAATCGCCAGTAACAGAACCAAGGTTTCACCGAAAGATAAATGTATCATATGCAAGTAATTGTATACAAAGTATGGTGTGTGGTGTTTACCATGCGGTCCATCAATGTATCGCTCAAATCAGCACCTGCCATTGAAATCCACAGCTTTCATAAATACAAACCACATTAAGATTAAGGTATTCGAGAAGAGTTATTATGAATGAATTTCCCCACAAAATATGAATTCTTGCAAGAGAAGATTTCTTGGCTTAAGTAGTTTACAGAACAACAAACTGGCTCAAGTACTAAATTCTCAGATTTCTAAGGCTAACACTTGTAGATTTGAAAGCTCGGGAGTTGAATCTAATGGAGGTTATCACTATGAACATTGTGAAGTTCTTGGAGAACGTTTTAAAGAATTGAGGATACACATCTCCAGGGTCCTAACTCCTAAATGCTCAAAACATTGCTGACATATAAAAGATGAAAGATCTACTCCAAATGGAACTAAGGATGCAACATGTAGAGCAACTGTTACTGCATTTAAAACTATGTCAAAATGGAGGCAAAGGATTAAGATTCAAGGAAGTTAGTTAAAGGGTACATGTGAAGAATCGATTATGATTTGTGGAAGTTGTTCACTTTCATAATTCTTATACCATAAATCCATAATCATTGCAAAGTGATAACACAGTTGAGAGAGACTAACCTGAGAAGTTAGCTTTGTATGCAACTGCTTTCTCAAGATATGCGCCATTGAAGGTCGAACCGCTGAAATCAGACTCTCTCATGTCGGCAGAAGTAAAGTTGGCTCTTCTGCAATATCAGTAAGCTACTTCAGTTCACACAATTAGAACACAAATCTTGCTTTGATCTTTATTGGGGTTTGCTAATTCAAGATTCCATTCATTAAAAATTGAGCAAACCACAAAACTCTTGCTTCCTAAAGATTAAAGCTTTAAACTCTATCATGACAAACTACAGTCAAATTTTTACCTGAAATTTTCATTGGAGTGAACTGTTTTGCTGCAAAAGAAACAGAGTTCATCTCAACGAACTATCAGTCTATCACCATCAAAAACAAATGAAATTCTTTAAAGAACTTTAAGACAAGAACTCTAAATGATACCTGAGATCAGCAGAACCGTACTGAGCAGCCGAGCCAATCCCAAACTCGCCACGTGTATCGGCCTCGAACCTGTTAAGCTCTGCCATGGCCGGAACGCCGGAGCTCGAGGCTATAACAGCCGCCGCCATTGCTGCAGACAAAATCCTCTTCCATGTATTTGACTCAGCGCTGGAACAACAACCTTCCCTTTTCGAAAAACAATTCAATCCCCTAAGTTTCTAAGACACTAAGATTTGCAAATAACAAGAAAAACATTGAGATTCTATGTTTTGCTAGTGAAAGTATTCGAGTCTCACTCACCTAGTGTTTGATGAATCTTTGATTTCTAAGTTTGAACGGGAACTTAGCTGTAGACGTCTCAATAGGTATCTCTGAAAATGGTAAGGAGATCTTGAGACAGAAGATGAGGATCTCGAAATGTCAAGTGACTTCATAGGTAGAGGAGATAGAGAAGAGAAAGCCATTGTTAAAAGTCTAAAACTTTGCAGGGGAGAAATGATACATTCAACTTTGTAGAAGAAGAGATGAATTTTGCACGTGTGAAGGATTTCGAACTTTATCCACTTTGCTTGGGCAAGGTGTGCACACGTATGTCACTTATGTTCACCTGTTTTGTTCTTGGTTTTCTATTCTCTTCCAATTCCAAGTCTTTCACAATTTACTTTGACTTTGTTCTTCCTTGTGACAAAGAACACAGAAGCAGTAGAAACAAAACAAATCAGATCTTTAGTTTGGCTTTCAACAAAATTCAGTAACAAGGTCATGAACAGAAACTTATTGCTTTGCTTATATACCGATGTCTGCGTGAAATGAATCCAACTAAAAAAAATCACAAGAATTTCACAACGCAAACTACTTTAGAATGTGTAATACTCTTCGAGGTTTTCCGGATTGAAGTCGGGGTCTACAGGTGCACCGTTCTTGATCTTTGCTTGAAGCTCTAAACTCTTGGGAAGTATAATCTCAATTCCTAAACCTTGTGTAGAGAAATACCTCTCCAACAATATCTGTAACATAAGATTCAATAAGAAAGATAGCAGTTACATTTCACGAACTCGAGATTGTTTACTGTTCGCCTTACCACAGCAGCATATGCATCTGATCTGTTCTGTCTTTCACTCTTGCTAAGTCCCCTGAAATACCATAATGCTCAAACATTAATTCAGACACACCGTAATCGAAATTTTCATGAAAGTTCAGTGATTTAAGGTTGTTGATAGATAGATACCAATGTACATAAAAAAAAAAACTTTATAGACATCAAAACCAGAATTGCTAAACTAAGAACAGAGAGAGATTCAGAAACGAAACTAACATTACAATCATTCTATCTGAAGCTTCTGACGTTGTTCCATGTTCATCAAATACATAAACTCTCCAACCCCTGCAAAGCACAGAACTTTACCAATTTCATCACACTTCATCGATATATAAATGTGTGAGTGTGAGTGTGCTTCACCTCTCGGCGGCTTGAATAGCGAGCCGTCCAGCAACAGAACGAATTTTGTTCGATTGAATCGTCTCTTTCCCATCAGAAGATCTCGGCAACCCAATTATAAATTCATCAGCCTCTTCTTCTTCAGCAATTTCTAAAAGCCTGGTCTCGAGTTTTTGCCCTCTCGATTTCAAAACCTAATAGTAATACCCAATTCATATCAACTTCATTACTGAATTTGAAAACGCAACGAGGTCGAGAAATTTCGAAAGTTACCGTGAGAGGTTTAACGGTGTAGCCTTTACTAATAGCGATTCCGGTTCGAGATAAACCTAAATCTACGCCGAGACTGAACCCACCTCTCCAATTCCGGTCTATTTTCCGGCGAACAGCATTAGGAGGGATTTCGTCAATTGACGTCACTGCCCACGGTAGAGGATAATTACGATATCCTATAGGAGATAAGCGATGAACGAGAGAGGTATTTACGTACTTTTGAGTTCTGAATGAAATTGCTACGGAAGAAAAAGAGTGAAGAGAACACATTGCTACAGAGAGCAAGAAGAAGACGAACAGTATTACAGTAGTTCGTTCCATCGCCAACACTTTTGTTTTGACGATGAGCCAAAAAAAAGAAGCTCTGTTTCTCAAACCCTCTGCGCTAATCCGAAGGTTCTGACTTTTAATATATTACATGAAAAAAACTATTAAACAAATTTATTTCTCCAAAATTGTAAATTGTGATAATGATGTTTCAGTGCCTTTTTTTTCTAAATCAAATATCAAATAAAATCGGAAAAAACCATTAATTATTACAGATAAATCTATGTATAAAAAATGAGAAGGAAGTAAAAATAATCAGGTACGGGAGAGAGCACGGACAGCTTCGTCAGAGTAAGGATGAATAAAAGCACTGTTCATTTGCCAAACTGTAAACGACGCCGTAACCGTCGCATCAAGAGCATTATTGAACAAGAAGAGCTTGGCTGCTCCATAGATTGCAGTTGTTGGATAGACTCTTGATGTTATACATGTTCTTCCACCTTGTCCGAATGCTTCTACTATCGAATGATCCACCTATTGAAAATAACAAAAACATAATGTAATGAGTTAATGGAATTAGTACATCAAAGTATATAAGGTTAATATATGATTCAGTTATTTACCAAAATTCTCATGGTCAGTTTCTCCCCTTTTAGAACCGGTACGACGCTACCGTATATCGGTTTAACGACATCGTTTGCAACAGATGACCTGTCATAGGAAAGTGTTGTGTGTTACATAACCGAATGTATTATGGCATAGATTGTAATGTGTAGTGATTTTAAGACATTGATACCTTGAGGTGTCTGTGCAGAAGAAAGTTTTGAGCTCTGAATCTTTTCCCTTAGCTACATAGAAGTAAACCGGTGTTTGCTCAGACAAGCTCTCTGTGGCAAGTACCGAGAATCCGAATGGCCCTAAAGCACCACGGACGGTGGAGCCTCCGCTTTTTTCGCAGCTAAATTCCTCGGCTTCAGCCACTACCGAAGCGTTTCCGATGATTTTGTCTAGAGATTCTTTGTTAATCTCGAATTCTGCTTCGATGTCTAGCTGAGCTGCGGAACCTACATCGACCGGTACCACTGACCCGGGACCGACCTCGAGATCAAATTGCTTGCTGCTTAGTCTAAGAGATTTGATTTCTTCTACTGGCCATTGAACCAAGTTCTTTCCTGTCTTTGTGTCGAGGACAACGGTTCTTGGGATACCCTGATAACCGTATACACACAAATCTTAGAAACTTGGATTACAAGCAACTATCACACACAAAAAAACTAACTTTGACAACACGTTACGTCAAGGAAACAACACATACCTGGAGAGAAGACCAACCCTTTTGTACATCAGAAGCCTCACTATCAGACTCACCAATCCAACTCCACAAGACTCTTCGACCCTTGTTCTGGTCGTAAAACGACTTTGAAGCATAGAACTTTCCGTAATCATATCTTAAACTGGCAGTCATCCCAACATCGATAGTAGGATCATCGGGGATCCATGTTCCGTTTGAATCGAAATACGTGCCTACAGCATAATGATCGAACCTCGTGTCGTCCATGCTAGCCTTCACGATATGCTTCACATCCGGTCCATTGACCGATGTGTCAAGCCCATTGCCCGCAGTCTTAGACACCGGGTAAAAGTCAACACACTCCCACATTCCAGTGTTGGGAACTCGGTGCAACAATGTGTCAAGTTTCTCGTATGTTTTAAAGTCGATTGTGTCGTACACGAGTGAGATTCCAGTTTTGTTGAGCTTGGAACCAATCGTGATCCGCCATTTTCCTTCTGATGTCTTCCATGCAGTCGTTGGGTCACGGAAGTCCTTAGGGAGGATACCGGGCGGAGGTACTAGAACCGGGTTCCCCGGGAACTTGACCCATTTCAACAGAAGTGGGTCGTTGGGGTCTTCAGGGTAGGCAAGGTTTTGGACCTAAAAACATTAAATTACAATCATTGATACAATTATTAAACCTAATTTACATGTTCAGTATCTAACATACCAAAAATCTGGCTATATTAACTCTACTACGCCTAAAGTTTCAAACCAAAGAAAAAGTCTTAATATCTCGTTTCTTGTTCTAAGAAAACATTTTCACACATAAATATATATCATTGGATCGACCTACTAATCATCGAATTAGTTTTTATAGTTAAAAGTTAAACGTACTAGTTTGGTAATATATCTTTAACAAAAATACTTGTTAGATTTGACAATTTATTGGATTCAATCATTTTTAGTAGAGTTTTATTAGCTTTTATATTTAGAAAAGAGTAATTTGGTTGTAAATTACAAAAACTAAAATTAGATTTGAAATTATTGTGTGTTTTATTTTTCTAAGTTAATTCTTTCTTATGAATACTGTTTCTACAATTTTATTATCTTGTTCCAACAATTTAAAATTGAGTGCAAGTAGGAATAATTTCGGGGTACATACCTGCACCGCTTTGTCGGTGGAACCGGTATAGAGCATGACTATAGAGCCATCAGGGAGAAATGTGGCTGAGCCGGTCCACACACCGTTGGAGTCGTACCATTGATCAGCGACCATGGCTATGGGCAAATGGACCCAATGGATTAGGTCCCTAGACACGGCGTGACCCCAAACAATGTCACCCCATACGGCTGCGTTTGGGTTATATTGGTAGAAGAAATGGTACCATCCCTTGTAGAACAATGGACCTGTACAGAAATGCAAAAAACTTTAGTTTATTGGGGTCAAAATGAGAATAACTCAGAAATAATTGGATTCTATTTATACATAAGAAAGTTTTAGGTACCAAAGAGAAATATAGCTTAGTTCGTATACCCCACTGGCTTTATCCAATTTGAGACAAGATCCAAACTTTGCATTCATAAAAGGATTTTATACAATCAAGATTACTTTTCTATGGCAACCAATGATTTATACAAACTTTTTAGCATGTGGAAAATCTCACGTGGAATACAAACTGGCAAAATAAAAATTTCTAAATAATCCAAATTTTGCAATTGGTTGTGAGGTAACTCTGTTCTGATTTTGTCTCTGAACTTTTTACCTTTTCAGCTGTAAATAAATAGTATATTTCCCCAAAAAGGTACAACTAAGTAATTTTGCAATTGGTTGTGAGGTAACTCTGTTCTGATTTTGTCGGTGAACTTTTTACCTTTTTACTTTTTAGTTGTAAACATTGGATACAACGTGGATTGTGTGTTGTGTTGTTCTGTGATCTACTACTTATTGTCGCTCCAGTTATTTGTTATTATTTTTTCAAATTCTAAAAAAATGCTATATATCAAAAATTCACAGGATCTAAGAGAAAAATTCAGAAAAGAAAGGAAAGTAAAACTTACCGTTAGGATCTGATGATAGAAAATCCCAAATTTACCATTGAGCAACACCATATGGAAACAAAACAAACGAACTAATTAGTAATTAATCTGGAATTAAAATCATCACAAGATCATATGATAAAATTCTCTGGATTTGAATGAATCAAATCAATCACTGTTAGTTAATTTGGAAATTTTGAATATGATTTCAACATTTTCTCCCAGATTATGGAAAAACAAATATATGTGAAAAGGAATAATGAATATTCTTTGAATTTATAACAAAAAGAATAACTACTTTTGCAAAATAACAAATAACAAAATCAATAATATATTATTATTTTTAATGATTGCGTACCGTTCATCCAATTTTGCTCAGGCTGAAAATGAAACGCCGTTCGTTGCCACGACAACATACTATTGTTCCATTCAAACGCCGGCGTGTTCCGATCACCGGAAAGTTTCCATAACCCATCGTTACGTTTCTCCGACACACCAGCAAGACGTGCACGTGACGTTATCGTCTCTGTTTCATCGATCCCTTCGTCGTTGGATCTAGATCCGTCGTGTGTGGCGATGAGAGCGACGTAAAAGGCGATGAACAAGAGACCAAATGAGACGGCGAGGAGACCTTTAAAGGGTCTTCTTCTCCGGGGGCCATGGGTTTCTTGATTCGGGTCGGCCATTGGTAATCTCGTGTAAGGACATAATGGTTCTTCTTCTCTGGCGGAGATTGGCAAGAGAGCATCGGAGCTCGCCATTTTTCTCGTTTTCGAGTTTCTCTTTTTTTTTCTTTTTGAGATTTGATGACACGAGAAAGAGCAAATGTCTTTATATATATATTTGTAATATCGATTATTGTTTTTTTTCTTAAAGTTGAATCTCAGAGAAATTGTTGGATTTATTATTCCTTTTACTGTCTCCTGCTTCGCTGGAAGAGAGAAAATTGGGTATAAATGTCAAAAGTAAAAAAGTTTTTTTTTTTCCAAAGTAAAAAAGAGTTTTGGTGTACAAATTAGATCTGTAATTTTCTATTTGTATTTGTGCGGTGTTATTAGAAAAATCATTTAAGTTTTTCAAAAGAAAGAAAAAAGGTTTTCTTATATTTCTACTTTTTTTTTCTTACCATTATACTGTACAATGGGATTATGCATGAAACGAAGGGTAACAAATTTCTCAAAAATTGGAAAATATAGTAAAAGAATTTAGTAAGGAATACAATTATATTGTTCTTATCGGTTAATTAGTCTTTCGTTTGTTTGAATGGGTATGACAATGATATGAATTTTACATTGAATTGTCCACGTAGTTTTATACATATCCGTAGATAGATATATACAGTCATCAGAAATTTTAGAAAATTGACTTGGTGGATTTCCTTATTGGCATGGTAGATGTAGTTCCTAATATGATTTCTCATTTTGTGCATTGAATACAAATATGTAATAAAATTTAATAAATAAATTTATATGGTTAATGGTTCATCTGTGAAACCAGGTCATTGAACACAATCCTATGATTATGCTGATTGATTTCTGTACTACTTTTTTCACTTCAAGATTTGGAGAATAGTTTAAAAATCTGAGAGTGAAAGAAATCAATCAGCAATCCCAAACGATAGACTGAACATGTGTGAATTGTACTGTGGCCATTTTTATGACCATTTTAACTGATTAGAATTGAAGATGAAAAGATTAGTGACTCTAATACGAAACTAATCCTGTTTTTACACGAAACTAATTCATATTTAGTTTTCTAACATTTTGACTTCCGTGTAATAGTGATATTAGTATGTCATCTGACCAACTTAATTTAAACTGATTTAATAACATTGAATTAATATAATTTGTTTAGAAAGACTCCAAAAAACATGACCGAACTTAGTTTAAACTTTAGTAATGAACTACAAATCTCTTCTGTTTTGGCCTAATTAAGCTAGCAAATAAGTGATTCATTTGGGCTAAGAATGTAATAAACAATAATTCTAGGTTCATTAGGAAAACTAGTTTTGCAATTGAATATACATTTAACCACTTGTTAGTTTGGTCAAGCACATGAAAAAAATGTTTAAATATAAAACATTGTCTCAATCACAATCGTGTCACAGGAATCGGTGTCCAATAATGGTGAAAAGAAATGAACAAACGCCAATTTGAACAAAAATAAACAATTATTTTAACACGTGAAACCTCTTGTAGCCACATATCAGTTGCATGTGGGAATTGAAGCATTGGATGGTAACTACCAACTAGTAAAATCTGAATTAATTATTTTCTTTCTTAACTCTACTTAAGATCATATATTTGTTCTCATGAAAATATTGAACGTAACGAATATTCAATCGATAAGGAACAAGAAGAAAACGATCGATACGATTATATTCTATGCAGTTTGTTATATTTTTTTACATCTATCTCGCTAAGTACCTAAACACGGTTTAGAAACGACGATAACAAACGCAAACACAATCCAAAAGCCATATGAAACCATCTTTCTTTACTAACTAATCTCTTTAAGGTTGTCTAATGGAATTTACAGTCATATACGTTAGATCAACAAATTGGAAAAGACAAGATCTTGTATAATTGGAGGATGTGGGAAAACTAGATCCACATGTACATGATCGATAGGTTTCTGGCGGACACCACGTGCTCTGTCTCCCTCTTGAAATAGAATCTACTATATGTTGCTAAACAATAATAATCATAGAAAAGAAAATTACGAAAAAAATAGCCCGAGAAAATTTGAGAACCTTATAATTTTCGTCAAAAAAGTAATAATAATTATCTCCTTCAATAATTAAAAAGGATAAGCAATCAGTCAGTCACTCTTTTCACTCAAATAAGTCGAATTGTAATGACACTACATTTAAATCGAGCTATATTTTAAAAAATAATCTAGGTATTTCATAATTATTGGTATGAACCCACAATAATTAATCACAAACAACATGTCGTCAAAGGAAAAACGCAATCACACAGGAAAAAAATGATTGAACTAAATTTCAATTATCTTTTTTTTTTGTCAACAACTAAATGTAAGACGTACGAATTTGTAAACATTAGAAGATAAGATTTATAACATGGTACGTTTCTGCTTGTGTGAAAATTACTAAATGACATTAAAGAAGGTGGATAGAGAAGTGACTAGACATCAGATAATGCATCTGACTGAGATTGATAAGTTTATGTTGATCCTCTTCATTGTCTTCATGATATTTATCATTTGGTACACATAAATTCCCAATTTTTTTTTTGGATTTAAACCGTCTTTCTCGCCCTAAAAAAACTCATCTTTTTATCATTTATCTTAGAATTTGTCAAACAAACAGTGTTTGGCCTATGTCCAACTTTTTTTTGTCTAAGAATTTTTTTATTTATTTTCAGTCCATAGTTAAATTTTTAGTTTAGTTTGAACTTTAATAGAACCCGATTGGTTTTACAAAAACAATCGGTTCAATTTTGGTTTATCGGTACAATCATGACTCAGAGATCTGAGAACCGACTAAGTCAATTACAGAGAAAAAAAGACCGAAGTTCAGACGAAACAACATGAAAAGGATTTGGTTTTAGACTTTTAGTCTTAAAACTAAAGTCTCTTATCTTGTAGCCCAAGTCTCAGACATGATGAACAACAAGCCACGAAAAAGATAAAGAGGGCAGGAAGATAAACAGGGTAGTGTTCAAGTAACATGGACACTTAGTTCTCTTATTGATACAGATCCTTATTGATGAAGAGAAAAGCTGTGTATTTAGACATTAGGAGGTGGCCAAATCTTCCCGAAAAGCTCTTCAACACGTTTCGCTTGGTTCGCATAACCTTCAACACCGGCTGATAAAAGCTCCACTGATGCAGGACCCATAGATGAAGCCAAGCTTAGCTGGTCCCATTTGACCAGCTAAACCAGAATCAAACAAACAGGGTGAGACACTGGTTTAGTGAAACCAGAAGCAAATGAGTGTTGGTTAGCTTCAGAACTAACCTCTTTGTTGGTGAAGTGGTAATGTGTTGCAGTTTCAGGAGTAAGTTTCCGAACAAATGAGTATTTTTCATCATCGGGAATGGCGGGTGAATCTTTAAGAGATTGCAGTACCTTTAATGGTGCAATGACATAATCGACCCTGAGATTGAAGAGAACATTGAAAGTTAGAATGTGATCAGAATCCATTGATGGTCGAAGCTATGATTTGGAAGTTTGAGTTTACCCGAGAAGACTGAACAAGTCTTGTTTGTTCCGGACAGCAGCAGCCATCAGCTTGGACTTGTAACCATACTTGTGAATGTAGTTATATGATCTTTTGACCAAGGCCAAACCAGGATCTTCTCCCGATTTAATAGCAGATTCAATCTCGGTATCTCCCGAATGATTACGCGCCCAATCCTAATGATTTTAAGATATTAACTTTGGCATATCACTGAAATCACTTAGCAGCATCTGTTTAAAAAATGGTTACCCTGAGGCGACCGACGAAAATCTGAATGACAGAAGCACCGGCTTGAGAAGCTGCTGCAGCTTGTGCAAAGCTGTTGATGAATGCAAAACGAAATTATAAAGTAAACAAATCAGATGGATAGACAATTCTAAAATAAAAGAGTCAAAAGGTATGTTTTATGGTACCTGTAAACAAAGGTCATATGCGTTTGGATTCCCTCTGATTCCAACAATCTTGCAGCTTCAATACCCTATGAGAGGGATAAGCACAATACTAAGAGACCAGTAAAAGGTAAAGCTTTGGTATTTGCTGAAAATAATCTTACTTGCCAAGTTGCAGGGATTTTGAATAGGAGCCGGTCGTGTGGTACATCGATTTCATTGTATAGTCTCAGCAGATCATGAACCTACACACATCATCACATCACAAGTTAGTGATTTGAAGATACAGGAGACATATAATCAAATTATCTTATATATATGGTGTAGTAACTACCTTGCGGATAATGCCATTTGTGTCATAAGCAAGACGTGCATCCACTTCAGTAGAAACTCGACCTGGAACGAGTTTGACAAGATCGCCACCTACGTTGACAATAGCCTGCACTTTTCTCATCAGTAATAAGGGCAAAAAAAGCTTTTAAGCAGCAAAGATCTGGAAGTGGAAAAACAGATAAGGGATAAGAAGATCAACCTTATTGAAAAAGCAAGAGAGTCGAGATTCTGTGGTTTCAAGCCCTGCACAAGAAGAATCCGCCAAAGCCATGTCCACAGCATTCTAATCATGATGTAAAAATGTCAAAATTAAATGAGCCCAAAACAAGAGATGTCATATACTATCATCTAAGAATCAAAACTCTTGAAATGCTTACGCGGAAAATGGTATCAGGTAGACCACAGATACCCAGAAGAAGAGCAGAGCTAACAGTAGCTGCAGTCGGCGGAAACCTGCAGATCAGTAAAATACAACAAAGGTATCAATCCAGCACAATTAGAAAACCAAAAGGTTATACTATCTGGTTTTCACAATAACTAAAGGTTAGAAGTTATACTTGTGAGGGAGTGAGTTTTTACATCTTAAGCTAATTTCTTTCTTGTATCCTCGATCCAGAGAAAAACTCAGTACAATCTCAAGTTAAGAATGTCTGACTCCATTTTTATGATATACCAGTGTAACTAAAGTCTCATGAAGTAGAGATATATATCATACCTCTCAAAGTCATCGAAAACGACAGTATCAGGAACAATCTCACTAAAAGCTGAAACAGCATTTAGCTCATTGTTCTCACCTGAAAAAAAAAACACAATTTCATCAAACAACTCAATGATCATCTAAAAGCATTCCAGAAGAAATAAAGTTGAGAACTTTAGGAAAACCGATATCATCCAAGAACAATGTTAAACACCAAATACACAATTTGTTTCTTCAAATTCAACCATAAATCAACACTGTTCAGCTAAGAACTAAAGCAACCAGAAGGTCCTGAACTAAGAAAGGTAAACCAAAAATAGCAACTTTGTCAAGCATAGTTTCCTAACAAGTGACTCAAGACAGTATAAAAACAAACCCACATAAAAAGAAAGCTTGAATCGTAGTCAATCTTTCAAAAACCCATACTTTTGTTTTGTCTTTCCAGAAATCGTATTTATTAATTAATGAGAAACACGATCATCAAAGATATAAACAAATACCAGCTTCGAGAGACGAAGACGCAGGAGAGGAGGAGGAACTAGCGGAAGCAAGAATCCGAGGAATCGATCGCCGAAGACTGAAGTTAACGGCGGGAAGAGGAGTAACGGAGAATCCGGCGGCGAGCGTCTTCCATCGTCCCTTCTGCGAAGTTCAAAGCTCGCATCCATTAGATAAAAAACAAACAATGCACAAATACATGCGATTGAAAGAAGTAAGCGAAGAGGAGAGTACTCGGATTGAAGCAGAGAGAGTTGCACAAGGCGGAGATTGCAACGAGAGTGGCATTTTTTTCGCTGAAGTTGATCTGAGTAAGCAGATCCAGCCGTTGATATCTTCCAATTAACGTGGGTCCCGCCTTTTCTAATTTATCCGAAAACTGTCAACGAGATAAGACAGTTAATTATTATTTTATTACAATGGTTAGGAACTTGCAAGTTTTTATTCATTTTCTCATGAGTCTCTGTGTAATGTTTCTATGAAGCCGAAACAAACACTCATCGTTTAGAGAAAGAGATAAGTACAAATCCAATGATCACTAACCAAAAGAACGATGAGAACGGTTATGCAAACAAGAAGAGACAAGGAAGAGATTTACACACCGGCAAATGTCTTTAGACCATGACAACAAAAGTTTGTAGAAGAAAGTGAAGTTCATTATGTTTCTCTCCACCGCCACCTGGATGAAGGTAAGAAACGGAGTTGAGTTGCTTGGTCCTCCCATTCAACCCTTTCTATCCATTCTCTCTCTCCATAATATATGACAAGTTCTTCACCCGCGATCCCACTTTTAGAATCCAATGGAAGCTTTCTCAGCTTTTCACATTTTTCTACGTGGATAACTTTCAGACACGGAAAATGCAGAGCCTTTGCATAGATTCTCTTGAGCCCGCGTAATTCAAACAGGTGTAGTGTCTCCAATTTCCTAAAAGGAACAATCGTAGCTGAATGCTCCTCAGCTTTCTCTTCACTAATTATATCCTCTACTTCCTTTGAGAACCCAACTTCAAGAAAAGTAAGATTAGGAGCAAACAAAAGCCACGTCAAATCCTTAAGACCATGGCATTTAGCTATAAAGACTCTGGAGAGGTTTGAGAAGCATGGAGTTGTGGGACTTTTGTTCCGAGACGATGATGAAGTTGTCCTCTCTATCTTTATCTCCCTCATTCCACATCTTTTTATCCCGAGCTTGCGGAGATTACCCATGGTTGGCAAAGTCAATACTCTCACTGATTCTTCCTTAAGGTACTTAAAATCTACCTCTTTTATACATTCCACCAACCTTTGAGAGCATAACAATGGCTCTGCAACCAAACTTGATGATATATCTAGGGTTATAACTTCTAGATGTTCTAAGAGCTGCAGCTCCTTCACTAAACTCATATCTAGCAACAGTCTGGAATCTCGTAGTCCCAATGTCCTCAAATTCCACAAATTTGATATCCCTAATATACTCCCAAGACTGCTCATGTGTTCGAGATTCAGATGTATTAGCTTTTTCAATGTCCATAAACCAACGGGTAGTTGATGTATACATGTATATGACAAGTTGAAATATCTCAAAGAGGCCAGCTCTGATATTTCTTCTGGTAATTCATTAAGACTCTGATTCTCTGATAGATCTAAAACCACCAGATGAGGCATACATCGAAAGAATTCAGCCGAGATCTTTACCACGTCGTTCTTTTGGAGAAATAGAGTTGTAAGTGCAGCACACTCGTGACTGTCAAATATCTCTTCAATCTCATTATTCATCAAAGAAATCTTTCTCACAGTGTTCCAATCCTTGACTTTTGGTACTTCACGTAACCCAACACCAGCTCGCACAATACATTTCTCCTTTTGCTTCCCAAGATCGGATGATATCCATAGAGCCATCTCACGAACCACATCATGCATTTTCACGTTTGATTTGTTCCTTTCTTCCTCCAACAACAAACATGCACGGACAAGGGTACCAATTATCTCATAACCTTGGTTAATATTCCTCTCTCTGCCTTCTTTTTCATTTATGAATCCCTCACTTATCCAGTAGTCTACCAACCCCTCTTTATCAATAAGATAGTCTTCAGGAAACAGAGAGCAATAGAGGAAGCAGGATTTCATCAGCTCCCCATTTAAATTATCATAGCTATACTTCAAAACATGGAGAATTTCATCTTCCATACCTGAAAAATCTATGGCAGATGATGTTAAAACGTCAATGGCATGACACCATTCATGTACTGTTCTTTTGCATGCCATAGCTTCACCGATAACATTGAGTGCTAATGGTAGGCCACGACATTTCCTAGCGACTTTTCTAGCAAGTCCGGGAATGTCTGGGTGACTTCCCAGTGTATTTTTCCCAACCTTCATTTGAAACAAATCCCAAGATTCTTCGGGTTGTAGACAGCTAACTTCCATCGGATCATCAACCCCCATGCGCCCACACACATCTCGAGAACGAGTAGTGAATGCTACCTTGCATCCGTTATCTTTGCTTGGATACGGGACTCCAACCGCTTTTAAATTCACTTTCTCCCATATGTCATCCAACAATAAAACAAACTTTCGTCTCCTAAGGACATTGTGGATGTCAACGGCTATCTGGTTATCGTTTTTCTCGCTCCACTCCATTCCCCCAAGGCCTACCTTTTCTGCTATGTCTCTTTGTATCTTACGGACTGTTGAACTTCTAGACACAACAACCCATATCACAACATCAAATCTGTCATCTATTTTAGAAAACTTATTGTTGATCTTCGTGAGTAGTGTCGTTTTGCCTACTCCCCCCATACCGTACAGACCCAAAATCCCGGATCCATCTTCCATGAGACGGTTCCATGCCTTTTCAAGCATTATCTCCTGACCAACAATTGTGGGTTGAAAAGGGATCTCATCCACATCAGCAAACGGAGTTGCCTCAGAAACCACATCAAAGAATCCTTGAGAACTGAGACTCTCAACTTCCTTCAACATCATGATAACTCTTTTCCCATAACGATAGCTCAATTTCAAATCTTTGGAGCAGAAACCACAAAGACACAACCTTTGAAGCTCAACTTCATTACTACGAAGCAGATCATTAAACTGGTTTTGAATGATTAGGACACTAGTAAGCCATACCTGAACTTGGGAAAGCCTTTGTTGACGCCCTGTAAACTCTTCTGTTTCCAACCTTCTTATCACATCATATTGCCGAGCCTTGAGCATTCGCATGGCCTTCTGCAGAGAAGCCAGATTCTTGGAGAGATTGTGAATATAACTTCCCCTGACACATAACAACTGAGAGAACTGACTCACTACTTGATCACATGGCAATGAAACAGAGAAACAACCTCCCATCTCTGCACAATCAAGGAAAAGAGAGAGAGTGAGAGAGAGAGATTCACAGATTAGGTAGAGAAGAGGAATAGATAAGAAAGGAAAAGTCTATGTCACTATATGCATAATATAAAATCTCTAAGACTAGTCAATGTATAGTAAAAACGTAAACTTTGAAACAATCCAAAGATGTCAGTATGTCATCACTACGTTGACTAATCTCTAATAGACAAACAAAAAAGCTAAGAATCATCTCAAAGAACATTTAAGGGTTTATGGTTCTGTAGAATTGCAATCATCTTGAACTCAGATCAACGAAGGAACTTACTAAACTCACAAAAATAACATTTAAATTTTCCATAGAGAAATAGTTTTTCACTTGAGAAAGGAACACTTACAAAAAAAAATCTCCACAGAGACAATTCATCAAACAAGTGGTGTGCACACTGGAATTGATCACATAGGGTAATAAAAAATAGGCTGACGAACCAAATTGAGAAATCAAAATCAACTCATCATACTAGCATACTTGTCTTCTTCTATCTTATACTTGAGGAAACAGAGAGAGAACACTATTAAGGAACATATTTTCACATTCTTCCCACTTAAAATACAATCCTAGCTACATTACAATGAACACTCACAATCCAAACATACAACTAAACTGGAGTTGTTGTTAGAAGTTTGATGTGCAAGTCATGTTGACAGATGAAGCAAAAAGCAGAGTAACAGAACAAAACCAACGACACTTTTTTGAGGTTTAAGGGGTCAAGATTTCGATTCCGTACGGCTAAAAGATTAATTGACAAACCAAACCGAAGTTGGGCCGTGGAATAATAGAAAAAAAGTTAGGCCCAAATGACATATATAAATATATATATATAGCTAGGGTTTAGGAGGCAAAGGACAAAAGAATCATGGGGAAGAATCATCATCCCTTGGGCCGGAG